>Ga0214544_1011939_pt1 | contig 11668 bp, 9 predicted proteins | sample CNSS3metaG_FD_160074 | JGI IMG/M metagenome (GOLD analysis project Ga0214544, IMG submission 160074) | Root nodule microbial communities from cowpea collected in UCLA plant growth center, Los Angeles, California, USA - CNSS3 | ecosystem: Host-associated > Plants > Roots > Nodule | place: USA...
AGTTGATTCGACTCAACCTTCGACCAGAGCAGACCTAGTTCAACTTAGTCCTAGTCCGACTCAGTTCAATCTAGATCAACTCGTCCGACACGAGCCCGAGTCGACACGGCTCAACTTGGACTTAGTCAGACACAACTTACTCTTTTACTTTGGTGACTTGTGTCAACTTAGACTTGGTCTAACTTAATTCGACTTGAATATACCTTAATTTTGAATTTTCAAAATTAAAAAAAAAATTATTTATCTAAATTCAATCCAAACTCAATGAAATGGATTAGACTAACTTAGTCAGGACTATAGCAGTGTCTTCGGACCACCAAAAGCACATAATGATATGGTTTTGATGAGTATTTCAAATAGTTGAATCTGACTATCAAATGGTGAACTTCTTATTCGTAGGACAAGCCATAGACAACAAAGAAAGCATCATGAATTTGTTTTACTAGTAGCATTCAAAACTATGACGAATGAAAAGTAAGCAGGAGAAGCAGCATTCGATCAGGATAAAATTATATATCTTCTAAATCATCGATTTTGTCTGGATAATCTCTTTCATATTTGTTATTACAGTTAAAAACATTGAAGTTGTTATGAAATAAAACGATGAATAATAGAGAAGAGAAGAAACAACAGAGAATAGAGAATGAGAGAATAGTGAGCTAACTCATCTGTGTATTATTATTGATAGGAAGAGTCATATTTATAGATACAACGTGTAATCCATAAAGGAAAAATCAACTTAGTTAATACAAATATTTACATAAAGAGTAATGAATCATATGAGTATCAATCATATGAGTAAATGTATCAAATCAATGGACAATCATTAATGCATAACAGAAGTTATATTTATTGTAATTATATATATACTAGCCAAAAACACAGTTCTTATCTTGTTTGTGTGTTCGTATTTTTTAATTTTCATATAAATTTTATTTAAGATTAATAAAAAATATATAAATAATTTTTAAAATATTTTTTATATGTAAAATAAGAAAAATAAAATATGTACACAAAGGAAGTATTTAAAATAACCGTTAAAGACAAAAGAGGTTTTTAGAATAACAATTAAATAAACTATTTTAAATAAATAATTTTTAAAATACTAATTAAGGATAAAACTAAAATAACGAAATGTGGACACAAAAGAATATATCTCTTTATATAACTATAGTTAAGATTTAAATAAAATATATAGATATAAATAATTTAGTATTGTATTTTTACTTTTAATTAAATAATATAAAATTATGAAATAAATAAAACAAGTTCAAATCAATATACCAAATTGTCAAAAAATAATATTAAAAAATGGAACAATAAGAATAATTTCAACAGCTTAATTAAATATTAAATACAATTAAAGTATTATCATATGAAAATTACGAGAATTATATATTTGTATACATGAATAATTTGTTTAACGTACTCTCCAAAGCTTCTATACTTCAAACATCTGTTTTATATGAACTTAATTGTTGGAGGGAGATCTCAAATTTGAATTCATAATATTTAACTATGTGCAATCGTAAGGTTACGTTAAATTTAAAGTTCTTAAGATGGTATTTGTCATCAAAAACCTTTTTTAATGAGATTTGTTGTTTGTTAGACATATAATCGTACTTGCTATGTATATATCTCAGTGTGGAGAGATTGTGTTAAAGTAGTAGAAGTATTTGAAGGAGATGATGACTTGGTGACATGGGCTACGAGTGATGGAATTGTAGTGTTTGTCTTATTTGATGTCATTGCAACCAAGTAATAGAGTCCACCTTGTTTACCCAAACCAATTATCATCCTCGTCATCAAATCCCGTAAAATACACCCAGAAGGAAAAAACATTATTGAACACTTTAAATCTCTTGTGACCCGACTTACTGACATCAAATCTACTTTGCAAGATGGTACCCCAAGCACATTTGTTAAAGAAATAATTGGACTTAAAGGTAAATTTTCAATGGAGATAATAGGGGCCTACTTACCATTTGGCATAACAACTGGTGGTAAAGAAGTGTTTTCTTTACTGTTGACAAGCAAGGTTGGTGAAGAAATAATGTGATCGGTGGCCCCACTATCAATTATAAGTTTGGGTGGTGACAACCTGAAGGAACATTGGTGTTGTTGACCTTAGAATTAGCTGACGGAGATGATGCATTACCCTGCATAATAGACAACATTTGTTGAAGTTGTAGTTCAGTTAATCCATTCATTGTGGACTACAATTGTTGCATCACTGGAGTCGTTGTGACATTATTTGTTGAAAATTGATTATTCCCATTAGGCTTAGAATAAGCATTCTAGGTGACTCCATGCCTTGGGTGTTTAGGAGGATAACTGTGTAGCTTCCAACATGTTTCTTTTGTATGATGATCTCTATCACAATGAGAATAATGTAGCGGCTATCGATTTAGATGAATTAAAACGAGAAGGAAGATCTTGTTTGTGGCGAACAACAAAGGCTGTTGGTTTATTCTTTTGAACAACCATGGTTGAAGCTTCTATTGTGTCACCTGTGATGCCCAAATGTCGTTGTTTCTCTTCTTGAATGATAGAAGAATAAGCCTGTGTACCATCAGACAATGGATTCATTAAGAGATGTTGACCACGAATAGTACTATAAGAGTTATTCAACCCCATAAGAAACTGCATCAATTTGCGCCTTTTATTGTTGGCTCCACAAGTGCAAGTTACATGAGCCTAACTCATCCCATAATTTCCTTAACTTCGTGTAATAGGTTGCGACTCAAGCAACCAATGTCTCTCTCAATCTGAAAAATCTATGGTGCATGACTTTGAGAGAAGCGATTTTGAAGATCTTCCCAAAATTCATAAGCAGTGTCATAGAAAATAACACTATCTATAATATCAGTTATCAAAGAATTAAAGATCCAAGATAATACCATGTAGTGGCATTTTTTCCATGCTGCGTATTCTTCTAGTTTGTCTTTCGTAGAGGGTGCCTTGAGAGTTCCATCAACAAAACCCAATTTGGATTTTGCATTTAAAGATATGACCATGGCTCTACGTCAAGTCGAAGAATCGTCTCCATCTAGAGGTTTCGAAACAAGGACCATTCTGGGATGGTCATAATGATGGAGAGAATAATAACTATTAAAATTTGGTTCTTTTCCATCCTCAGCCATGGAAACAAGGATAGAAAAAATAAAAAATAAATGATTGAGCAGAGGATCGTTCCTGCTCTGATACCATGTAAAGGAAACAAATAAAAGAAGGAATTACGTGTTATGATTTATTGAAAGGAATAACAGAAGTATATACAAGAAAGAGTATGTTTTAATATATACAATTCTATTATTCCTATAATAATGCAAAAACGTGCAAAATTGTTCATGTAAATTAGTTATTTTAATAATTAAAATATTTTTTCATAATTTAATTTCTAACATATATCCAAATATTTTTACGAATATTATATAAGCTTCTCCACGCTGGTTTATCATATAGTGAGAATGATAACAAATGATCAATTAAGTATTATATATGATAAAATATATATATATATATATATATATATATATATATATATATATATATATATATATTTTCATACGTTAGTTCTGACATATATAATATATGTATTTAGTCAGACTACAGCAATAGTTAGTAATAAATTTGTTTACTAATGTGATAAGTATGCAAGACGAAAAGAGAGAGGTCCACTTGACCTATATAAACAAATCTCCTTTCAACATGCACAGGAGCAGATTTTAATGGGGTAGGGAGGTGTCCCGGCTTCCCAAAATTTTAAATTTTTTTAATTTATAATATATATATATATATATATATATATATATATATATATATATATATATATATATATATATTTAAAATTTATTAAATTGTAGGTAGTATATTTTAAAAATTGATGAAAATTAAATTGTGTATCTTTTTATTTATTTTATAAAGCACAAAATTTAGTGTTAATAAATAATAAAATATAAAATTAAATATAATACAGAATAAAAATATTTAAGTTTAATTTTTTTATTTCTTTTTTTGTCAAAAATTGATCCTACAATAATGTTAATTACACCAACAAAGTAAACCATATATTAAGAGTTTCAATTTTAATAAAAAAAAGTCATTGATCTGTTTTAAAATATTTAATGAAATTTATCGTAAAAGATCAAATTGTATCAATTTTTTAATAATTGGGACCAAATTAAAACTAAAAAAATTGGAGGATCAATTTAACATTTTTAAACCAAAACAGGAATCAAAAGAGTAATTAAACCAAATTTTTTTAAGATAATTTTTATTTTCGTTCTCATTATCTTTCTAATTCTTCACAAATTGTAATAATTTCTTACTCTAATATTGTAATCATTTCTTACTCTCATATGTTTTCTTTCTATTCTTGAAGAAAATAAAAGTTAGAAACAAACTCATTATTTTTGCTCTCATTTCTCATTTATTACATCCCTTTCTTGTCTCTTGTCTCATTAACGAAAAACATTATTTTTTATCTCATGAGCTTTTTTGTATATTCATTTTTTTATGAATATAGAAGAAAAATAAATAATGTATTATGTGTTTTCTCATAACCGATTTTTAATTATGACTTGATTATAATATATTTTTATTTTAATAATTATATGTCTCAATTATAAAAAAAATACTATGATAAATTATTTTTAATGTTATTTACAAAAGAAAAGTATATTGATAAAAAATAAAAGAATAAATTCATTTTTTAAAAGTGATAAAAAAGAAACTATTGATGAAAGAAGATAAACTCTATCTCTTCACATATTTTGAAGCATTAGACTAATTATCAATTCAGTTAGAGAATTCATTTCTTAAAACATTATACTAGTGATCGAATATAATAATCTCAAAATTATATTACTTTAGCCCCTCCAACATTTTTTGTCAAGATCCGCCACTGATCCAAGGTAATAGCATTGGCCAAGAGTAGGCTTAACTACATTTTAACTACATCATAAATTTCAATGGAGTATTTGTCGTTTAATTTTTCCATTAAAAGTGTGATGTGTTCTCTCATTTTACTATTGCTTACTTGTCTTCAAATGTTAAAAATGTGAAGTTGTGTTGTTAATATAAAATAATAATGTTAAAAATGTGAAGTTGCGTTATTAATATAAAATAATAATGCGATTAATGGAAGAGGATAAGTAACTTTTCTTATTTTTATTAAATATATATTGGATAAAATAACACACTACCATCAATTTTTGTAAGAGAGGGAGTCCCTTCCCTTGATGGATAAAGGTATGTAATTTTGAGAGTACGTCAACCTCATTATTCCTTTATTATACACTTAGTCAAAAAATTTACATTTAACTAAATTAAAAAAAATATACTACAAAAATAAAATAATATAGGAAGAGATCATTTACTTTATATGAGGAATAAATAATTAAAATTTTTATTGATTTTTTTCTCTAAATAAAAAACAATACTAAACTTTTTTTAACGTAAAAGATTTAATTATCATAAAATTAGCAATAAGTATAATTGATTCTCATAATGTTAGCATTAAGTAGAATTGATTCTCATAAAGTTAGCATTAAGTAGAATTATTAAAAGAGCGGAATGAGAAAGTGAAAAGTAATATTTGGTGTTTAAATAGGGTGAAAAAGCGGTGGTAAGAAATCCATGATTGTTCTTTGTTTTGAAAAGTAGAGAAGAAAAAAAAGAGAGAAGACAATAGCAGAATGGGTTTGAAAATGATGGATGTAAAGATTAACATAGTTTTATTGGGATTGATATGTATTGGTTTGGTTGTGTGTTCATCAATTGAAAAGAATGAAAAAAGCGATGGAGAATCGCGGTTGATTTGCTCCAACACCGAGGGGCATTGCCCAGATAACAATGCATGCAACAAATTCTGTTTGAGTGTTCCCTTTCCTGGTGGTGGCTCTTGTATTAATAACAATTGTTGTTGCAAAGAGTAGAACATCTCTTTTTCTTTCTTCTTTTCGTTAATAATACACGCATCACTCATTGTCTCGTATCTTTTTTTTTTCTCTATCTCCCTATTTTATTTTATTTTACAGCACGTTTAATTAATATTTAAGCTTATTTCGGTCTCACCAACTCAGTTTGTATTTCTTATATACGGTTGATTCGTCCTCTCTAACTATAATCTGTATGATATCTTTAACACAATCTCTGAACGCTGAAACATATAGATAACATTTGCGTTTATATGTCTAACAAACAACAAATCTTATTAAAAAAAGTTCTTGAACATTGATAGTATCTCATTAGATTATATGCCCATTGAGTTTTAGAGGAATTTTATTAAATGTATCCAAGTCACTAGTCATATCTCTTGAGCAACCCTTGTCAAGATACCACACAAATTTCTTGCTACAAGGCATGCTTTCAAAAACATATTAAAGAATATTTTTAGTACTTAAACTATATTGGATCCTTTGGGGTTAAGTACTCCTTGATTTTCCTTTAGGAATCTAAATATACTTCTCACTAGGAACACCTTAATTTTTAATATAACCTATATATGATATGATGTATGATCCTTTTTTAATCAATAGAAATAAGTCAAAAAAACCTTATGTTGATGGTTTTCTAAAATTGAAGAAATTTCTAACATTTTTTGCGTTTTCTTTTGACATGTAAATTTTTTTTGCGATTTCTTTTGACGTGTACAAATTTCTCCATAGGTGATTTGCCCATTGCATTTTCCAAAAGCAATTGGAGAATACAATTTTTTATTGTTATTAGTTCCAAAAAAAATCAGTGATCGGTACAAATCCAACATGGTTGTGGTGGAAGACTGGTTTCACATATATAAATTTTTCACGATACTTAACCAAACAAAACACCACAACCACTACACACACGAAGCTCTCCCTACATCTAAGACTCTCATTTCACCAACCTTGTTAAAAGGAAAAACTAAAAGAACATTATCCTCTATCTGGCCTCCAACCAAACCATCAAACCCCTTTCTTTGAGCCAGAATATTTTGGTTAAAAAGAAGATAAATTTGCTCTTGAATCCTTTTTCTAAGCAAAACAATAATAACACTACCTCTATTGTTTTTGGAAATACAACTTTCTCCCCTGTGGTCCCTCAAAAATTGGACAATCGAGCTTCATCTTTGTCATGGCCAACCTCTTTTACAATGTGTTTGACATCAACCTAGATAGAATCCCTAGTGATTTGGATTTGAAATTGCTCCTTCATATAATGTCAAGATTGGTGGTAGTGATCAAGGACCTAGATTGATTTGCAACAGAGAAAATCGTGAGAATAATTGGTGGTAGTGATTTGTTCTGACACTTGAAAAACAGTTTTTATAAAATCTTTAACCAATTGACAAAAGGAGTTTAAGAATGCATATTGTTCAACCTTTATACCTAGCAAAAATTAAAAGAGAATGAAAGAGAGCACAAGGGACACAAGATTTATACTGGTTCGATTCAAACGAATCTACATCCCGTCTCTAGCTTTCCTCACTAGAAATTTCACTATATCAACAAGAGAAGGAATACAAGAAACACCTATGCAATTCCTAAACTCTAAAACCACACTTTCTTGAAAACACCCCTTCAAGAAATGTGCAAACTATAATGCTCCAAGCAATTACACACAATTATCACAATCACAGTGATAAAACACAAAATGTCAAGTTCAAGAACCTATAAGAAACTAATATAGAATTGATACAAAAACAGTGACAATAATGAAATAATAACACCTGATTTTGTACAATGCTTTAGTGTCAATATTACACTCTCTTCACTTGATCTTGATGATGAATCTTGATGAACAATGAGACCTTGCTTCAGTATATTCTCCAAGAACCTGTTTCACACCTTTCTTTCTTTCTTTTTGGTTGAACAACTCTTTAAAACAAAAGGTGCAGTGATCTGATTTTATAAATCAGCTGCTGTCAGCACGAGCATAGTCGACTACATTAGTTGGCTAGTCGATTATCGGGGCAGCAGATTAACATTTTCATATTATCACATACATGTCATGTTAACCATTGTCATGCTATTATGGACATCATCAAAAACATTTCAGATACACTTAATTAGCAACAACCATCTCTGGTCATATGTTTTATTTTGTTTTGGCTGCACCATCGTTGTAGTTTAATTGTTTTATGTTTGGCCATTTTGTATGGTGGTGATATTTTGGTTTTTAATCTTAATGGTCCATTGATGTTGTTTGATGTTTGTCTTTTGAAACTTTATGAATTTTACCAGGGTTTTTTGTAGTAGATGGGATCATATGTTTTTTTTTTTCTTTTCCCGGAACCATCATTGTGGTTTAATGGTTTCATTTTTGTCCATTTTGTATGGTGGTGATATTTTTATTCTTCATCTACATGGTCCATTGTTGTTGTTTGATGTTTATCTTTTGAACCTTTGTGTCTTTTACAATTAAAAAGTAATATTTTGACAATATGTTTGTATTATCACATTTTTTATGTGCTTAATTTTGTGTTTTATGGTAGAAAGTTGCAATGGCCAAGAAACTGGATATGATTAAAGATATTGATGGTAAAAGGGAGACATTAAAGCTTGGTGTCAGAGTAATTGATTACTGGTATGTTAAAAGCCGTAATTGCAATCTTCATTTGGAGATGATTTTGATGGACCAAAAGGTAAATAATTAAAACACTTTGATTAATATTTTTAGTAGTAGCTGAAATTTGTATTTATAATCTGTTGTTATTTTGATCAATGTTTTGTAGGGGGACAAAATACAATGCATGGTTAAAAATGAAGAATTTGATATGTGGGATTCCAAGTTGATTGAGGGGAAAACATATATCATGCACAATTTCAAGATTGTTAAAAAAATGATGGGCAATATAGAATGTGTGATCATCCTGTCAAGTTACTGTTTATTGGAGCGACTTTTGTGAAATCTAAACCTATTCTCGAAGTTCAAGTGAATTTTTTTTTCTTTTCAAAGTATAACGGAGATTGTAGCTGGAAATTTCTGTCCGGATTTGCTGATTGGCATGTCAAATATATTTATTATGTTTATAGTAGATGATCTATTGTAATGTTCAATCATATCTAAATTTTTTTTTGTGGTATATTGTGATATTGAGATGTCATTGACACGATTGATAACGTTAGAAGTAAGCCTTAATTAAAGGATGCTAACTCAAAGAATGTTGTCATTATTTTTGTTTGTTTATCAATTCCTAACTATTATTGTTATAAATAAGAGAATGATCAGTTTCTTTGTCTAATATGTGGAATGGTACAAAAATGATAATGGGCAATGATGTACCTGAATTAATAGAATTTAAAAAACGTTTGATGGAGTAAGTTATTCGAATTCCGAATGTCATACCTTTTGCATAATAATATAATTATTATTTAATTATATAATTTTCATAATATAATAATAGTTGCATAGATGTTTTATGTTTAATTTAATTACATAATTGATCCTGATGGATTTATTATAAGTCAGTCTGTAAGTCAATTGACTTAGTCTTCTCAATATAGTGATGCTAAAGGGTTTGTGTATAAATGTTTAGTGAAAAGTATGTCTGAAATTTCATCTATGAAAAAAGTGTGCAAACCAAATTGTTATGCTTTGTTATATTTTATATTAGTTATTTGAACTAAAAGGAATTATCCTATTGTGTTTTATATAGGATGTTATATGCGTAATTGTTACGACCACTGTTAGGTTTAATTTAGATAATGAGGGCTGGTACTATTTGCTCTACAACCACTGCAACAAAAGAACTTGTAAAACTATTTCTTTCAAGTTCACTTATTGTGAGTAGAATAATGTCATGCCTCTTTTCAAGTTAGTATATGTTAGAATTTATACACCAATATTTCACAACCAAGAGGGGGGGGTGAATTGGTTTTAACAGATTTTGTCCAGTTTTAACACTTTGAAATTGTTTTGATAATAACCTTTGCTTTTGAATCAATTGAAATGGTATAGTGTGATGCTTGATGTACGGAGCATTTGTACTATGACAAAATATAGAGGGAAAGAGATAAAGCACACAGAAAAATTTATACTGGTTCGATTCTTACGAATCTACATCCAGTTCATCTAGCAAACCACAGCTAGATATATTCACTATATCACAAGAATTTCAAGATTTACAAATACAATTGATAAATCTAAATTCTAAGATAAGGAACACAAATGCAAGGCATCCACACACTTGCACAACACCACAACAGCAAGGCAAACACGCACTTGCAGAGGGCAGAAAAAAACCAGAAACAAATTGTTTCAAAACTGTATCAAAACACAAACAAAGCAAAGACTACAAATTGGATTGAATACACCTTTTCAAGATTGAGATCTCTTCATCTTGCCAAGTCAACAATGAATGTGTTTTGATAGAAATCTTCAAAAGGACCTTCCAAGATTTGCTCCAAGAGACTGTTTCGCACTTCTCTTTCTTTCTTCTGATTTCCCAGTTCACACCCAGAAAATTGCAGAAACTGTTTTTATATCACAGATGCAAACAGCCACGAACCTAGTCGACTACATTAGTTGGCTAGTCGATTATCGGGGCAACAAATTAACAGATTCAGGATTTTACACACATAGTCGACTACATTAGTTGGCTAGTCGACTATCGAGGCAGCAGATTAACAGATTCAGGATTTTATACACATGTCATGTTAACCATTGTCATGCTATGTCATGTTAACCATTGTCATGCTATTATGGACATCATCAAAAACATTTCAAATACATTTAATCAACAACAGTATATTTGTATCTTTGTTATTTACTTTTTTCATACATATTGTAGTTGAACAATTATGATAGTTATTCCTATGTTATAGGTACCTGCTGCAATTACAAGTCTGTGATGATGCAAATAATTATGCTAACTTTGTTGTGTGGGATCAAGAGTGTAAAAACATTATTGGCATGTTAATTGTTGATTTGCAAAGGAAAATGATTGAGGTCATTTTTTTTTTCTGATACATTCCATGTATTTCATTACTAAGTTTAAATGTATTTTTTTTATTGGATTGTTAACAGATAGGTGAAAATGATCCAAAGTGTTTTCTTGATGATTTGCATGTAATGTTAGGTTGTAGTTTTGAATTCAAAGTCTGAATCCATCCAAGAGCTAGATGTGCCTCTGTGATTAAAGTGTCTGACGTTCCACAAATAGTGACATATGTTAAAAGTCTCATACGTCTAGTAGAAGTAATATATTATTTATATATTATGTTTTTCTCAGTTTATAATAATTTAACTTTATATAACTTTATTCTTTATAGATTTGTGACTATAGTGAAAAGAGCATTATGAATTTGGTATCTGAGAGTTCTAATACCATGGTAAGTACATTTTAACTTTTGTAATGTAATACAAGTTTAATGTTTATTTTAATAGTAATTTTTGTAATGTTTATTTGCTTTGTGAATTTTTGTAATTGTAATAAAATCGTAAATCATAAATGTGTTTATGTATTTATGCGTATGAGTTTAAGTGCAAAAGTTGATAATGACATTGATGATGATTGAATTGCCTAAGGACATTGATTCTACTCAAGTATCAACAATTAAGATGAAGAAAAATATAAAAGGGAGAAGATTTAAATAAAATATTATGGTGTAAAGTATTTAAATCAAGATCCCCTATGATAAACTATCAGCCTTAATAAAACTTTGATCCCTTTTGTGATATATAT
>Ga0214544_1011940_pt1 | contig 11664 bp, 11 predicted proteins | sample CNSS3metaG_FD_160074 | JGI IMG/M metagenome (GOLD analysis project Ga0214544, IMG submission 160074) | Root nodule microbial communities from cowpea collected in UCLA plant growth center, Los Angeles, California, USA - CNSS3 | ecosystem: Host-associated > Plants > Roots > Nodule | place: USA...
GCGCTTGAAATGTCAAATAAACTTAACAAAATTTGATTAAAAGGACTAAATCCACGCATTTCAAAAGATGGAGGACTAAATTGGTCCAAAGTTTCAAAATGGACTAATTCCAAAATTCACTGAAAGTTAAGGGACCAAAAACATATTTAACCCATTTTTAAATCATCTCTGTTATGTCTTTCTTTGAGGGTGATATCAAGATTACAATTACGTCCGCAATTTATTTTTTAGCTTAATTATGAGAATGATGTAAAAATATGGCTTTTGAATTTATTTTTACAAAAATAATTAATAAAGAAAATTTGAAAATTGTTCTAAAATAAGGTTTAAAAAGTAATTATCCATTATAATTTTTTTTATTACATTATTTTATAATTATTTTTTTAATAAAATATGTTATTTTGATTTATATATTTTAACATTTTTTCTACGACAAATCAAAGTTATATAATGATAATTTTTAATTATTTTTAAATTAAAGGACAATTTAGTAATCTTGTTTTTCCTTGATTTAAATATAATTTTTAATCTATCATATCCATCAATTCACTCACAAACTTTAACAAACTTTACTCTAAATCCACCCACTATCACCTATAATCCACTTAAAGTTAACAACACAAACTTCACACTATAATCTACTTAATGTCATCCTCTGCCTCTCTCTCCAATCAACCTTGGGGGAGAGAGAGGGGAAGGAACAGAGAAATTCCCGTCTTTTTCTATCATCTCAGTTATGCCATGGTTTGAGGGTGATATCAAGATTACAATTATGACCCCATTTTTTTTCAGCTTAATTGTGAAAATGAGGTAAAAATATGGATTTTAAAATTATTTTTACGAAAATAGATAATAACATAAATTTGAAAATTGTTATAAAATAAGGTTTAAAAAGTAATTTTAAATTATTAAATTTTTTATTACATTATTTTAAAAATATTTTTTTATTAAAATATCTTACTTTCATTTATAAATTTTAATATTTTTTCTAAGATAAATCAAACTTATATAATGATAATTTTTAATCATTTTTAAAATAATGGACAAATTTGGTAATCTTGTTTTTTCGTGATTTAAATATAATTTTTAATTTATCACAACCAACAAATCACTCATAAAGTTTAACAAACTTTACTCTAAATCCACGTTTAATCCCCTTAAAGTGAATAACACAAACTTCACACTGTAATCCACTTGATATTATCCTGTCCCTCTCCCTCCAAATAACCTTGAGGGAAAGAGAGGGAAAGGAATAGGGAAATTCCTCTATTTTTCAATCATCTCTGTTCTGTAATCGACTTGATATTTGAGCTTAATTATGAAAATGATGTAAAAATATGACTTTTGAAATTATTTTTACAAAAACATTGAATTACGAAAATTTTAAAATGTTTATACAATAATGTTTAAAGAATAATTATTAATTATCAAATTTTTTATTACATGATTTTATAACTATTTTTTTAATGAAATATGTTATTTTCATTTATACATATTAATATTGTTTCTACGACAAATTAAATTTATAGAATGATAACTTTTAATCATATTTAAAATAAAGGACAATTTGGTATTCTTGTTTTTTTCTTGATTTAAATTTAATTTTTAATCGATCACATCCATCAAATCACTCACAAGCTTCAACAAAATTTACTCTAAATTCACTCACTTTCACCTTTAATCTCTTTAAAGTGAATAAGACAAGCTTCACACCGTAATCTACTTGATACCATCTTGTCCCTCTCCCTCTAAATAACCTTGACGGAGAGAAGGGAAGGAAAATGGAAATTTCTCTATTTTTCAATCATCTTTGTTATGCAATGCTTTAAAGGTGATATCAATATTACAATTATGTCCGCAATTTATTTTTCATCTTAATTATGAAAATGATGTAAAAATATGGTTTTTGAAATTAATTTTACAAAAATAATTAATAACAAAAATTTGAAAATTTTTATAAAATAAGGTTTAAAATGTAATTATCAATTATAAAATATTTTATTACATTATTTCATAAATATTTTTTTAATAAAATATGTTATTTTCATCTATACACAATAATATTTGTTTCTACAACAAATAAAACTTATATAGTGATAACTTTTAATCATATTTAAAATAAAGGACAATTTGATAATCTTGTTTTTTCTAGATTTAAATATAATTTTTAGTCTATCACATCCATCAAATCACTCATAAACTTCAACAAACTTTACTCTAAATCAAATCACTTTCACCTTTAATCCCCTTAAAGTGAACAAGACAAGCTTCACACTCCAATCCACTTCAATTCATCATCTCTCTCCATCCAATCAACGTTGAGGAAGAGAGAGGGTAAGGAAGAAGGAAATTCCTCTATTTTTCAATCATCTACGTTATGCAATGGTTTGAGGGTGATATCAAGATTACAATTATGTCCGCAATTTATTTTTCAACTTAATTAAGAAAATGATGTAAAAATATGACTTTTGTAATTATTTTTACAAAAATAATTAATAACGAAAATTTGAAATTTTTTATAAAATAAGGTTTAAAAGGTAATTATTAATTATAAATTTCTTTATTATATTATTTTATATATATTTTTTTATTAAAATATGTTACTTTCAATTATACATTTTAATATTTTTTCTACAACAAATCAAACTTAAATAATCATAAATTTAATTATTTTCAAAATACAGGACAATTTAGTCATCTTGTTTTTCTTTGATTTAAATATAATTTTTAATCTATCACATCCAATAAATCACTCACCAACTTTAATAAACTTTACTCTAAATCTACCTACTTCCACCTTTAATCCACTTAAGGTGAACAATACAAACTTCACACATTAATCCACTTGATGTCATCCTATCCCTCTCCCTCCAATAAGAAAGAGGGGAAGGAAGAGAGAAATTGTTCTATTTTTAAATCATCTTTGTTATGTCATGGTTGTAGGGTGATATCAAGATTACAATTATGTCCGCAATTTATTTTTCAGCTTAATTATGAAAATGATGTAAAAATATGTGGTTTTAAAATTATTTTTCAAAAATAATTAATAACGAAAATGTGAAAAATGTTCTAAAATAAGGTTTAAAAAGTAATTATTAATTATAAAATTTATTATTACATTATTTTTTTTAATAAAATATTTTATTTTCGTTTATACATATTCATATTTTTTCTACAACAAATCAAACTTATACAATGATAATTTTTAATCATTTTTTAAATAAAGGACACTCTGATAATCTTGTTTTTCCTTGATTTAAATATAGTTTTTAATTTATCACATCCATCAAATCACTTACAACTTTAACAAACTTTAATCCAAATCCACCTTCTTTCACCTTTAAATCACAAAAGTGAACAACACAAACTTCACACACTAATTCACTTGAATTCATCATCTCCCTGTCTCTCCAATCAACCTTGACGGAGAGAGAGGGAAAGGAAAATGGAAATTTCTCTATTTTTCAATCATCTCTGTTATGCAATGGTTTGAGGGTGATATCAATTTTACAATTATGTCCGCAATTTATTTTTCAGCTTAATTATGAAAATGATGAAAAAATATGGCTTTTGAAATTATTTTTACAAAAATAATTAATAACGAAAATTTGAAAATTCTTATAAAATAAGGTTTAAAAATTAATTATTAATTATAAATTTTTTTATTACATTATTTTTTAAATATTTTTGAATGAAATATGTTATTTTCATTTATACATATTAATATTTTTTTTCTACAACAAATCATACTCATATAATGATAATTTTTATTTATATTTAAAATAAAGGACAATTTGGTAATCTTGTTTTTTCTTGATTTAAATATAATTTTTAATCTATGACATCCATCAAATCATTCACAAACTTCAATAAAATTTACTTTAAATATACACACTTTAATCCCCTTTGTTTCTGCAGAAGGGACAAATAAGATCAGTTAGGCACAAGTACCACCTTACCCATATCCGCTATCTCCTCGGTTGGCTTCTCCCCTTTTTGTATATATCGGCTTGGACCCGGGAGCGGTTACCTGCAGAAGGGACTTTGAAGCTTAAGTCAGCCAAAGCTCTCAAAAGTCAAATCAGGTGATTAATGGAGTAATGAATGTATACCTTTAATTTGTGGGGTCCATGTGTATTTATAGATTATTAATTACGTCTGACCATTTCATGGACCGGACCATGGCTTGGGCCATAGGTGGGTCTAGGCCTTAGCCCAGGCCCTTGGTTTGATTATTATGGGCTTGCTGAATCTTGGGAGTGCCTTGGTTCCATTAAGCGTACCAAGGTGGTCGGCATAGGCCGATTACCTCCTTAGTGGCTCGTGCCGCTATCGCTTGATGCATGGTCTTGGGTGGTACTTAGTGTCCTAGGGTACCAGTTTAGGCCTGTTAGGATTAGGTCAGCTTGGGCCGATTTCCTAAATAACTTCGCGTGTAGGTATGGTGGACGTTTGTTATTATTATTTGGTCGAATTGGCTAGGTGTGGTACACCAGTCTCCCAGCCTTTACCGATACAGGTGTGTCGGTGAAAGATGATATGTGCAGATATGCCAGCGAGGCCGGTTAGGTGTGGTACACCAGTCTCCCAACTTTTAAGTGTGATGAACAATGTTGAGGCTGAAGATAGGAAAAAGTAGGTAGTAAGTGAAAGGGTGTCAGAGGTCAAATCAAGGAGGGGTTTTTGCGCCGTCGTTTCTGATACTCATGGCTTTTGAGATAATTGTGTCGATTGGTATGGGTTGTGATTTTGGCGGGAAGAGGTTTTATCGTTTGGGATTCACACCTATAAATGTGGATTTTACGATGGGTGCATGCTTGTTGGTTCATTTGCGAAAATTTCACAATCAAAGATCTTGTCTGTGTTATACCTGTCAGACTAGTTCCTAGTTCCTGCCGTCAGCTTTTCATAAAAAAAGTATGTCTAGTAGTGATAGTGTGTCGTTGTCTTTGTCCAGTAGTGAGAGTATGGAGTCCGGGAGGAGTATAGGTAGACTTGGCTATCTTTGGTGAGTCGCCCTAGCATCAGCAGATTGGACGCGTTCTCTCAATCTTTCAAGCATTTCAAGGACGGATACTTTAAAGTTGTGGTGAAAGAGGAGGGCAGGTCCCATTTCCTAAATGTAGATGGGAGCACAAAGCTCCCGTTTAGCTGGACAGGAAGCCCTTCTCGATATAAGGACATGGGCTTCGACGAGTTGTTGGCGGTGGATAAAGAGGTGGTGTAGGTCTTGATGAAGTTTTCTGATAAGTTGCCGACTAAGGGTCTAGTTAGAGTTTATAATTCGGTTCACCCGATTATTGATATTGAAGGTATCTGTTTATTACTTAAATTGTATTAATGCTTCTAAGTTGACTTAACCGGGTCTTGATGCGTTGTTGTAGGGCACATGGCTCAATCCGGAAAGAAGAACTTGGCACTTTTCCAAGCGTTGAGGAAGGAGATGGCCGCGAAGGCCAAAACAGCCGAGAACACTAATGTTCCCAACTTGCAGGAGTCGCTGGTTGAGGTGCACGTGCACGGCGGCACTAAGAGAAAGGCTAAATTGCCGGCTCGACCCGGTAAGGGTAAAGATGTAAAGAAGGCCAAGGCGGCATTGCTTGGGGCAGGATCATCCAGTGGGACAAAAGGGTTAGAGTCCGGTTTGATTGAGTTGCCAAAAACATCTGTTAGGAAAGATATTGCTATCAATCTTCCAGAGACAATCATTAACTCTATCGACGGTATGGAGGCGGATCATCTCGTAAGGACCAAGGTTGAATTTGGAAGCAAAGCATTGATACTGAGTCACCGGGTTGGGTCTTTGTACCGACGAGATGTGCAGGAGGGAGGTAGGGAAAAGGTGGAGGAATTGCAAGGAAAAGTTGATAAGTTTGAGGAAGAGAGGGCCGCTTGGAAGAAGGAGAGGGAGAGTTGGGAGGAGGAGAGGAAAAGGTTGGGAACTTTGAAAGTTCGTTGCTTGGATTCGGAGGGAAAACTTAATAAGAGGATATCGGATCTGAAGGCGGACTATGACGAGCTGAAGGAGAAGTATGATGGTGTTGAGGGGGAGCTTGACGACTTGAAGGGTTGCATCATCCAAGAGCATATTAACGGTTTCCAAAAGGGTTTGCGGCAGGTAGCCTTCTTTCACCAGGATGTTGATGCAGTCGATTCAAGATTTGATGTTAATAAGGATGTGGTTGATGGGCAGCTTATCAACGAGGATGAGAGTAGTCCAGATGGAGAGGCAGAGAAGGGAGCGGTTGAGGAAGAGAAGGAGACGGAGGTTGCCGTGGAGGGGGCAACGACACGGAAGAATAGGAATTTTATCTTTTATGATTCGAAATCGTTATTGAGCCTATGTTTGTAATAATTGGTACATTATGTCTGTGGCACTCCGTACATTTCTTTGCTTTTATTTTAATATGATTAATGCTTTAAGTATGCTATCTTATTTGTCGGATGTCAATAGTATTGATGTATGTTTGGCAAATTCAGTTGTTGGTTAAGGTTGTTCGACCTAGGCCGCTTACTTGTGGTAAGGGAGGGGAACTTAAACGAGTTAACCAACAAGTTAAGGGTTTTCGACCCAGGTCGCTTACTTGTGGTAAGGGTGGGTAACTTAAACAAATTAACCAAGATGTTAAGGGTATTCGACCCAGGCTGCTTACTTGTGGTAAGGGTGGGGAACTTAAACGAATTAACCAACGACTTAAGGGTGTTCGACTCAGGCCGCTTACTTGTCGTAAGGGTGGGGAACTTAAACGAATTAACCAACAAGTTAAGGGTTTTCGACCTAGGCCCCTTACTTGTGGTCAGGGTGGGGAACTTAAAGGAATTAACCAAGAAGTTAAGGATATTCGACCCAGGCCGCTTACTTGTGGTAAGGGTGGGGAACTTAAACGAATTAACCAACGAGTTAAGGGTGTTCGACCCAGGCCGCTTACTTATGGTAAGGGTGGGGAACTTAAACGAATTAACCAACAAGTTAAGGGTGTTCGACCTAGGCCGCTTACTTGTGGTAAATGTGGGGAACTTAAACGAATTAACCAACAAGTTAAGGGTGTTTGACCTAGGCCGCTTACTTGTGGTAAGGGTGGGGAACTTTAATGAATTGACCAACAAGTTAAGGGTGTTCGACCCAGGCCGCTTACTTGTGGTAAGGGTGGGGAACTTAAACGAATTAACCAACAAGTTAAGGGTGTTCGACCTAGGCCGCTTACTTGTGGTAAGGGTGGGGAACTTAAACGAATATGAGAAATGAAGTAAAGAATGGTCGTAAGTTGGGAACCCTTTGTATTATTCATTGATTCTGGGGTGCCTCGTTAAAACCTCCCCGACCAAAACCCTCCTTAGGGAAAAAAGACCAGGTGAGGAAAAAGAGCACACCCAGGCTTACAAGTGGTTTGGTGCAATACAATACATGTTTTTAACTAAAGTAGTACTTGAGATGGGACACATTCCATGTATTGGGTATTTCTTCCCCAGATAAATGCTCTAGGCGATATGCTCCTCCTCCAGCATCTTCGCGTATACGGTATGGGTCGTCCCAATTGGCAGAGAACTTGCCATCCTTCTTTCTTGCACTGTTGGCCATTCTCCACACTAAGTCTCCTCTTATGAACGATCATGGGCATAGGTTGGCACTATACTTTCTAGCAGCTCTTTATTTGGCGACTAAGTTGCGTATCTAAGCTTTTTCTCTAAGCTCGAGTAGGAGGTCGAGATGAGTGGCCATGTTTTGATGATTGTGGGTTGGGTCATATAGTTCTCGGCGTAGGGATAGTTCGCCAATTTTGACGGGTATCATGTCGTCTGCACCGTATACTAGGCTGAATGGGGACTCGTTTGTTGCTGACTGAGGTGTGCACCTGTAAGCCCATAGTACTTCTACCAGTTCTTCGGGCCATCGTCCTTTGGCGCTGTCTAACCGCTTGCATAGTTTCACTAGGATAACTTCGTTGGCCGCCTCTGTCTCTCCATTGGTTTGTGGGTGTTCCACAGAACTGGTTATGTGTTTGATGCCCAAACCAGTGTAGAATTTGGCTAGTTCCTTATCTTTAAATTGTTGGCCATTGTCGGTGATGATGGTATATGTAACACCATATCGGCATATAATATCTTTTCAAACAAATTGTTGGACTTATTGAGCTGTGATAGTGGTCAGTGGTTTGGCTTCTATCCACTTAGTGAAATAATCAACGACTACTATTAAGAATTTTACCTGGTCCTTGCTGGGAGAGAAGGGGTCGAGGATATCCATCCCCCATTTAGCGAAGGGCCACGGGGATAGTATGGAATGAAGTTGTTCTTGTTTCTGGTGGATGAGATTGCCATGTTTTTGACATGGTTTGCATTTTCTGACGAAGTCTTGGCAATTCGCTTCTATGGTTGGCCAAAAGTAACTGACGCGAAGGATTCTGGTAGCCATAGTGCGTGCGTCGGAATGGTAGCCGCAAATGCCTTCATGCAACTCCTTAATGATGTATTGCGCTTGTTCTGCAGCGACACATTTGAGAAGCGGTTGGCCATATCCGCGTTTGTAAAGATCATCGCCTATCATGGTATATCTGGCGGCCTTATCCAACCAAGTTTTGTCAGCATTTGGTGGGGGGTTGCCGGTTTGGAGATATTGGATATAAGGGGTGGTCCAATTGTGGGCTTGGGGATGGGTGAGGTTGTCAGCTGGGGTATGGGTTAGGTTGTGGCGAGTATTTGTGATGAAAGGTGTGGATAGTGTTTGTTGCAATAAGGATCGGTGACAGCTTTTTAATTTGGTACTGGCTAATTTGGATGAGATGTCGGCTTTGATGTTGTTAGTCCTGGGATATGTTCGATGCGGACTTGGTCAAAAGCGGATTGAATGACCGCACAGACTAGATGGTAATATTGTAAAAGGGTAGGGTCCTTGATCTGGAATTCGTCATTCAGGTGGCCCACAGTAAGCTTGGAGTCGGTTTTGCACGTTAAAGATTTGACGCCAACTTCGCCGGCTAGGGAAAGGCCGGCAAGGATGGCTTCGTATTTGGCTTGGTTGTTGGAAGTTTTGAAGGCGAAGTGGAGGGATTTCTCAATGAGGATATCGTTGGGGCCTTCTAACACGATGTCAGCGCCAGCACCTTTCGGATTTGAAGAACCATCTACATGAAGTGTCCACTAGTCCTCTTTGTGTGTTTGTTGTAGGTCATTAACGAAGTCTAGGAGGCCTTAGGCTTTTATGGGGCCATGAGGTCATAAAAAATGTTAAATTCGGACAACTCAATGGCCCAAGACGACATCTGTCCTACCAGGTCTGGTTTTTCTAGATCGGGTAATCGGTTTTGACGGTGATGCTGTGGTTTTGGAAGTATGGGCGCAGGCGGCGAGCTGCGTGCACCAAGGATAGGGTCAACTTTTCCACCATTTGGTATCTGGTTTCAGGATCTTGCAGCGTTATGCTAACAAAGTAAACAGGATGCTGCGTGCCGCGTACATCTTGAACAAGCGCGACTCTAACGGTGTGATCGGTGGCTGTGATGTAAACCAGCAGGGGTTGATGAGTATCCGGCTTGTGGAGGATAGGTGGTGAGGTAAGGGTGGTTTTCAGCTTTTGGAAAATTTGTTCACAGTCGTCAGTCCACGTGAACCTAGCGGATTTTTTGAGGAGTTGTATTATGGGTTGCGTTTGTTCAGCTAGTTTGGGCAGGAAGTGGGAAATAGCTGTAAGGAGGCCTATGAGGTGTTAGACTTCTTTGATGTTGGTGGGACTACGCATTTCGATAATCGCTTTGCACTTTTCAGGGTTGGGCTCTATGCCGCGCTGGGTTAGTATGAATCTTAGGATTTTACCGCGGTCGACGCCGAATACACACTTGTCGGGGTTGAGGTGAAGGTTGTATTGGCGTAATGTGGAGAAGGCTGCTGAGAGGTCTTGTGCGTGTTGGTGATGGCTTGGAGATTTGACAACCATGTCATCAACGTATACTTCGACACATTGTCCCATCAAATGACTGAAAACTTTGTCCATCAACCATTGGTAGGTTGCTCCGGCGTTTTTTAGGCCAAAAGGAATAACTCCATAAAAATAATTGGCGTCATTTGTGATGAAGGCGGTCTTGTTCATGTCGGATGCGACCATGGGGATTTGACTGTAACCGGAATATGCATCCAGGAAACTGAGTACTTTATTTCCTACTGCACCGTCAACAAGTCGGTCAATGTTGGGTAAGGGGTAGGCATCTCGAGGACAGGCTTTGTTTAGATTTGTGTAATCGACACACATCCGCCACTTGTCGTTTGCTTTCTTCACCAAGACTACGTTAGAAAGCCAAGTGGTGTATTGAGCTTCTTCAATGAATCCTGTGCTTAGTAACTTATCGGCTTCGACCTTAGTCGCTAGGCGTCGTTCCTCACCGAGTTTGCATTTTTTTTGAGAGATATAGCGGGCTTCTTTGTAGATGGATAACTTGTGGGATGCTACCAGAGGGTCTACTCTAGGTAAGTCAGCAGCTGACCAAGCGAAAAGGTCCGTGTTGCCAACTAGAACAGGTGTGATGATGGCATGCTCGTCAGAGTTTAATTCGGTGCTTAGGTTGATGGAGTGGCCATTCAGAAGTTCCAGGGGAGAGGTTTCTTCAACAGGTTCGAGATGAACATCTTGGCCCACTTTGGGGTCTAGATCTTCGCCCGATATTGCGATCCCGGAGCCAGGTGGTCGCTCGATGCGGTTGGTTTGTTGGATTGGGATTTGTGGGCGTAGGCTGGCCATGTAGCATTCGCGTGCCAGGCGTTGGTCGTAATGGACGGTGGGAATGTCACCAGAAGGGGAAGGGAATTTCATGGCCAGGTGAGGGGTGGAGACGACGGCGCCGAGGGTGTTGAGAGAGGGACGGCCAAGGAGGACATTATAGGATGTGGGTGCATCAACGATGAGGAAGCGGATGGGAATGGTTTTAGTTTGGGCTCCGTCACGAAATACGGTGTGAAGGTCAATGTAGTGGGGTGGAAACTTGTTCTCCAGAAAAGCCATAGATTGGTTCATCATACGGGACCATGGTAGTGTCTGGGAGTTTGAGTTTTTGATATGTTACCCAGGAGAGGATGTCAACGAAGCTGCCCTGGTCGACAAGGACTTTCTTGACTGTGTAGTTTTTTATTTCAACAATGATGACCATGGGGTCGTCTTGTTGGTGATCGAGGTCGTGGAAGTGGTCATCCGTGAAGGTGATGGGAGGCATGCGGCGTCTGTGATGGGAATGGGTAATATGGTTGATGGATTGGATACGACAGAAGTGTTTCTTTCTTGTAGAAGAGGTGGATCCTCCACTAGCGAAACCACCAGAGATGGTGTTGATAGTGCCACGTAGGGGAAGGTCGGCAGGGGTAACATCGGTGCGAGCCGGTTGGGGGTCCTGGTTAGAGGGTTGGGTAGGGCGTCTATCGTGGCGAGAGTCGTGGCGAGGGCGTCTATGGTCAAATCGAGGAGGGTGACGGGCTGGAGAGGGATGCTCATCTCTACGGATGAAGCGGTGAAAGTGACTAGCGCAAACCAGTTCTTCAATTTTATCCTGGAGTGCTTTGTAGTCCTCTGTAGTGTGGACATGATTGCGATGGTAGCGGCAATATTGGTCATATTAGCATTGGGGGGAGTGGTCGTCTTGCGTGGTGGCGGGGCTCCCGTGGTCTGGGATCAGGGCGGGGGGG
>Ga0214544_1011943_pt1 | contig 11662 bp, 12 predicted proteins | sample CNSS3metaG_FD_160074 | JGI IMG/M metagenome (GOLD analysis project Ga0214544, IMG submission 160074) | Root nodule microbial communities from cowpea collected in UCLA plant growth center, Los Angeles, California, USA - CNSS3 | ecosystem: Host-associated > Plants > Roots > Nodule | place: USA...
AGATTGATCTGTTTCCATTTGTATTCATTTCTTTAATCCACTGAAAATATGGAATAAAAGACCTCAGAATAAAGTTTTGAAATTGTTCAATTTTGCCCAGGAGTGCAAAAGGATAAGTGTGGGTGTGACCCTTCTTCATAATAAATTCGCAATGTCACAAGAGATAAAGGTGTTGGCGCCCCTTTTATAGGAATCCCAAATTGTCTTTGAGCTAAAACAGGATTGTAATTAATACAACCTTGGGTGCCCATGAGAGGCACATTAAGGTAGTTCCCACAATAATATATGATATGTGATTTTCGTATCCAAGACACGTGCCAATTAACCTTTTCTTCATTCAAGTCTGCACAGAGTTGTACCCATTCTTGTGGTTCTCTTAACTTTGGTTTGCAATGTAGCAACTCCTCCATAGGACATATAGCATTTAGAGTGCCCTTACTTACACGTGAAACAAACCACACATATAACACTGGCAAACAACATAACATCTTTTTTTCTCTTCAGTTCATAACACTGGTCAAAAGTCCCATAAACCTCAGCTAAGATAGCAATGACAGGATTTTCTGATTGAGTTTTATATGCCACAAATGCATTAATAGCGGCATAGTCAACAAAATTCTCAACATTAGGGAAAAGCATGACGCCATATAGGACGAGAGCTAGGACATCCATAAATGTTGTCCATCTCTCCTTCTTCATCAATTGATACAAGTACCATTCTAGGTATCCCTTAGGAAGGCCCATGACCTTGCCCTTAACTGTGACCTTTTTCTCCAACTTCACAGGATGTATCTTCATGATTTCTGCTAGTGTTAGGATAGGGGTGTATCGTCCAAGGTAGTTGTATGGAGTTTTTCCTTCCAAAGGTAAGTCCAAGATCTGCTCAAATTCTTCCACTGTTGGTACCAACTGAAAGTCTTGAAAAGTGAAACATCTTAAAGGCGGGTCATAGTATTGAGCTAGAGCAATAATCGCTGGTGTTTGGACCTCTATCTCTAACAGGTTAAGCAAATTCCCATATTCCTTTCTGAAAGCATCCTTCTGGGTTGTCGTCATTTTCTTGACCAGTTCTCTTAACCCATTCACATTTCCTTCCTTTACTTTGATAGGTATCCTTTTCTTCACAGTGTTTGAACTTGAATGCCCCTCAACTCCAACTCTCGTGTTAATTTCCATTTTCTTTTAGATTCAATCACAACTTTATAATTTCTAGCCTCGTATCAATAAGATGTAATGAGATGATATGACAAAATGCATGTTGAATATGAACAAGTTAAACAACATGACATGAAATTATGTACAAATGGAAGACTTTTAAAAAAAGAAATGCATAATGAGAATTAGTCTACACATCTCCCTTTGTGCCCTAGCAAAGGTTCTACACTTTATTTGGATTAAGGTTCAATATATGCGCTCACCAGGAGGGTCTCCTACTTCCTAAGGATCAAGGTCACTAGAGCTATGGTCCACTTACTTCACGGTATTTCCCACAATAGTTGGTAAACAACATGATGTAAGAGTACCAAATGAAGCAAACAGACTCTAGTTGAGGTTCTCACAATGACCATTTGGGAAGTACATCCACTATGGCACTGCTACACAATCCCCTTCTAATTCTAAGCTACTCAGACCCGGGTATAGGGCCTCACTCATGTCATGTACAAAATATAAAAGTGAGTGTGTGAAGGGAGAAAAATGCACACCTAAACCCTCACCTGCAAAACAACCAGACAAAAACCAAGCAAATACAAACATGTTTTCTACCTTAAGATTGAATATCAATAATTATTCCATACATCAATTCAAAAAATAAATAGACATACACAAAGATATGAGAAATAAACATTTAAACAAAATACATCACTTTCGCATATTCAATTAAATAGGCTTGACTCTCTGATTTCCCCAGTGAAGTCGCCATCTGCCGCAACCTAAATCGCGACGGGACGACGAAATAAAAATAAATAAATGATTTGGAAAAAGAGATTAGAAGTCGCCACCATAGTTTATTCTGGAAAACTATGGAAAACCATAAAAATAAAATAAAGTCTGCGAAAACCAAATTTAGGGTCCGGGAGTCGGTTACGCATAGGGAAGGTATTAGCACCCTACAACGCCCACCCAAAGGCGGTACCTTTAATTAAATTTGCAAAAGAGATGTGTTTATTTAAATATTTATTTTTCCCATAAATAAGAAAATATTGAACAAAATTATTTTTTTGATTAAAAAGGACCCGACAAGGATTAACCTTGGTCCTACGTATTCTCATTAAAAAATGAGAAATCAGGGCTACGTAGTTCTTTATAAAACTATTTGAAAATGATTTGAAAAACCTTTTAATTTTTGGAAAGTGAACCTGACAAGGATTTGCCCTGCTCCTACGTATCTCCATTCATAATGGAGAATCAAGGATCACGTAGTTCTTGATTAAAACTTGATTAGAATATTTAATTTTTAAAGTTGTCTTTTGACATTTTTGAAATTAAGTGTCATGCGACGCGTGCGGTCGGTTGACACCCAAAAACATTTTTATTATTTTGTATTTTTTTGAAAAAGAGTGTCGTGTGACGCGAACGGTCAATTAGACACCAAAATATTTATATGATTTTTTATATTTTTGAAAAGGAGTGTCGTGCGACACGAGCGGTCGATTAGACGCCAAGAACAATTTTTATCATTTTTATTTAAAAAAGAAGTATCGTGCGACGCGAGTGGTCGATTAGATACCAAAACTATTTTTATAATTCTTGTATTTAAAATAGAAGTGTAGTGCGACGCGAATGGTCGATTAGACACTAAAAGATAAAATAAAGAAAATAATTTTAAATTTTATTTATTCTTATTTTTATCATTTTTGAAAATTATTTTAATTTTTATTTCAATTTAAAATATTGTTATTATTTTTGAAAATGATGTGATTGAAATGTGATATTTAATTAGAAAAAGGTAAAATTGGAAAATAGAAAATGGAAGTGCATAATTGTGGGTGCAATGAGAAAAAACTACACATATGAAAATGGGGTGCATAAAGAGAAAACGCGTGGTGCATAAAGTAAACGCATCCTAACCTAGAAAAGGAAATTAAAGGAGTGGGGTGTGTGCTTAGTGAAAACACAGGTACATAAGGTGAAATAAAACTTAATGTAAGGGGTGTGGGAGTATTACATTGGGGAGTGCATGAAGTAAATAAATAACCAAAATCCAAATTAAAAGCAGGGGTGCATAAATTAAATTATAGAGGTGTGTGGAGAAAAGTGAATATGCTAAACTTAATTAAAAAAAGCAGGGGTGCGTGAGTTAATTATAGAGGTGCATGAAGAAAAGTGAAATCTGCTAAAATAACCCTAATGCACAATTACTTCATGTTCTTTAAAACAACAACGTAAAAGAAACATCCCCAGCTTCATCTTCTACCTCACGCTGCCACCAACCACAGACGCTACACTCAATGCCAGAGTCGCCGGCGACGACGTCAATCGGCATCAAAAGCCTTGTCGCCATCATCGAAGTTCTCTGTTCTGTCTTTCTCTCACCATCGCGCCTCCATTGAAAGCCTTGTCACTGTCGCCATTCACACTGCTGCAACGTTCGAACGACGTTGCCATCTCATACGAACGCCACCCCTCTTCTCCTTCATGCTATGATTACGTTTTCAAGATCAAACCCCATGGGTTTCTTCTCCAATCCTCTTCACGGGGCCAACCCGAACCAAACACCACATGGTTTCAGCCACCCAAAACCATTTACCGTAGACAGCCACCATCAAAAAGTGCCACCGTGACCCTTTTTCACTTTCAAACCCCTTCCTTTCCAGTTCAAATTTTGTTTTGATTGTGGTTTATTAACTTTAATGTTTGAGATGAAAATATTTTGTACCTTCTATATGCATTTCATACGATTAATATGCTACCAAATATTTTGTACCTTCTATATGCATTCTGAATTGATTTTTTAATTAACACTTATTTTTTGGTTTTTTTTCAAACATTTTTATTCACCCAAACGAAATTGGGTGTTGACAAGATGGAAATCACTAGTCAAACATGGAAGGATGTGGCTGGCCTAAGGCAAAGAGGTGTGCAAGTCCGCAAAGGTGAAACTGGTGCAGTGGATGAATTCAACAAGGTGCAATACTTCAACCAATGTGTGTGAAATCAAGGTGAGCAAGCTAGAAATTTCCATGTGGCAAGGCTTCGTGTGGAGGAAAGGTTATTAGCTATGGTGATGACCAAAATCATCATGCCTAGGGGGAGTAATCATGCAACCTTGATTGAAGGTGATCTTGTGGTGATGTACTGCATTCAAAATGGTGTGATGGTGGACTGGACATACACAATTCGTGACCACATGATGAAGGCAAAGAGGCTCACAGATTTCAAGCTTCCATATGTGGTGCTCATCTCCAAGTTCATTGAGCTTTTTGGTGTGGATGTGGAAGGAGAGCTTGAGGAGTCAACCGGACTTCTAAATCATGTTTCTACACTGAATATGCACAAGATGGGATTCACCAAGATAGGCAACACTTGGCTGGTTGAAGGAGATCAAGGTGTTAACATTGAAGTTGGAGCAAATGACCATGAAGCGGGAACTAGTGGAGGAAACCAAGATGAAGATGAACCTCAGCCAATGGCAATTGAATTCTACAACCCTCTTGAGAATACTGGACCTGCATACTCCTAATTTAAAAGAATCGTTCTCAATCAACTTCAAGACCTCAACATGGCACAAAATGCACATCATGCTTATTGCACAACAAGGTTCCAAGACTTGGATGACCAGCTGCATAATGTTCATGACCTCCTTGTTAGTTTTGAAATGGTTGAAAAGCCAAGAAGGGAGGTTGAATTGGCTAGTTAAAAATTTAGGCTATCTTTGAAAGCTAAAAACCACCTTTAATTGAATCAAATAGATCACCAAGTTAGGATGCAAACAATACTGAACTATACACTTTCAATCGATCAAAAACAGAGTTAACAGATTGATTTTACTAAACAAATTCTGTTTTTGTATAATCAATCGATTGAAACTGAAAAATAGTCGACTGAAATACTGGGAAAAATGCAGAAATGCAAGTTTGAATTTTAAACCAGAAACAATGCCTAAGAATGATCAAGACCAGATCCAAATGATCATACAAACATTCTCAATGCTGCAGATGCCATGAAAACATGCAAGAAAATGAAAAAGATAATTAAAGCACAAGTTCTTGAAACTTTAAAATGAAAATGCAAGAGAGAAAGGTTAGAGAAGAGAGGACACCACGAATTTTTATACTGGTTCACTCAAACCTGAGCTACATCCAGTTTGTCAAGGCAACCTTAGCTTGACTTTGCACTATTTCAAAAGTTTTACAAAGTATCCACCCTTACACTTCCAAAATATGCAAAAACAACACAAAAGACTCTTGAATCACACAACAATCACACCAGCACAACAAGAACCCTCTTGTAGACTTGGAAAACCACTAGGCACACACACAAAACTTGAGAAAGATCAAACCTCAGTGGTAGCACAGCCTAGCCTACCACAAACCACTTTCTCCAAGCTTCAAACCAAGCCAAAAGCTCCAAGAATTGATCCAAGATCAATCTTCAACAACTGCAACACCTATGATCACGAAGGAGAGAGTTTCCACAAGTTTTCAGAACCAAATCGTGCTCTAAAAATGATCAACTCCTCTCTCTTTCGAAAATCACAGCTTTTATAGTCAATCTGTTACGAAATTCAACATGTTGATTTTCAAATCAATAGGTTGATTTCACTTGACTTAAGTGAAATCAGTCGATTAAAAACTAAATCAACTGATTGAATTTGTTGCAGTTTAAGACTACTACAGTCAACCTTTTAACCTGTTGAAAACCATTCAACAGACTAAAAGAGACATTTTAACCTGTTGAAAAACCATTCAACAGATTAAAAACACAATAAAGACCAAACTACATCTAATTAATGCTATAAGGTCTACAACATGAATTACAAACTACAAATACACTTTCTAATTGATGTAACTACATGGAGAGCACATGTTCTAGCCTTGATCACCATGGATATCATCAAATCTCCTTTCCTTCATCAATGTAGGCTTCATTCCAATGGTAATGGCTTCAAGATAGTTCAAAAGAGCTTCATTCAATCTTCATCAAATCTTCAAGAAGCAAACTACCTTGGCTTCTCATGTCAACAATCTCCCCCTGATTTGATGAAGCCAACCTCTATTTCATCTATCTTCTTGTATCTTCCATTGCAAAATGCTTCCATTTATTGGATACCAATTGATGAAGTAAAACCTTAGCTTGAAGCTTATGAACCTGAAAAACATTTACAGTAGCAATACACACAAGCTAGCAAGTATACAACTGTGATCATGCTCCCCCTATCAATAATATGGGTTCAAATTCATATTTGATTATTGATCCCAATTTTAATGCTTAGTTTAATGTGATCAATTATCCATTTTCCATTTTTTCCAATTTTTCTCCCCCTTTGGATTCATCAAACAAAACAAATGCATAAAGATAACAAGCATTGCATTTCATTTCATTAATACTGGAAGGGAATACAGCCAACAGAAATTGAAAACAGAAAATAGATGCATAAAGTTGATACAATCAGCCGACTGAAATGAAAAACAACCAACTGAAACAGACAGAACTCAAACTGAAAAATCACAAACATAAGGATGCAATGCATGATCCTAAACAACCACCACACTCAGTCATCCTGAGGATCATTTATGGTCTGGAATGAGTGGAGCATATCATGGATATCATGGATTTGGCCATCCAATGCATTGAACCTCTCATTACAATAGTTGTGATGTTCATGTTGTGCCACATTGAGCTCATGCAGCTCGTTCAGCACCATCCTCTCAAAATGTGAGTACACAGGGCCTCTATCCTTTGGAGGGTTGTAGGGAATCAAGTCCATAGGTCCAGCAGTTGGTTCTTTTTCTTGATTTGCACCACTTGGACCAACTTCATGGTCATGTGCACCACCAACAACAGCTCCAGCAGTTGTCCATCCATTTACTACCTTGATAAAGCCCATTTTGTGTAGATTTTGGTTGGAGGTATGGTTCAATAGTCCAGTTGACTACTCTAGCTCATCCTCTACATGAATACCAAAGTATTCAATGAATTTAGACACTAAAACCACATATGGAAGCCTAAAATTCGTGAGCCTCTTGGCCTTGAGCATGTGATCACGAAACATATAGATCCAATCCATTTGAATGTTATGTTGAATGCAGTACATGAGTATCAAATCTCCCTCATTCAATGTTGAATGGTTGCTACCACGTGGAACAAGGATTTTTGTGACAATCATACCAAGTAACCTTTGATCCACCTTGAGATCCACCTTTGGCCATAGTATTGTATCTTGTTGAATTTTGGAACAGCCCCAGTTTCACCTTTTCTCACTTGCACACCCCTTGGTTTGAGTCCAACCACATCTTTCCAAGCTCTCTTGTTGATCTCCATTTGAACACCCTTGATTCTGGATAGTAGGACATCATTTTTGAACTCCAAGTTGGTGAAAAACACCTTCACCAAGTCAAGATAGATCTTCCCTGAAAGTTCAAGGAAGGACTTCAACTTTTGATGCTTTAGTTGTTGGAATAGGCTCTCAAAGCCTTCAGCCCTTAGCCATGAGAACCTCAACACCTTAGGAATGCTGATCTGCTTCCTATTCATCTCAATGAGGAACACTTAAATGTTGTCCTCATGATCCTCAAACCATGCTTCAATTCTTCCATGACTTTCATGATTTGGAGACCTTGGAGTAGGAGGAGTGTAGTGCTCATCATCAGATTGGGTAGCTCTTTGGGAACGACGAGGCATGATGAGTTTTGGTATGACTGTTTCTAAGAGATGTATGATAAAAATGCAGCAATACAAGTGCAGTATTTATAATTCAACAAACTGATTTTCAGAAACAGTTGATTAAATGATGCAGATTTTTCTAATTAATTCGTTTTAGGTTACCCAAATCAATTTAATGTAGTCCAAAATAGTATCTTATGCATTCATGATGTTTTCAATGTGTTTTTATGAGTGAATCAATCAGTTCAGATCATGTGAGCTGCATGCAGATCGGAATTGTACACTAGAATGCTTTTTGGCCAAACAATTCTGTAAAAGTAACACATGGCTGATGAAATGGGCAGTTAGGAGCAGATAGTACCTGACAAAAAGATGTTTTCTTTGACTGAGTCAGCTTAACAATTCAATTCGTGAGTAAAAGCACAATTTAAGTAAAATCAACACGTTGAAAAACAGAATCGGTCAACTAAAACAGCATCAGAGCATCAGAGATTAAAAACAGAATTTGGTTAAGTGAAATCAGCTGACTGATTTTGAAAATCAATCAATTGAAAATCATGAAATTGAACTTCATTTTTCCAAATTCAGTTTTAATGAAATCAACATACTGAATTGTGAAAACAGTATATTAAAAATCATAGCAGATCAATTTTTCATCATCCAATGGCAGTTTAAGTGAAATAAACATGTTGAAAACAGAATCAACAGGTTGACAGATTATGAATTGTGCAAACAGAGGCAGATTTAAGTGAAATCAACACATTGAAATGCAAAATCAACAGGTTGACTATGACAGTTTTCAACTTTTGCATACAGCGGCAGATTTTTATGAAACCAAAGCATGAGTACATAAGATTAACATGCTACAAACACATCAGACCACATTCTTGATGTCTAAAATGCCTAGTTCAGTTCTTAGCTTGTTAAACCTATCTCTAGCCAATGGTTTTGTAAACAAATCCGCCAATTAATTTTCAGTTTTAACAAATTTGATTTCACAATCTCCCTTTTGAACATGATCACGAATGAAATGATGTCTAATCTCTATATGCTTGGTTTTAAATGTTGTATTGGATTCTTGGTTAAATTGATTGCACTAGTATTATCACAATACAAAGGTACCTTGCTTAGCCTTACACCATAGTCCAAAAGTTGATGTTTCAACCATATGATTTGTGCACAGCCATGTCCAACAGTAATATATTCAGCTTCAGCTATGGAAAGTGCCACACAAGCTTGCTTTTTTCTATTCCATGATATTAGACTTGATATAAGCAAATGGCAAGTACCACTTGTGTTTTTCCTATCCAATTTACACCCTACATAGTCCGAATCTGAAAAGCCACTAAGAGATATGTTAGAATCACATGGATACCATAAACCAACATTGGTTGTTCCTTTAAGGTACTTTAGAATCCTTTTTGCAGCCTTAAAGTGTGATTCCTTTGGATTTGCTTGAAATCTAGCACATAAGCATACTCCAAACTGAATATCTGGCCTACTTGCTGTATGATAGAGCAAAGACCCAATCAACCCTCTATATTTGGTTGAATCTACTGGTTAGCCAACCTCATCTGCATCCATAAGACAATTTGTTGCAATTGGAGTGGCAGCTTCCTTGCAATCCTCCATTTTGAACTTTTTCAACAAGTCAAAACAATATTTTGATTGGTTTAAAAATGTTCCATGCTTGAGTTGCTTGACTTGTAGCCCTAGAAAGTATGTAAGCTCACCCATCAAGGACATCTCAAATTCTCCCTGCATAGCTGCAACAAACTCTTCACACAATGTGTTGTTATTTGAACCAAAGATGATATCATCAACATACACTTGAACAAGTATAACGTCATTATCATGTTTTCTAATGAAGAGTGTTTTATCCACTGCACCTCTAGCATAACCTTTTAATAAGAGAAAATTGCTTAGCCTTTCATACCATTGTATTGGTGCTTGTTTCAAATCATATAAGGCCTTTTTCAATTTGAAAACATGGTTAGGATAGAGATGATCCTCAAATCCAAGAGGTTGTGATACATACACTTCTTCATTTAGGAAACCATTCAAGAATGCACTTTTCACATCCATTTGATGCAATTTAAAGTTACACATGCAAGCATATGCTAAGAGTAATCTCACAGCTTCTAGCCTAACTACAGGTGCATAAGTTTCATCAAAATCAATACCTTCTTCTTGATTATAACCTTTAGCAACTAGTCTAGCTTTGTTTCTTATAATATTACCATCTTCATCCATTTTGTTTCTAAAAACCCATTTGGTTCCAATTATATTCATATCATTAGTTTTAGGCACTAGAAACCACACATAATTTCTTGTGAATTGATTGAGTTCATCTTGCATAGCCACAATCCAATTACTATCATTCAAAGCATCATTCACATTTTTAGGTTCAATTTGGAATACAAAAGCAACATGTTCACAAAATACGATCCTACGTCTAGTAGATACTCCCTGTTTTATATCACCTATGATGTTATCCTTTGATAAACCTTTAGGTTGGATCCAATCCTTGGGCAATTTACTGTCTGTAGCTTTTTCAGTGGACTGTTTTGCCTTTTCAGCCGACTGATTTCCTGCAACAGTGGACTTTTTTGCAGCAGAAATCTGCTCCTATAGTAGATCTTCCTCATTTGCATTCTTTGACACTTGATTTATCAAATTGTGTTTGAGTCCTTCAACCAGCAGCACATTCTTGATGTTGAAAGAGGATCCATTGCCTATGACTCCATTTCCAAGGATTCTTCCTTTGTTGTTGTCTCTATAGGTTACAAACCCTTCGTCCTTCAACTCCAACTTTGAAAATTTGGTTTTATCTCCTGTCATATGTCTCGAATAACCACTATCAAGGTACCACAAATCTTTCTTATCACTTTTCATGACCTGCAAAACAAATTTGGATTATTTGGTACCTTTTGATAGGTTGGGTCCATCATGGTTATGCCTTTCTAGATCCTTTTGGGATCCATTTCATAATCCCTTTAGGAACATCATATTTTCTAGCATGACAATTCTTAATAACATGACCTTTTTGCATACAATAGTTGCATGAAATGAATGGCATGTCACTTAGCATATTTTTTGAAAAGAAACTAGAGAACTTCTTGGTTTTCTTTTGAAAAGAAGGATTGAAACCAAGTCCAGCTTTGCCAAACACACAATTTTGTGAACCAAGAACATCCTCTAAGTTTGCTTCTCCTCTTGTGAACCTTGCACAGGTCTTTATAAGGTATTTCACTTGATTTTTCAAAACTGTGCAGTTTTCATAGGATTTTTCAGTTGACTGATTTCTAAAACAGTCGGTTGAATTACTGTAAATCATTTCCAAATGTTCAAAATCAGTTTTTAAATCAGCTGTTTCTTTTTCTAGTTGACTAACTTTGTTTTTCAGCCAATTATTTAAGCCTTTCAACCGATTGTTTAATGCATAAATCTTGTTTACTTCATTATGCAACTCTTCAAAATCATGCAACAATTGATTATTGTCATTTAAGTCTAGAGAACTTACTTGGCTTGAGGAAGATGACTCATAACCAGCCATGAGACACAAGTTGGTTTCTTCACTCTCATCTTGTGAGGAGCTACTTGTTGTTGAATCATCATTGTCCTCCCATGCAATGTATGCACGCTTTTCCTTTGGCTTCTTCTCCTTTTTCCTATCAACACTATTCTCCTTTTCTTTGTTAGCATTTGGATATTCAATTTTGATATGTCCTTGTTTTCCACAGTTATAACATGTAAAATTAGAAGAGTTTGATTCATTGTGTTTGGAAGTATACCTTTTGGGATTACCTTTGATACCTTTCCTTTTGAGATACTTACC
>Ga0214544_1011944_pt1 | contig 11662 bp, 8 predicted proteins | sample CNSS3metaG_FD_160074 | JGI IMG/M metagenome (GOLD analysis project Ga0214544, IMG submission 160074) | Root nodule microbial communities from cowpea collected in UCLA plant growth center, Los Angeles, California, USA - CNSS3 | ecosystem: Host-associated > Plants > Roots > Nodule | place: USA...
ATATTTTAAATATGAATAATAATATGTTAATAGATTATAATAATATAATATTATTAAATTAATATATAAAATAAAGTGAAATAAATAAATAAATAATAAATAATTTTAAAGAAAATAGGTAAAAATAAATATTAATTTCAAAAAAATTAATAAATAATTATATTATAAATGTTAAAATTAATATTATAAGACGTAGACACAAAAAGATAATCTTTTTTTATATATTGTTATAGATATATTAATTTGTCTCATGACAAATATTCTGATAATCATCTCATCGAGGTTCTGTCGCATTAAATCTATGATTGGAGTAAGTGAAGTGGATTAAGGGTCGATTCCAACTATAAAGATTGAACTGAACCATATGCTCAACGGATGAAATTTAAGAATGCAATCACAAAAGCTTGGCATTCACATAATCAACCAAACTGCATATATATTTCAATGTAAAATCTGACTAAATTTAAACTTCTCTCCCAATTACATTCAGCAATTTATAATTAAAAGGAAAACCTAATCGGCTTAAAACAAAACATACACTCGGAAACCTTCAGGTGTAAATAATAATAAAAGAGCAGGAAAAAATTGGCAGTGTCGACGCCTAATAAATTAGAAGTAATGTCGTGCTCGACCTCTTCTACATACAACATAAAGTATAAGGTATTCAAAGCTGTGTGGCCAATGGGTTTTGCATTAAGTCTTGCATACTAGCCTGAAATGCTTAATACTAATATACTAATACGCAGGTTATTTTCAGTAAGAGGATAGCATAATCTACAGATATTTTAAAAGGTGTAGAATAACTTCTATTTAAATTGAAAAATACGCAATATTTCTTAAACAAATTTATTCAAATTTCCTATGACGCATAGGCAACCATTTTTAAATTCAAATTTTAATAGTTCAGATAGATTTTTCATCAATTCAACCATATTTGAATTTAATTCATTAATTCAAATAATTAGATATTTTAAATATAAAATAATAGTCAGCAATGAACCTGATATAATTTCATTAAAAAATTATAACATGTCTAACAAAATGAAAATATCATTTAAATTATAAAAACCCGACTCATGCATTTAAAATATTTTTGAATAACTAGAAGAACTATAAAAAGATAAATTCAAAACTTTTCAGCTACTGATTTTTACTCCCTACTAGTCCAATTTTAATATATCTGATCCTAACAGATTAAGGTAAGTTATTTCGGAGATATAACTCCCAGAAAGTACATCCATTTTGGATTCAGGTTTTTTTCCTATGTTCATTTAGCTAATGGGCAGAAAACCATGTTTGTCAGACAGCTAGGTTATCCTATGTATCCTAACTATTGTCCGTTTTAAGCCAAAGAAAATAATAATAGTAATAATAATATAATAATAATAATAATAGCTTGGATCACTAAAGCGACAGGATTGGAAGAGGCGCCAAACTGAAGAATACTAATGCTGCAAAATGACTCCAAGGCATTAAAATCCACAATTGAAACTTTACAATAAAGTTTTTGTTTCCTCCTCAATGTTGAGGCAGATGGGGTCTCTTTTCCAACATTTCATAATGAAGAACAAAATTATCCTGCAAGGAGGTTGTACATTAGAGCCTAAAAATAGAACAATACTTATTGGGGAATGAAATAATATATCTTGGGAGCAGGAGGAAGAGTTCACGAACACCAACGATAGAGTATAATATTTGCAAAAACTAACCTTGCGGACGGTTTCAAATATGCTTGGTTCGAAACAGTGATAAGATCCCCTCTCGTATGTGTTTGTTTTAACCAGCGGCTCCATGTTGGGAACTCTTATAAACCACAAACGATGTTCCTTGTGATAAAACCAACCTCTGTTGTAACTGCGAGCAACAACCCCTACTTAGTTAGAAGTTATCCAATTGGGAAAACGATTTCCGAGAATAAAAACTTAGGAATTTGTCAAAATATTTTAATTTAGGAACACTGAAACTAAGTGGTTAATGTACAAACTATGCATAATTTAGTTTACCACTCGCCTAATTGTTCCCAAATTACACTAATCCCAAAAGAAATTACAAAATGAGTTCAAATCATCCTAAAAATCAACAAAAGAAACAAAAAGGACAGATTGGGGGAGATGTGCGTACAGCTCATTGGAGGCATATAATTGTGCTTCATCTTTGGGCATGCTGCAAAAAAGATTAATTTTGTATTTGATTATAAAATAGCAGGCAAGTCAACGAAAAAGTAAGTGATATTCAGATTATATAGGCACCTGTAAAATATGTAAAACAATGTTTCCACTGAAAACTTGGAAAAGTATCCTTGCTGCATCATGCAATAACAAAAATTAGCCCAAAGAAATGGTTCGAAAGTTAAACACTATGTAAAAATCTCACATGTAGAGCAGGTGGCTGTTTTGCATAATAACATTGTGGCACATTAAACTCTGGGTCGCCCTTAGCAGGTTCATCAGACCATGGAGAACCAAAGGTCTTGTGAAGATTTTCTGATGAATTCAAATTTAACCCCAGTGTAGTTAGATCAATTCCAAGAGCAAGAGATGTCAGGTCAGGATCACTCATCCTGATAACACTTAACAAGCCAAGCAAACCAAATGGATCTGGTTGTGTGGTTTGAATAGATTTCATGCCCTGATCCCTAAAAGATTGATTTACAGCTGACATTTGTAGGCGGAACTGTGACTGGTTTTGATGCTGTTGATATTGCTGGATAAGCTGGTCGTATGAACCCATACCAGAAACTGTATTTGGAGAATTTAAAGGCCTTAATCCAATACCAGGAGGTCCACTGGTCTAAACCAAAATACAACAGCAATAAGAATGTCAGAACTTTGCAATACTTGCTTCAGTGGGAAACATGAAATTTCCTTTTCAGAAAGCACATCTGGAGATAAACCAAAGAGAAAGTAGGGAATAGGAGCTTATTCATTATGAAACAAGCTCCCCCATTGATGAATAAAACTTGCACCTGTGAATGATAGGTTGAATGTGAAGATGGGAAAATATCTGATCCATGCAAATGGAGAAGATCTTGGTTGTTAACAGATGAAAAAGAGACATTGCCACTACTGACTGAAGGAGCATGCTGTTGCTGTTGTGCTCGATGTGACGAATATGTACCCCCCAAGCTGAAACCAGCAGACCTTCCCATCTGCAGATAGAAAGCATGGGAAGTTCAGAGAAATGTATATATACGTCTAGATCTTTTTAAACAGTTCTTAGATCCATCAATATTGTACAAAAGATAAGATTTCTAAATCTTTTATAACATGTAGCTCACAGAGAAATGCTGTGATTGCATCATTGGTACAGCATTGTCATGAAGTTGTTCTTTCTGGTGCATATCCATAGCATAATCTGCAGTACCGCCTGCCCAAAAAATATTGCAACAAACAAATATTGAAATCAATTAAGCAACTTTGACTCATGTATAACACAGTAAATCAACACATGTAACCAAAAATAATTAGAAAAACACAGCTCTCATTTCCACCTAGGCAATAAAAAATTCGTCCGCGCAAACCAAAAAGTAGTTAATTCCCTTCCAAAAATTGAGACTAGAAAGCATACTCACTAAATACATAATAGATAAGTTAGATGCTTATCTTGAAACAGAAAGCAGGGTGCATATAAATATAAAAACCAAGTAATCAAACAATACTGAGAATAATAAAAGTATAGAGATTAATAAAGCCGACGCTGAAAGTAAACATGCATACAGATCCAGAAGACCTTCCTAATAAATAGTATAAATTTCATTGAACAATTACTCTCTCTAAGAAGACACGCTTTAACCTTCAAAATAGAAGGCATACCACACCTTTGAATCCTGGTAAAGCTGGGAAATCTTCATTCTGAATGCTAAACTCTTGGTTTTGTTGAACAATGGGACTGACGCCAAGACCCTGTTTTCGTAAAGAACCTGAAAATATTTTTCGTTATACCATTATTTATTGTTTAAGGTGCACAAATAAACCAACCATAAAAAATCATTTATCTTCACTTACCCAACTGTCCTTGAGGCCCTCCAGCAGAACTAGGACGACTTGTCAGTTGAGGGAAGTCATTGATATCAAAAGGAGAGCTGTCATTGGTATTCACATCATTCAACATTCCCATAGAGTTCAAGTTACTTACTGCTTGAACATGGCTTTGGGAAAGTGGACCTCCAGCGCTGGGATAAGAATTTCCTAGCATTGAAATTACCTGTGGAGATCCTGGATCAAGAAAATTGTTCGTTATCAGTCTTCTCTATTCAAGAGGGAAATTTACATACTTAACACGGAGAAACATACAAAAAACTTATTCATGCAATTCATACACATCTCAATAAGCAGTTATTTCGGTTGCTTCCTATCAGATTTTGCTACCATAGACAAAAAATCCGCACATCACAAAAAAAACACTTAATATCACTTGACAAACAAAATGGTGAAGTGACACCTGAGCCAACAAATTTGAAGCAGGAAAACAAGAGCAATACGTTTACCAGAAAGCATGTCCCACTATCAAGTTTAAAAAAAGGTAAAAAAACAGGGAGTTGAAACTACTTAACACGGAGAAACATACAAAAAACTTATTCATGCAATTCATACACATCTCAATAAGCAGTTATTTCGGTTGCTTCCTATCAGATTTTGCTACCATAGACAAAAAATCCGCACATCACAAAAAAAACACTTAATATCACTTGACAAACAAAATGGTGAAGTGACACCTGAGCCAACAAATTTGAAGCAGGAAAACAAGAGCAATACGTTTACCAGAAAGCATGTCCCACTATCAAGTTTAAAAAAATGTAAAAAAACAGGGAGTTGAAACTACTCTCAAGGAAAACAGTCCCCCAGTCTGGTCCATGATTCTCAATATAGCAGAATAATGTCGTTTAGAGGAAAGAACGAATAGACAGATACATGGGAATTATCTTCAGAACTCCCATTTCCAAGTTTTCAGCCTTTGGCTTCATTAAAAGTTCAGCTCTGTACAGGGTTAAAGGTTGTGGACACAATATTGCAGCTGCGCTATTGTTGTTGAATAGGTACCCACAACAGCACAACAGTCCATAATAGCAGTTTGAATTTAAATCACATGAATTGCTACATGGCAACAGCAAGGGAGACATAATTGAGTAACTACAGAACTTCAACACCACTTTTTTGTTGAGAAAAGAAGTATTCAAACTTAAATTTTCTATTCTAAACATAAATGGTTAAATAGGTTTGGTTGTGGAATGTCGTAGGAACATGGGAGACATATGATGGCAAGCGATAGGAAATCTTCAAAATGAATTACAATCTTATAGAAGATCCTGACAATTAAAATATCTATAAATATGTCCGCATTTGGTGCAATCACATAATAATTTCATGCCATAACGGCCACAAACTATAAATCCCAGAAACATTAAATCATAGTAAAACTAACTTACCCCAAGCATCAAATACTCCTTGTAATGTAAAGAGGCTGTTTCTGGATTTAAACCCAATACACAGTTTGCCCTCTTCTAGAAATATTGTAAAAAGGGAAGGTTATATGGTTGTAATTATGTTGACTAGAATAACTGCATGGCCTTGTATTTATGACTCCTCGTACAGATATATGCTCCGTTGTGTAATTCAACACACAAAATTCACTATATGTATCTTGATCTCTCTAGTTTTCAAATATAAATCGCAATTGAAAGAAAACCCCAAAATGCTTGATATCTTACCACCAGAAATCTCAACAAAGAAAATAGTTGATGAACCTACTCTCAAACAATTTTCATCAAGTGAAGTTGCCCAACGAAACATAGCACCCCAAGAATTGAGCAAGCAATGTGGGACTTCCTAACACCCACCACCCCACCACCAGATATCTTCCTGAACAGGCTAGCCTAACAGAATAGGCGATTTATTAAGATGGGCTCTAAATTTTAATATCATGATCTAAGCACAAGAGAGTTTAACCTAAAAGACTAATCCATTAAAGTACCACATCAAGTAGCTCATCCACACTGGCTTTCACTCTATCGGCATTGACCCAATGGTAATCCTTCTCTTTGAGATGGTTTCACTCGTCTATTAGTGTTCATTTTCCATCTTTATCCAAACAATAGGTAGCTTTTCCGCTGCCCAACTCTCAATTAAATCACCAATTGTAAAGACTCAAGAACAAAAGGAAAGTCAAATCCAAGAGACTAGTCCCTTAAGTTTAATGATTTAAGTACCACTCAAGTAGCTCATCCTACTCAATGTGGAACTCCTAACATACCATGTTAGATTTCATCTCGAAACCAATTGGCTTTAAGTGAAGTAACCTGATAATTATACAAGTAAAACCCCAAGAATTAAGACAAGTTATGGGGGACTTTCAAACATCAAAGAGTCTCTAAAGACAAGATTAAATGAAAAAAAAAAAAAGATAAAAACAAAAATAGAAAAAGTAACAGAACAACAATTAATAGGTCTTATTTGAAAAAGGTTAAAAAGAAAAAAAAAACAAATAGAAAATGAAATTTGAATGAGACAAACGTGAATCTTTTATCCTGCAAAAACCAGATACTCCTACATCACGACCCTGAAGACACTCCTACATCACGAAATATGTGCATAATCTCACCACAATAAGTGGTTGCACCTGCCACAATCATAAATGACAAAACCCACTCCTATATCAAATCAACAATGCAGTCAACGTACTGGGTGCTATTCAACCACTGACTAACTTATTGAACCGCATGAACCAGTATATATTAAAAATTATACTTTACATAATCTTTAAATCCTTTAGTTTAGACATGCCTAGCCACACAGGTCATCAGCCACAATATGCCAGGTTTGTGAACCATGCAAGACAGCTTTGGCAGCGTGTGCATTTGGAGCACATGTGTAGATCACTTTTGCGAATGGACAGTTCAATTTCATAAAATGTAAAAATGGAATTGCAAAAACAAATCAAACTCTTTAAAAAAAAAATACGAGTTTTAAATAATATATGGCAACATGTGAGATTTGAGGGCTCTTTTCCAATTCTTAACACAATCTTCCCAAGAAGGCCCACTTTGCAAAGAACCCACACGCCCAAACCACAACCATCTCTGTAATTTTCATTTCAGTAGATGCAAACCCAACCCAGACCTGGGACTCCGCTCTAAAACCTCACCCCTCTTCCATTTCTGGACCCAAAACACAATATCCATGACACTCAAGGTATAAGGAGAAAAGCAGCCACAATGATGTTTCTTGTGGCTTTCACAATGTGATACCATTATAATTGCATTCCTGTTGCCAGCCAATATTTAACAACAGTGGCCAGGACCCCGTCTGAAAAAGCAGATGTAACTTACACGAGACTAAACTAACCCAGCCTGGTGCATGAAGGCTCCACATTACGTGAAGATACGGGGGAGGTTCATTTTTTAGGCCTTGTGCATTTTTTAGGACTTTTAGAGATTCAAACAAATTACTCAACATGTCACAACCAGTAACTTGCAAAACCAATACAGTTGTCAATTGATGCTGCAAAGAAGGCATCACAAAACAGTATCCAAGAAATTGAACTAGAAAGAGAGGAAAAGCTATCCCTAAAATGAAGTGTAGCAGTAAATCTTGCTGTGCAAAATTTTACATGCACACATTAATATATAGATCTCTTTATATGAATTTGACACTAAATACAAAGAATAACATCACAATTAATCCTTAAAAAAAATATTTTCACACCATTAATGCACTTGTAACAATAAAAATGCATACCTTGTGGAAGCACACCACTCATTAATCGACTCTGTCCTTGCATACCTAAACCACTGGATCCACTGTTTGCACCCAAATTTAGACGAGACGCAAGAGCAGGCACAGACAATCCTCCACCAGTCCTTCCGATATTCCCTCCACCAACCATGTTTCCCACAGAACTAGTGATTCGAGGACCTGCATTTCCCAAAATTGGGGATACTCCCAATCCTGGAACAGCATTTCGGTTACCAATTGCACCAGATGTAGGAAGAATCCCAGGAATAGAACCACCAACTCCATTTGTGCTACTACTAAATCCAGGGTTTCCTACAACACTTATACCTCCTCTATTGGTGACTCCTGAATGTCCATGGGAGCTTCCATGAGATAGCTGCAAATATAATGGGGACAGGTGAAAAACCAGTAAATAGCCTAACAAAAAAATAGAATAACAGAATGAGAGGTGAGAATACACACAAACTTTCAAATGTTACACTCAAACTCCCAAAAACCAAGAACACATACCTGAGACAATGCAACTGGTAGATTGTTGGATGTAAATCTTCCACTAGAAAGGCTTCCAGTGGGTTGTTGAACGCCACCCGATGGCACATTATTTATAGTTGAATTTCTCGATGTGAGTGAACCGGGCATGTTGGGAACATTAAAGCTCCCATGAATATTGTGCAATCCTTGAATAGCTCCTGCATCAAGAACCTATCAATTATACAGCTACACGGAAAGATAAAATGAAGTAAATCCAGTAAAAGCTCCCCACCGGTGTGATGAAAAATTGGGGAGGCTGCACCAGACTGACCAGAAAACGATGTCGCAAAAGATCGTCCGGCACCATCAGGAAGATTTGAAGCAGATCCATTCAGAGAAGACTGCAAGGAAAACTCTGCTAGGATTAAAAATTAAGATAGGCATGCTAAAAAAATAACACACATAAGGCAATGGGAAATCAACATCTTATGATATGTATGTATAATATTATAGAAAGGGCTGAAGTTTTAAAAATTATTGTAATTTTCTAACCATGCACAGAGGAAAGTGCCAATAGTAAACAAGCACATGAAAATATTTTGTAAAATACATTTTAGATAACACGATTAAAAGTGTTTGAATAATAAAGATGACTTGAGGACTCCTGATTGTCCTATAATGTTCCAATCATATAAAAAGGTGTACTACTAAAATCCTTAAACACCACAAAAGTCTTATAACAAATGGCTGTTGATGAGTGAAGACATATTTTATCCGTGTATCCTAATCAAAGCACCATGCTACCATGCCTGTATGCAACACATCATACAGCAAACAGAGCAATTACTGGAAATGTTAATGAGTTGAACATAGGTGAAAGGAAAATATATCAAGATGAAATGTGTAACTCAACTGATAACAGAAATAGTATAAATCCCAATATAAGTCATCTTCTTCATTTTAGCAAGAGAAAGGTCAAAATTCTTCCTTAAAATAAATCAAAATACAGCATTACAACAGTTTAGTAGGCATGGCCAAGGAAAAGAGTGAAGGGAAACTTCAAGTACTAAAAATAATCACTAAGAGACAAAAATGAAACAAAGATGGGAAAGCGAGAAGCTTTTTGGGACATAAGGGAATACATTAAGTAACCCCGACATGGCATGAATTTCAAAATGTCAAGCCAAAAATCATCCTTTGCTGAAAATGGTCCTCCTTTGTATTCAAAGTCCTCAGAACAATATGAGAAGTGTTTCCTTAACAACCTAAAATAACATGACGTAAAAGACAATATTAGACACAATACAATGCAGTAACTTCTATGTAACCAACAATAAAAGAAAACTAAACCAAACTAGTGAAATGAAGAATGAAGTTACATTAGACAAGTTCTCCCATTTTCCTTCCCCAAACTAACATGAAAGTCATCCATGTTTAATCATATTTTTCAGTTGAAACAACCCAAAGCTCACCTCAACTCAACTGACCAAGACATCAGCCGAGTTCAACTACAGTTTGGCTTATTCCAAATGAAAAAACAACGGGGCCAATCCGTAGTAACTAAACATGGTACTCTATAAATCCAGGTTATTTCTCCAAACAAATAACATGAAAACGTCCGCAAACTTCAAGAACAAACGAGGTAAAACTTGCAAAACGACTAACATTATGTGTTTAACAGGCATGCAATATTAAGGTAAAAGTCCAATATTCATTGTCATATCAAACCTCATCCTAAGTATGGCTTTTATGGATATTATTAAAAACACTAACAAATTTATCACTAACGATGGTTTGTGATTGGGTACCAGCATAAAAACCCTTTATATTGTTGGTGGATATAATATTTATTCTAAACAGTATCTTAAATTGCAGATGCAATTTTGTTCGATCCTTGATACCTTGTGAAATTACAGGAAAAATAAAACTTCTATTAGATCTTGATTCTACATTGTATTTATTTTCTGGCATCAAGGTATAAACTACAGTTTCACCTAGAATAAACGCATATTGAAGTTGCAGGATTGTCCACAACCACATCAACTCACAATTGTGAAGTGATTCCTATCGATACAAAAAGCCCCAGACAACTGCAATGCAACCACAACATTCGAAATGTTCCAGATTTTGTTTCAAAAATTGAAAACCACAGATGGACTCATCACAACTCATGTCACAACAGTCCCAACACACACACGTCAGCCTCAATTAACAGTTAACAGAAAAAATTCGACTCCAGACTTAATTTAAAAACACGAAAAAAACAACCGACGCATATTCCACAACTCCCCCGTTCACTAATTAAAAAAAGACGTAGTGCGCTAAGCTTAGCTGTAGTAACGATACGCAAACCCTAAACCTAAATTAATTTCCAACTGTGTATCTAATTTCTTCATAAAGATACCAAGGCGGGAAAAGAATAAATTCGAAGCAGAAACCATTGCGGACACAGTTATAATGACGAGCAACAACAAGATAAAGAAACTCAACCGCGTTAAATCTTGCAATTGCGTATTCCTCAATCCTTTCACATCGTAGACCAAACAAGCATGCAACATATTACTCAAAGAAACACCCCCACACTACCAACCATTGGCAACACACAGATAGGTTTCAGTTCACGGAATCAAATTAGGAACAATAACCTACGCCGAAATTCGAAGCTAAAGAAGTTGAATAAAAGCGTGCAGAGTTAGGAGTGAGGGAAAAGAGTTATGAGGATCTAAAGAAAGACAATGATGAAGTAGAAAGCATAGTAGATCGAAGTTAGACGAGTCGGGATCAACTCGGAGAGGAAGAGAGAGTACCTGAGAAGCAGATCAGAGCTAGTTCTGAGTCAAAGACCAAGTTCGGGTGCCCTAAATCGGAACCAGAGAAGAGAAAGTGAAAGATACAAAAGAAGAGAGAGAAAATTAATGGCTGGGGTTGGGTTGGGTTTGAAACTACAAGAGAAGGTTTATAAAATCATATGGTGTAAGATGTATAACTTTTGCGCTCTGTTCCAAAATATAGGGTTCCCAATTGAATCACCTTGGGCCGAATTTCTAATCTACTGTTTCATTTATCAGGAAAATTTCGTGCCACAAAACACTACATATTATTTTGCTTAATGTTCCTCAAAATATTACGTACGGATAAAAACAAATTAAGTCAATTTTACAATTTCTGTGGACTGTGATTTAGTTTTTTGGGGTATTATTATGGTGTGAAGTTATTAATTCACCAATACAGATATTCTTTTGACTGGGATAATCTTGTTCAAATATGAAATAATATGCATAGCATATCAACTAATCAAAGCTGAAAATTTATTTCAATATGTAACTAAAGCCAACAAAATTATATATATATATATATATATATATATATACACACTAGTGTAAACACAGGCGCTATCGCGCCTGCGTGTACACATTTTTCGAATTATATTTATAATTGATGATATTGTAATGTTATTAAGT
>Ga0214544_1011945_pt1 | contig 11660 bp, 5 predicted proteins | sample CNSS3metaG_FD_160074 | JGI IMG/M metagenome (GOLD analysis project Ga0214544, IMG submission 160074) | Root nodule microbial communities from cowpea collected in UCLA plant growth center, Los Angeles, California, USA - CNSS3 | ecosystem: Host-associated > Plants > Roots > Nodule | place: USA...
TATCTTTGTGATGTTTAATTAAAAAAAAAAAAAAAAAAAACAAGAGAAGAGAAGAAAATAGGTATATGAACAACTTTAGATATTTCAATTTTCAACAATAAGCTATTTCATATTGGAGAGTATATATCTCATAAAAATATAATTTCTTTTATATTTTTTGTATGACAATTTATTATAAAGAAGGAACCATGTCGATTAGGAAAGAGTTACATCAGTAGAGTATCTTTCATCAAGTGGAACTGCAGCAATTCAAAGATCGATCATTTGGAGGCTGAATTTGTAAATAAATGTGTCAACATGTTTGGGGTCACGCTTTGAATAGTGTCACAGAAGGACATTAAAAAAAAAAGGCAAAGTTCCTGAAAGTGGTATCAACAGCCTCACCAGCCAAAGGCAGAGATCGACAAAGAACAGTTAAGCATGTGAACGAACGACCAAGAACCAAAGGTAACAGTTCTGAGATGCTAATGAACCCTACAATGAATGAAATTTGGTAACACTTTTATTTCAATTAGTAACCGAAGTATGCACTCATTGGTCTCGATACATAAGATCAGCATAGCTTTAACAAAAATAAAGAAAAAGAGTGTATGTGCAAAGAAAACCAAAATGCTGGCTCCAATTTACAGAACGAGTGTGAAGAAATGCTCCAATTTACTCAAAAAGCAATTGGGACAACATCTTATTAAACAACCACCCTCCCTTTTCATTCTCTTCTTTTGCCTGGCTTCTCTGTATCCTTCCAAAGCTTCTTTCTGCAAAGGAAGGCCTTCTCTTGTTTCTGTGCTATTCTATTAATGGCTTAAAGTCTCAACATTTTGGAAGATCATTTGGTGGGGGTATCAGTGATTCGTTAGGACCTTTCCCATTGTCCACCAAGAATGCCATCTTTAACCCCCATGTTGTGTGCACCTCGAAATGGCAGTGCAAGAACCACACTCCTGTCAAATATATGAAACTAGTTCAAGTTAATATGAAGAGATTAGCACCGCATAATCATTAGCCTCAACATTTTTTGAATCCGTCGTAGGACTCGGTTCAAATTTTGATCGTGAATGAGTTCAAGACGTTTTACCTGGATTATCTGCTCTGAATCTGAAAGCAACCCATCCTCCAGTTGGCACTCCAATTGTGTTCCTCTCAACAGGATCTACAAGGTTAAAGCTACTTGCATCTGTTTTGGGATCATAGTTTCCTACGCCTGACCCAACAACAAAGAAATTGAATCCATGAAGATGAATTGGGTGGCTCTCGGGAGCAATGACTCCAGTATCCTGCAAAACAACCTGAACTGTGGAGTTGAACGGTAGCCTGTAAACCTTGGTGCCATTTGTGGTCTGGGAACTCGCCGCCGCCGGAGTCGCTGTGTAGTTGTAAACTTGAGGAGGGTTGCCGGGGAAATCAGTGGTGAACACCCCCGGAGTGTTGAAGTAATGTGCTTGAAGCAATGCAGTGGTTGGCATCACAAATGTCACATTATTGACGGCAGCCACTACTCTACTTCCATTTCCAGCTTTGCAAGATGGACAAGGGTTAATCCCCAATCCAACAGTGAAGAGAAGTGAGTGATCAACTGTTGATGGAACATTTGCAGGGTATTTCTTGGAATTAAGGCTTTTAAGAGCCTTGGTGAAATTGTTGGCAACTTGTGTGGCATTTCTTGGAGGAGGTGTGGTGAGAATTGTAGGAGTGGTGGCAAGAGTTCCAGTGTAGTGCAAAGTGGCTGTAGCAGTGAAATTATCCACAGCTACCACTGGAGAATCCATGAAAGTAGAGGCTACAATTGTGTATTTACCAGAATTTTGGTCAGTGGTTAAAAGGGCATTGGTGGTTTGGCCAGGAGCTACTAAAAGAGTGTCAGTCTTGAAAGGTTTTACATATGAGGCATCAACTTCAACCACAGTGAATAAATGGCCAGCAATTTTGAAAAAAAGCTCCTCATTGAGTGCAGCGTTGATGATTCTCAATAGGTAGGTCTTGCCACTTTCCACAGGAAGCTTGTACACATCTGCTTATATTTCATATTCAACCAAGCATATCTGTAGTTAGTAGCACTTGAGGAAAATTGAAAACCATAGAAGTGAAAAGTAGCACAACATATATACCTTGTGTGGAACAATTAGCCACAGAAACAGTCCCTGGAAGTCCATTGATGGTGTGAGCATCTGAGACATTTGGTGCTAATCCTGATTTAAGAGCTTCATTGATAACATCTTCAGTATCAGACTTCCACCATTCTCCTACAGTTTATCACCATAATGATTATAATTTTAAATGGTTATGTTGAGGACTAATAAATGAGTGGAGGACAGTGGCTAAAGATTTGATTTTTTTACCTAATATTACCACCAACTCTTTATCTGGTTTGGGGAAAGGGTATGGCACACCACGCTTTGGCAAGATAACTATGGCACCATGGAGAGTTGACCTTAGCCAATTAACATGAGCGTGCCAAAGAAGTGTTCCTCTTTGTCCTGTAAGGGTGAAGTTGTACACATATGATTGTCCTGGAAGAATTGGGCACTGTGTGATGTATGCAGGCCCATCAGCCCAACCAGTTCTTATCTGTCTCACACCATGCCTGCCCAGATGTTATAGTCTTCCACTTAGAATTCAATATTTTGCTTAGTATTGGATAATATTAATTTGTGTATTTATTATGATGATTGACTCTCAAATCATAGCTACATTTTTTTTTCTCCACAGTACTTCTTGCATCTAAATTGAAGCAATAAAAAAATGAAGTCTCACCAATGGATAGTGACATTGTGGTTGACAAGGTTTCTTACATTGACCAGCACTGTATCATCTTCCCTGGCATAAAGAGTGGGTCCTGGGAACTTCCCATTAACGGTGACAATGGATTTGCTTGAACACAGTCTAGTGGTATTCTTCAGCACCACCTGCACCCATTACCAGAACAAAGTAAACTCCTTTACCACTTGGCTTGAGTAAAAATTTACTTAAACTATATCTTAGTTTGATGTACTTACATTGAAAGAATACTATAATGGCATACTTACATTGAATTTGTAGTGCCTGACTTTGCACTCAACCAAAGGAGGAAGAATGCAAGCAATGAAAAACAACATTCTAACCCAAGAGTCCATTTTGTTCAGTCTTCACAGCCCTAGCTCCTGACTCTTTGTTAAATAACTTATATTTGTCTTATAACTTATTATGTGCTTAAGTGCATTCATGCATGAGTTTCCAAGGCACCCTTATATAGGCTGAAATTGCTTCCTCCTGGTTCTTGCTGTTTGGTTTTTAGGTGAATGATGGAGGCATATACTTGGAAACTAAGGCTTAGGGGGAAAGAGAAAGAAAACCATGTTAACTCATTATTTCTTGCATGTCACATAAAGTTTTGCAATGGAAATACATATGTATGTTCTTCTGGAAGTTTTTTTTCTGATAAATACAGCTCCTAGAGGTATTTAGTTATTTGGTTTGTATTCTGAACTTCAAATATTTCTTTCTTTTGCCCCCATTAATTAATAAATATTAAGCTAAAAAGTTGTTAACCAATTACTATACAGAAAACTTGTTACTGTCGCAAAACCATTCGTCATTTTGGGCTGAATACCAGCCTTTTATATGCAAGCTAGTGCCTGAAGCCGGAAGTTATGCAGAGTTTAACAGAAATTTTTCATTCTTTTATTTGGTGAACTATAACTAGCATTGAGTGATATTAGAATTCTATAACAAATTTTTGAATAATTTTATAATTTATTGATTAAACTTGTATTGTTTAATGTATTTTGATTTTTCAATTCTTACAGCAGTTTAGATAAGAATTGTAATTTTTTTTACGTGACATAACTTGCTATAATACAATGCAATTACTCATTAATACCATTAGTTTCTTCTGTTCACCCTTATTTAAGTTTCAATATTTTGTTAATTCTCTGACCATGTTAAAGTAATTATTGATTTCAATAGTATTGTATCATTTTTTGGGTTTGAGTTGTATTATAACTTATATTGAACGAAAATTGCACTTTTATTCTTTTCTACTTTTTACATTTATATTTAACAAATGGACGATGAATCAATGAAAAGCACATGACACTAAATATTTTCAGTTTAAAACTTTTATACTGTAAGTCTTTGTTTCTATAAGAAATCTAATCATACTTAAGCAGGACCAACAAACATAAAAGTGACTTCTTCTATAAGCAACTAGTTTACTTCACCGCCGTATCAGTAACTACTTACAGTATAGTAATATATTGCAATATAGTTACTTTATAACTGATAATGAAACTGACTATAAACTTAATCCTTTTATAAATTGGGCAAGATTGATCAGTAAATATTGTAAATTAAATTTCGAAAACCAACCGATTTCTTTCAAAACTAAATTTACATGAATCAAGTTAGATATACCCGCGTAACACATGTATTATTTTATTATTGTGTACGTGTGTAAGCAAGTATTTTTTTAATAAGCATACTATTATATTAATAGGTAATGGTATTTTGTTAAATTTATATAAAATATAAATTTATATTATTAAAAACAAAATGAAATGAAGAAAAAATTAAAAATAATTGTTAATCAATAAAAATAAATGACAAAAAATAGACAATTTTATAAAAAATATATAAAAATAACAATTATTTTTTAAGAATTTAACAAATAATTATATTATAAAGGATAAAATTGAAATCACGTGAAAAACAAAAATTTTCTTTATATCTATTTATAGATAAAGGACAGGAACTTTTACATTAATAATAATATTTTTTATTATAAATATATATTATATGTACACAAAATAAATTTCAATTTATATTTAATAAACAAAAAAAATAACTACATAAAAAAATAAATTATCCAGTTATATCTTTATTTCAAGTATACATTAATATTTGTATTTAAAAATAATTTAGTTTTTTTATATTTAAATAACTTAAAACATATATAGGAAAATAATAATTAAATAAAAAAATGTTTCAAATGAAATAAAAGTATATCAGAATAATTTATTTAAAATAAACAACAATATTAAGAGATATGTATTTTTATATCTTAAAGTATACTTATTGTGTGCGCGGATGGGTGTTTAATTTTTAAAAGTCAAGTTTCATTTAATAATATATTTTGTTTAATTTTTAAAAGTCAAGTTTCATTTAATAATATATTTTTAATATCTATGTAATCCTGGTAATTATAACAAATATAAAGATGATAAAGTTAATGATATAAAATAATTGTGATAACGATTGTAATAATAATGTGATTATCTCCTTGTTATGACGATAATGATAGTAGAAATGATATATATGAAGTGAAAATGACAAGGGTGATGGTATTAATAGGAAAAAGGGCAAGTGATGAGATGGTTATAACATGGTAAATAAAGAAGTCGATTATCCGGTTCCGATCCCAGTGTCCTTAAATAAATAAAAAAATACGCGGCACAAACTACAGAAAAAAACATATAATCAATTAAGAAAATTACTTTACCGTTTTTATTTTCAAAAATCATCCTAGTAACAAAGAAATAAGATTAACACAAGAATATAATGTGAAAATTTCAAAATCATAAAAAAATCACACTCACTAAAGAATAATTACTATGTGTAAATTTATACAACATATAGAAAACACTCTTAACCTTTTGATCGCAAGTATATCTACACCCTTCAGAATAAGAATTTAACTACATCTCACGACACTTTACACTATACAATAGAAGATAAAAAAGTCAAACACTAACTTAAAATGTCTTAAACTTACTTTACTACACAAGAGAAGATAAAAAAGTTAAACACTAACTCAAAGTGTCTTAAACTTGGGACAAGAAACATCATAGATTTAGAGCTCATTATACATTTACTAACACCTACCTCCTAAATTATCTAGGTGATGTGAAACTTTTCAAGACATGTTATTTTTATCGGTCCAAGACAAACATAATGATAAAATAATACCAAATAATTATAACTAGAGTAAAGTAGGATGATGAATAATTAAAGTAAAATATAATGATTATCATATCTTATACATTGTATAGAACTATCATAACCCAAACGACTTTTATATACTTCATTTTATTATTGATAAAAACAAGTTAATGAGCTAACGTGATCAATTTAAGTTTATTATTATTATTAGGGTTAAATATGTTTTTGGTCTCTTAACTTTCAGTGAATTTTGGAATTAGTCCATTTTGAAACTTTGGACCAATTTAGTCCTCCATCTTTTGAAATGCGTGGATTTAATCCTTTTAATCAAATTTTGTTAAGTTTATTTGACATTTCAAGCGTGTTTCATAATAGTATTTGACTTAATATTAAAGCAAAAATGTGTCAAACAGTATAAACAACTCAAATACAATCCTGAAATGCGTACAAAACATCCAATAAACTAACCAAAATTTGATTAAAAGGACTAAATCCACGTATTTCGAAAGATCAAGGACTAAATTAGTCCAAAGTTTCAAAATGGACTAATTCCAAAATTTACTAAAAGTTAAAGGACCAAAAACATAGTTAACCCTTATTATTATTATTATAAATCTAAATGGTGATTATTAATGAGTAAAGATATGATTAAGGCGAAGGAACTAGAAGATGGTTACTTATGTGGAATGCTTAGATCACAAATTAGAGTGTAGTTGAGAAATGGCTTTCAGGAAGCAGATTGTATGAAATGTACACATCATGAATTGTTGTTCAAACCAATAATCTAAGTTTTGGGAAGTAAAAGCTCTGTCACCTTTTTCAGCTTCTTTTTCCATCTTTTTTGTTTGGGTAAGTAACAGACAAACACAAATGTCACACATTGGTTTACTCAGTAATTAGTAAAGTTAAAGAAAGATGATAATTATGAATTTAGGTTTATGGTCAACAACTGGTTACAAATTAGTCTACCTCATGCAATTGCTTCCTAACACCAAAATGATAGTAGGAGCTTTATTCTTTGAATATCTAACATTGATTGCAGATAAAGTCTAAACCAAAGAGATGAAAAGATGGATCATCTCTTTTTCTGTTTCATAATTTATGATCCTTTTTATTTTCGTCACTCTATACTATATATAGTAGATGTTGCTTTTTTCATTATGGGTTTGTTTCGAAGTTAAATAAATGTGATTATTTAGAATTGTATTTATTAAGAATTTAAGTAAGAGTTTAAGTTATATATATATATATATATATATATATATATATATATATATATATATATATATTGTATATGATAAAGTTGAGTAAGAAAATCTATGAACCTAGATTTTGCGTTAAAGAGATATATATTATTTTATATGTATGAGTTAGACTCTTTATATAATAAGTGTTGGGAAATTATCCACTAAAAAATAATTTTTTTTCGACGAAAGTACAACTACACAGGAGAACAGAAAAATATAAATAAAAACATATAAAAAATTTAATTATAGTACAATTTTTTTGTGAACAAAAATTTAAACTTTTCATAGTGTAATTTTTTTGTGCACCGAAATTGCAAACTCTTCATAGTACAATTTTTCTGATAAAAATTGCAAACCTTGCAATGACACACAACTACCCAAACCCCTCGTACATCCAAGAGACCTATTGAATTATGATAATAATTTTAAAACTAACTTTTTACTTTTATAGTATTTTTCTACTACTTTCTTCATATTACTCTATATGAAATTTTGATAAACACCCGCTTGAAAACCATGATAAATTATGTCTCTCTCCAATAAATTTTGTAAAAGACCAAATCAGGAGTTAACAAAATGTTTCTGAACTAAAAAAAATGATTGTGTGTAGTATATGAAGTTAAAAAAGTTTCCTTTAAATTCTACTAAAATATTTATACTTTTTAAGGAGAAAATTATTTAGAAAAATATATGTTTTTGCTAAGCTCTTCACCAAGCATTACCATGGGAGAGGGTGCAAATATATCTGACATTCTGAATTAAAATAGAAGTTTACGGAAGGATGTCATAATATAATTAAGATTTTAATGAAAATAATATATTACTTTTTTCTTTTCATAGTTATACAATCATTTCTAGTAACACCTTTTACCAATAAATATTCAGCCATTTTAAGTATTATTAATATTAATTATTTTTCTAAACCAACCCCTTCAATAGTATTTTTTTTGTTTAGAATTTCATGTTTAAAAGTTTTTTCCTACATTTATGTGCAAAATTTCTAAAACAAATAACCTAATAAGTCAGTTTTAAAATACAAATTTGGATAAAAAAAATTGTATTTTAAAACACGATTAATAACAAAAAATAAGTAGTATTTAAGATGTTATTATCTCTTTCTTAATACAGACTAATAATAGAAGTACTGTTTCAAAAACATTATTCCCAATGAAAGTGTCTCTTTAGAGTGAGATTTCACTAGTAAGGTCATGTTGCTGATTAAGTGTATCTGAAATGTTTTTGATGATGTCCATAATAGCATGACAATGGTTAACATGACATCTGTGTGATAATATGAAAATGTTAATCTGCTGTCCTGATAGTCGACTAGCCAAATAATGTAGTCGACTAGGTTCGTGCCTGATAGCAGCTGTTATATAAAAACAGCTTCTGCACTTCCCGATAGTCGACTAGCAAACTAATGTAGTCGACTAGGTTCGTGCCTGATTGCAGCTGTTATATAAAAACAGATTCTGCACTTTCTCAAGAATAACCTGTTGAATCAAAAGAAAGAAAGAGAAGTGTGAAACAGGTTCTTGGAGCTATCTTGGAAGGTCTTCTTGAAGAATTCTATCAAGACACATTCAATTTTGACTTGGCAAGAAAAAGAAATTTCAGTCTTGGAAAAGGTGTACTCAATCCATTTTGTAGGCTTTGTTCTTGTGTTTTGATACAGTTTGAAACTGTTTGTTTTTGTTGTTTTCTGTCTAAAGCAAGTGTGTGTGATAGTCTTGCTGTTGTGTGGTTGTGCAAGTGTGTGGATGCCTTGCGTTTGTGTTCCTTTATCTAAGAATTTATATTTATCAAGTGTATTTGTAAATCTTGAAATTCTTGTGATATAGTGAATATATCTAGCTGTGGTTTGCTAGATGAACTGGATGTAGATTCTTAAAAATTGAACCAGTATAAAAATTTTGTGTGCTTTATCTCTTTCTCTCTTTATCTTGTCATAGTATAAATGCTCCATACATTAAGCATCAAAGCATACTATTTCAATTGATTCAAAAGCAAAGGTTATTATCAAAACAATTTCAAAAGTGCTAAAACTGGGCAAAATTTGTTAATACCAATTCACCCCCTCTTGGTTGTGAAATATTGGAGCATCAATTCTAATAGGTCACACTTCACACCGAATTTTAGTATTATTTAAAAATAAAATTATATTCAAAATATGAATTTAAATGTTGACCTCATTCAATTTGAGCGACGGTTAGCTCGAGTCGACTTGACTCAAATTGAAGGTTGAGGTAAGTTGATATATGTCGAAGTTCGACCTGAGTCGACCAAGATAAAGGTCAATTGTTTCAACAAAGGTCGACTTTAGTCAATTATATCAAATAATCGAGTTGAATGCTCAGGCTAGAGGTCAAGGCAAGTTAACTCGGGCCAAAGGTTGACCTAAGTCAGACCGGGTAATGATCCACGTGAGTTGGTCAATGCCAAAGGTTAAGGCAAGTCAGTTTGGACAAAAGGTCGACTTGAGTTGGTTCGGGTGAAGGCGATCCATGGCACCTAAGCCAAAGGTGGACTTGAGTCAGTTGGGCTGAAAAATCGAGTCGAGTCATTTTGAGTTGAAGGTCGAGCCAAGTTGACTATAGGTCAAGCTGAGTCAGTTGGAGTCGAAGGTCGATCTAAGTTAGCCTAGCCAACGGTTGACCTAAGTTGGTCTAGTGGGCCATAGGCCATGAGTCATGGGTCTGGTCCAAGGGTCATGGGTCATATTGACACCTCTAATAGCGAAGGAGTGCCTATTTATGAAATTTCAATTTTTTTCTCTTTGAGTGAATTTCAAATTCTATTGTTGTAATTATTTGAAATGCCTTCTTAAAATTCAATTTATTTTTAATTTCTGCATCCAAACAACCCATTTTGTTTCAAAGAATTTCAAATTTGCCAAATAAATAAATTACTCTTTTAAATTGCCTAATCCAAAAACATTATTAAGGTTTAAATAAAATTTAGAATTTTAAATAATTAAAACTTTTGAATGTTAGTTTCACTCGAACCTATAACTAAAGGAAATTACCCACAAGTCTATAATAACTTCATATGATGGAGAACCAGCCTAAAATGTTGTCTTAAATTTTAATGAAATAAATAGAGTAAAAGTACCGTAATATATATTCTTTCACAAATTTATACTTCGGGTTAAATATGTTTTTCGTTTTTAAACTATTAACTAAAATTGTATTTCATCTTTGTCTCAAAGTAAGTACCACTTTCATCCATACATTTTATAAAAGAATGTAAAATGTTATTCTCAACAAACTGCAGCTAACCTCTCCTCATTGCAACGCTCTCTCCCCACTCTCTCCTCACTACAACTCTCTCCCTAGAGGTGGGCCATGAGGTGATAAACTTAGTGGTGGTGGTTGGTGGAGTTGATTTGGAGGTGGCATAAGTGGACATGAAAGGTGAAGGTGAGAGATAAAGGGAGAGGTGGGAACTTAGATGACATTGCAGTTGGCAGTGGCGGAGCACTATGAGGGCAGGGGGTATGCCCCCCAAAAATTTTGAATTTTTTTTTGTATTATATATATATATATATATATATATATATATATATATATATATATATTTTATTTTATATATATTAAAATATATATTACAAATTAGATGATTAAATCAAATATTTTATTTCTTTTATAAACATAATAATTAATGTTAATAAATAATAAAATATAAAATTAAACATAATAAAAAATAAAGAATAAAAATATTTATCAAGATATTTTTTATTTTTTATTTATTATGGTTTGAGTTTCTCACTAATTGTTCTCATATTCCCTTCTTACATGTTTTTTCTTATTTTTGAAGAGAAAAATATATATTATTTTTGCTCTTATTTCTCCTATGTCCTCTTCCATTCTCGTGAGAGAAAAGGAGAAGATAATTTTTTAGTCTCAATTGATAGTGAAATATTAGTTTAATAATTTATTTAATGATCCTCTTTTATATTAATTGTTTATTTCATGAATATAGAAGAAAAAATATTGTATTGTGTATTTTTTTATAACCAAATTTTAATTGTGGTTCCATTATAGGTCTTGAGTTTCTCATAAATTGTTCTTAAATGTCATTCTCAATTGTTTTCTTTTGTTTTTGAAGAGAAAAAAAAAATCTATTATTTTTGCTCTTATTTCTCCTCTGTTCTCTTGCATTCTCGAGGGAGAAAATAGAGGGAAATTCTTTGGTCTCAATTGATACTGAAATATTAGTTTAATAATTTATTTAATAAGCCTGTTTTATATTAATTTATTATTTTATGAACATAGAAGAAAAAAAATATTATGTTGTGTGTTTTTTAATAACCGAATTTTAATTGTAGTTCCATTATAGGATCAATACATATTTGGAGATTAAAAAAATAAACAGATCAGTATATAATTGGAGATTAAATAAAATAAATATAAGAGGATAATAAATGAAAATAAGTTAAATGAAAGTAAAAAGAATAATATATGAGTCAAAATAAATAAAAGATTAATATAAAACCCATGA
>Ga0214544_1011949_pt1 | contig 11656 bp, 3 predicted proteins | sample CNSS3metaG_FD_160074 | JGI IMG/M metagenome (GOLD analysis project Ga0214544, IMG submission 160074) | Root nodule microbial communities from cowpea collected in UCLA plant growth center, Los Angeles, California, USA - CNSS3 | ecosystem: Host-associated > Plants > Roots > Nodule | place: USA...
AGTCTCAAACCGCATACTCATTTCACATGCTAAGTCCCCACCACACTCCTCAGTCATCATTCATGAATCATGTCACGCATATATAGCAACCCATTAGGCATACATTCATACATCAGTACATGCATCTTATCATAGCAGCCATACCCAAACAAGTCCAAGCACAAGAGAACAAATATGCCACCAACACCACGCTGTCTCGCCCAAACCCCTCGCTCAGGCTAAAGGGTCTCGCTCAAGCGAGACAGGCTCGCTCAGGCGAGCCCCCCTTCGCCTAGGCGAGGGCTCAAAGAAAACAAGGCCTGAACAACGCGGGATCTCGCTTAAGCGAGATCCCTCTCGCCTGGGCGAGTTGCCTGCTCGCTCAAAAGTTGAGCGAGCCGCCTGGGCGACTTTTCGCGTAATAAACCTAGGCGAGCTCCCTGTTTCATCTCGCCTAGGCGAGATGGACTCACTTGGGCGAGATTAACAGGTCTCGCCACTGTTCTTCACTGCACAGCCATGTTTTTCGGCCAAACAACACATGCAAGCTATTCACACGCAACAAAACGAAAGATCCAACCGTACAATCAACTATAAACTCACACACAGATCAAAGGATGACCCAAAACTTGAAACTATAGCTTCCCGTACCTGGAAAGCGGCTCGTATAGGACCTTCGACGCGTAACCAAGGAGCACAGCAGCTCGAGTGATGGACCTAGGAACTGACGGAACAGCGAAGGACACGATTATTTTCGGGCTTTAATCGGTGGAAAGCGAATGCAAAGCTTTAGGAGGTAAGTACAATAGGGTTAGAGTTACTTACGTGGAGTAGGAATCGTTAGTTGGGACGAACTGGTTCGAGACAAGAACAAACCCTAGCAGAGCTCTAGTGCGGAAGGGCGACGGCTGCTGATTTCTGCAAGTGTGAGAGTAAGTGTGAAATTAGGGCAGACTTAGTGACTTTATACGTTGGGCCGGCCTTAGGCCCACTAACTTTAGGGCAGAAAAGTTAATATATTTTGAGGGTGATATAGAGATTACAATTATGTCCGCAATTTATTTTTCAGCTTAATTATAAAAATGATGTAAAAATACAACTTTTCAAATTATTTTTACAAAAATAATTAATAACGAAAATTTAAAAATTGTTATAAAATAAGGTTTAAAAAGTAAATTTTAATTATAAATTTTTTTATTACATTATCTTTTAAATAGTTTTTTTATTAAAATATGTTACTTTCATTTATACATTTCCATATTTTTTCTATGATAAATCAAATTATATAATGATAATTTTTAGTTATTTTTAAAATAAAGTAATATTTGATAATCTTGTTTTTTTATGATTTAAATATAATTTTTAATCTATTACATCCATCAAATCACTCAAAAACTTTAACAAACTTTACTCTAAATCCACTCACTTTAACCCTTTAATTCCCTTAAAGTGAACAATACATGCTTCACACTCTAATTCACTTGAATTCATCCTATGACTCTCCCTCCAATCAAAGATGAGGGAGAGAGAGGGGAAGGAAGAGGAAAATTCCTCTATTTCTCAATCATGTCTGTTATGCATTGGTTTGAGGGTGATATCAAGATTACAATTATATCCACAATTTATTTTTTAGCATCATTATGAAAACGATGTAAAAATAACGAAAATTTGAAAATTGTTATAAAATAAGGTTTAAAAGGTAATTTTCAATTATAATTTTTTTTATTACTTTATTTTTTAAATATTATTTTATTAAAATATGTTACTTTCATTTATACATTTTCATATTTGATCTACGATAAATCAAACTTATATAATGATGATTTTTAATTATTTTTAAAATAAAGTACAATTTGGTAATCGTGTTGTTCTTTGATTTCAATATAATTTTTAATCTATCACATCCATCAAATCATTCACAAACATTAACAAACCTTACTCTAAATCAGCCAACTTTCACCTTTAATCCACTTAAATTGAACAACACAAACTTCGCACTCTATTCCACTTGAATTCATCTTTTCCCTCTTCCTCCGATGAACCGTGATGGAGAGAGAGTGCGAGGAAGAGGGCTATTCTTCTATTTTTCAATCATCTTTGTCATATCTTGGTTTAAGGGTGATATCAAGATTACAATTATATCCGCAATTTATTTTTCAGCTTAATTATGAAATGATGTAAAAATATGACTTTTCAAATTATTTTTACAAAAATAATTAATAACGAAAATTTGAAAATTGTTATAAATTAAGGTTTAAAAAGTAATTTTTAATTATAAATTTTTTATTAAATTATCTTTTAAATATTTTTTTATAAAAATATGTTACTTTCATTTATCAATTTTCATATTTTTTCTACGAGAAATCAAACTTATATAATGATAGTTTTTTATTATTTTTAAAATAAAGTACAATTTGGTAATATTGTTTTGTTATGATTTAAATATAATTTTTAATCTATCACATCCACCAAATCACTCACAAACTTCAACAAACTTTACTCTAAATTCACTCACTTTCACCTTTAATCCCATTAAAGTGAACAAGACATACTTCACACTCTAATCCACTTAGATCCATCCTTTCCCTCTCCCTCCACTTAAATAAGGAAGAAGGAAATTTCTCTATTTATCAATCCTGTTTGTTATGCAATCGTTCGGAGTGATATCAAGATTACAATTGTGTCCGCAATTTATTTTTTAGCATAATTATGAAGTGATGTAAAAATAACGAATATTTGAAAATTGTAATAAAATAAGGTTTAAAAAGTAATTTTCAATTATAAAATTTTTTGCTACATTATCTTTTAAATATTTTTTTATTAAAATATGTTACTTTCATTTCTACATTTTCATATTTTTTCTACGATAAACCAAACTTATATAATGATAATTTTTAATTATTTTTAAAACAAAGTACAATTTGGTAATCGTGTTTTTGTTTGATTTAAATATAATTTTTAATCTATCGCAGTCATCAAAATACTCACAAACTTTAACAAAGTTTACTCTTAATCCACCCACTTTCACCTTTATTCCACTTAAAGTGAACAACACAAACTTCAGACTGTAATCCACTTAATATCATCCTCTCTCTCCATTCCATCAACCTTGAGGTAGAGAGAGGGTAAGGAAGAGGGAAATTCTTCTATTTTTAAATCATCTATGTTATGTCTTGGTTTGAGGGTGATATCAAGATTACAATCATGTCCGCAATTTGTTTTTCATCTTAATTATGAAAATGATGTAAAAATATGACTTTTCAAATTATTTTTACAAAAATAATCAATAACGAAAATTTGAATGTTCTTATAAAATAAGGTTTAAAAAGTAATTTTTAAATATAAATTGTTTACTAAATTATCTTTTAAATATTTTTTTATTAAAATATGTTACTATCATTTATACATTTTCATATTTTTTTCTACAATAAATCAAACTTATATAATGATAATTTTTAATTATTTTTAAAATAAATTACAATTTGGTAATCTTGTTTTTTTATGATTTAAATATAATTTTTAGTTTATCTCATCCATCAAATCACTCACAAACTTCAACAAACTTTACCCTAAATTCACTCATTTTCACCTTTAACCCCCTTAAAGTGAACAAGACCACCTTCATTCTCTAATCCACTTAAATTCATCATATCCCTCTTCCTCCAATAAACGATGAGAGATAGGGGAAGGAAGAGGGAAATTCATCTATTTTTCGATCATGTTTGTTATGCAATGGTTCGGGGGTGATATCAAGATTACAATTATGTCCGCAATTTATTTTTTAGCATAATTATGAAAACGATGTAAAAATAACGAAAATTTGAAAATTGTTAGAAAATAAGGTTTAAAAAGTAAATTTTAGTTATAAAATTTTTTATTACATTATCTTTTAAATATTTTTTTATGAAAATATGTTACTTTCATCTATACATTTTCATATTTTTTCTACGATAAATCAAACTTATATAATGATAATTTTTAATTATTTTTACAATAAAGTACAATTTGGTAATCGTGTTTTTCTTTGATTTCAATATAATTTTTAATCTATCACATTCATCAAATCACTCACAAACATTAAAAAACTTTACTCTAAATCAACCCACTTTCACCTTTAATCCACTTAAAGTGAACAACACAAACTTCACACTCTACTCCACTTGAATTCATCATCTCCCTCTCCCTCCAATCAACCTTGACGGAGAGAGAGGTTGACGGAAAGAGAGGGGAAGGAAGACGAATATTCTTCTATTTTGAAATCATCTTTATCATGTCTTGATTTGAGGGTGATATCAAGATTACAATTATGTTCGCAATTTATTTTTCAGCTTAATTATGACTTTTCAAATTATTTTCCAAAATTAATTAATAACGAAAATTTGAAAATTGTTATAAAATGAGGTTTAAAAAGTAATTTTTAACTATAAAATTTTTTATTACATTATCTTTTAAATATTTTTTTATTAAAATATGTTACTTTCATTTATACATTTTCGTTTTTTTTCTACGATAAATCACACTTATATAATGATAATTTTTAATTATTTTCAAAATAAAGTACAATTTTGTAATCTTGTTTTTCTTTGATTTAAATATAATTTTTAATCTATCACATCCATTAAACCACTCACAAACATTAACAAACTTGACTCTAAATCAACCCACGTTCACCTTTAATCCACTTAAAGTGAACAACACAAACTTCACACTCTACTCCACTTGAATTCATCATCTCCCTCCGTCCAATCAACCTTGACGGAGAGAGGGGAAGGAAGAGGGAAATTCTTCTATTTTTAAATCATCTCTGTTATGTCTTGGTTTGAGGGTGATATCGACATTACAATTATGTCCGCAATTTATTTTTCAGCTTAATTATGAAAATGATGTAAAAATATAACTTTTCAAATTATTTTTATGAAAATAATTAATAACGAAAATTTGAAAATTGTTATAAAATAAAGTTTAAAAAGTAATTTTCAATTATAAATTTTTTTACTAAATTATAGTTTTAAATATTTTTTATTAAAATATGTTACTTTCTTTATACATTTTCATATTCTTTTTACAATAAATCAAACTTATATAATGATAATTTTTAATTATTTTTAAAATCAAGTACAATTTGGTAGTCTTGTTTTTTTATGATTTAAATATAGTTTTTAATTTATCACATCCATCAAATCACTCACAAACTTTACTCTTTAATTCACTCATTTTCACCTTTAATCACCTTAAAGTGAACAAGACAAGCTTCTCACTCTAATCCACTTAAATTCATCCTATTCCTAGAATCAACGATGAGGGAGAGAGGGGAAGGAAGAGGGAAATTCCTCTATTTTTCAATCATGTCTGTTATGCAATGGTTCGGGAGTGATATCAAGATTACAATTATGTCCGCACTTTATTTTTTAGCATAATTTTGAAAACGATGTAAAAATAACAAAAATTTGAAAATTGTTATAAAATAAGGTTTAAAAAGTAATTTTTAATTATAAAATTTGTTGTTAAATGTTCTTTTAAATATTTTTTTATGAAACTATGTTACTTTGAATTATACATTTTCATATTTTTTCTACGATGAATCAAACTTATATAATGATAATTTTTAATTATTTTTCAAATAAAGTACAATTTGGTAATCTTGTTTTTCTTTGATTTCAATATAATTTTTAATTTATCACATCCATCAAATTACTCACAAACATTAAGCAACTTTACTCTAAATGAACCCACTTTCACCTTTAATCCACTTAATGTGAACAACACAAACTTAACACTCTACTCCACTTGAATTCATCATATCCCTCTCCCTCCAATCAACCTTGGCGGAGAGAGAGGGGAAGGAAGAGGGAAATTCTTCTATTTTTAAATCATCTCTTTGATGAAGGCGTGACCACCACCACTACCTCCTTAGAAGCTCCCTCAAGAAGGATCACTAGAAGCATGTCTAGAGGGGAGTCTTCTATTCCATCATCTTTATCTTTGTTTTGCATTTCTTTAGTTTGAATTCCCTAAGTTGGTTTAGAGTTGACTTATTTTGGTTGACTTGTTGACTTTGACCCAAGTTGACCTTTTTGACCAAGATTAGATTAACTTAAACCAACATGCTAATCCTTGTTTGTCTTGTTTTTGTAGGTAATTAAAAAGAAGTAGAGCATGGCTAGGTGGCACATGATGATTCGAGCACTTGGATGATGTGGAAGAGAGAGGAAAGCAAAAAGCATAAAGCAGAACAAAAGTAGACATGTACCTCATGTCTCCTTTTGCCTTTTTGGTTTATTCATTTGAAGGCTACTTGGTCTCCTTCCTCTTTTGGCCTAGAATCCTCATGGGAATGCATCCACCAATCATGATCCATCACTTCGCCGAGAATTCACATGTTTTAGGTTTCTAGGGTTTGCTTGTTAGTCCATTCCATGTTTTTGTATTTGCTAAAGGACCCTTATGAACTCCTATTTAAAGGGTGCTCCTTGTCTTGTAAAAAGGGTTGATCATTTTGTTGCTAATATTGTGTTTCAACCATTGTTATTCCGTGAGCTCTCCTTCCTAGAAGTGAACTCACCTTTGCCTTATCTTGCTTGCAAGTGGCGGCACCATCACTCATCTCTAGGGCTTGGTTGGCTTAGATCCCCCCTATGAGTGACGTGCTTCTCCCATGCTTCATCTTCTATGCTTTCAATTTTTAAGGCTTCTTCTTTCATTTGTTCTTTAAGAGTTGTTTAATCTGTGTGTGTGTGTGTTAACTTGAATCCAACTCTCCTCTTCCTTTCATGAGCTTGAGAAATGAACCTTCACATCTAGATAGCATGTTATCTTAATGTCCAGTGGGAATTTTCAACAGGCTTTCCTAAACAACTTCACCATATTCATAACTCTAAAAGAAAACTAGATAATGCTTCATCACTCTGTTATGTCTTGGTTTGAGGGTGATATCAAGATTACAATTATGTCCGTAATTTATTTTTCAGCTTAATTATGAAAATGATGTAAAAATATGACTTTTCAAATTATTTTTACAAAAATAATTAATATAGAAAATTTGAAAATTGATATAAAATAATGTTTAAAAAGTAATTTTTAATTATAATTTTTTTTTCTAAATTGTCTTTTAAATATTTTTTTATTAAAATATGTTACTTTCATTTATACATTTTCATTTTTTTTCTACAATAAATCAAACTTATATAATGATAATTTTTAATTATTTTTAAAATAAAGTACAATTTCGTAATCTTGTTTTTCTTTGATTTCAATATAATTTTTAATCTATCAAATCCATCAAATCACTCACAAACATTAACAATACTCTAAATCAACCCACTTTCACCTTTAATCCACTTAAAGTGAACAACACAAACTTCACACTACACTCCATTTGAATTCATCATCTCTCTCTCCCTCCAATCAACCTTGACGGAGAGAGAGGGGAAGGAAGAGGGAAATTCTTCTATTTTTAAATCATCTATGTTATGTCTTGATTTAAGGGTGATATCAAGATTACAATTAAGTCCGTAATTTATTTGTCAACTTAATTATGAAAATGATGTAAAAATATGACTTTTCAAATTCTTTTTACAAAAATAATTAGTATAGAAAATTTGAAAATTGTTATAAAATAAGGTTTAAAAAGTAATTTTTAATTATAAAATTTCTTATTGCATTATCTTTTAAATATTTTTTATTAAAATATGTTACTTTCATTTATAAATTTTCATTTTTTTTCTACGATAAATCAAACTTATATAATGATAATTTTTAATTATTTTTAAAATAAAGTACAATTTGGTAATTTTATTTTTCTTTGATTTAAATATAATTTTTAATCTATCACATCCAATAAATCACTCACAAACTTTAACAGACTTTACTCTTAATCTACTAACTTTCACCTTTAATCCACTTAAAGTGAACAACATAAACTTCGCACTGTAATCCACTTGATGTCATCCTCTCCCTCTCCATCCGATCAATCTTGAGGGATAGAGAGGGGAAGGAAGAGGGAAATACTTCTATTTTTAAATCATCTATGTTATTTCTTGGTTTTAGAATGATATCAAGATTACAATTATGTCCGTAATTTATTTTTCAGCTTAATTATTACAATGATGTAAAAATATGACTTTTCAAATTATTTTTACAAAAATAATTAATATAGAAAATTTGAAAATTGTTATAAAATAATGTTTAAAAAGTAATTTTTAATTATAAATTTTTTTTCTCAATTGTCTTTTGTAAGGCCCATTAAAATCTGTTTACGTAACTCTGTCCTTAATTCTAAGGGCTGCCCTGCAACAGTGGGCCTAAAGGTTGGCCCATGAGATAAGAACCCTTAGTGTTGCCCTAATTCCACATTTCATTCACTTTCAGAAAAGAACCAGCCGTCATCCCCTTGCTCTCACGTGACGCTCTGCTAGGGTTAGGGTTCTGCCGTCTTCGAGCTAGTTCGAGGTCGTTTCCTACTCCATGTAAGTGTTGTGGCAAGCCCATACTTGTTTCTTTTGCTCATTCCGTTCTTTTCCCAGCTAGGGTTCCTAGTGACCATATCGTGCTTCTGTTCAACCATCTTTTCAGCTCTTACGTTCGCTCATTTAGCCGCTGTGCTCGTGTGTTCGGTATAAAGGGCGCGTCGGGTCATTTTGCTAGCTATTCCCAGGTAAGGGAAGCTAGAACCCTATTGTTCGGTATAAAAATGCTTGCTTGGATGTCTTTTCGTGGTTTTCGTGCTTATATGTGACTGTGAATGTATGGTGTGAATTGATTTGTTGTCTGGAAATGGAACTGTGTTGGTGGCAGAGAGGAACAGTGGCAGAGTCTGATAGACTCGCCCAGGCGAGAGTTAGAGGGACTCGCCTAAGTGTTTTCTTCGCGAAGGGTCGCCCAGGCGACCCACTGTACGTTTTGGGCGAGCAAACGTCTCGCTTAAGCGAGGAGAGTCTCGCCTAAGCGAGAACTCGCGCAGGGTTCCCAGGCTGGAAGTCGAGCTCTTCGCCTGGGCGAGACCTTTCTGCCTGAGCGAGATGCTGGGCAAGAAATGGTTTGGTCTCGATGTTTCATGGATTTTAAAAAGTGAACAACATGCTTGTATGAGTTTTATCTTTAAATTTATGAACTGGATTGCCTGTATAAATGGTGTGGCGGGCGAGTGGTGAGTTGTGAGTTTTGACGTGACGGGAACATGATAATTGTATGAGATGATTCATGAAATTGGGGTGACAAGTTTGGTATGAGTAACAATAAATCTTGATGGTTGGTAAATCAGGGGCATGGTTATGTTATGAGGAGAAACACTTTACTCATGATTGGGAATAACGAGTTGGTAGCGATTCAACATATGAGAAATGGAATCTTCTTATGGGTGTTGGGTTGAAATCTTGTGTGCAACATATGTATAAATTATTGGTTGTTTATGTACGTTGGTCCGTGTCAGTGCATAATTCCTTGGGGTCTCTAGGTGGGACTTTCAGGGTTGCGCTTCAGTGGTCGGGACGTAATTCCATGGCCCCTGTTAGTGGGTGTCCATGGTGGTGCCCCATCTGTATAACTAGGTAAGGATTCAAGGTAAGGTTGCATCCTGACACTCTGAGGAGCCAGTTAGTCTCACCTAGAGCGGACTGACTCCTGTGGTGAGAGTAGTAGGAGGCCTGAAATCCAGTAAGGGCTAACCTTGTGGTGAGGGAAATTTGATTCATCATAACACTTGTATTACATGGCTCAAGATCGAGCAGCTCAGGGTCGAGCAGAGGTATCCACCACAAGTGCAAGCATCCGCTGAATCCGACTAAGTTATACGTATCCGGATGAGTCGAGTCGAGTCGTAGTGTATTGAATGAGAGTCATAACATGTTTGGTTGATTATATGGATGTGAGATGATGAAAATACTTTTGACTGTATGATGCATATGTTGTTGGCTCTAGCTTACCCGTTTCGTTGCATGGTTGTGTTGTATGTGGTTGTTCTTTCTTGCGATGATCATCGACTTGGTTGATGGGAGCAGATGGGCGAAGTTCTCGTGGTCAACAAGGGAATGGTGATTCCACTGCTTAGCCGTCTGGGCTGGATCTTACACTTCTCTTCTTGATGTCTTCTTTAGGGCTATGGCCCCTGTATTCGTTGTCTTTGGATTGTAAACTCTTAGTTAAACTGTTATCCTGTTTTTGTTGGCATCGTGGTGTGCCTAGTTTTGTAGGGGTGATGTTCGGAACCCCAGGACTGCGTGGTTATACAATCTTATGTGTGGCGTTTCCTTTAATTGCGTTTATAAATTAAGTCCGTAATTTATTTTTCAGCTTAATTATGAAAATGATGTAAAGATATGACTTTTCAAATTATTTTTACAAAAATAATTAATAACGAAAATTTTAAAATTGTTATAAAATAAGGTTTAAAAATTAATTTTTAATTATAAAATTTCTTATTACATTATCTTTTAAATATTTTTTTTATTAAAATATGTTACTTTCGTTTATACATTTTCATATTTTTTTCTACGATAAATCAAACTTATGTAGTGATAATTTTTAATTATTTTTAAAATAAAGTACAATTTGGTAATCTTGTTTTTCTTTGATTTAAATATAATTTTTAATCTATCGCATCCATCAAATCACTCACAAACTTTACTCTTAATTAGGGATGGCAACGGGACGGGGCGGGGACTGGTTTCACTATCCCATACCCATCCCCGTAAAAAAATTCATCCCCATCCCCATACCTAAACCCAACGGATATCAAACATTTATCCCATCCCCATCCCCACTGGGTAACGGGTATAATCTCGTACCTATACCCGTACCCGTTTTCTTACTACTTTAATATTAATTTTAATTAATTTTTATAAAATAATAAAAATTTACGGTAAAGAAAACATAATATTATGAAATATTCAATATTAGGAGTATGGTTGTTTCTTCGATATCAAATACTTTGAAATAAATTATAATTGTTTACATTTTAGATTAGAATACCAAATAAAATTTAATGAGAACCAAAACATTTATTAAATTTGCAAACATTAATGAAACCTAGTTGATAAATTTTAAAAATATTTTTAAAAAAAAATATAAAAGGAAAAAATATTTTTTAAAAAATATTTAAATTAAAATATTTTTTAGATGTTTATTTACTTTAATTTTTTAAATTATATTGAATCTATTTTTTATACACTAATAAAAGTTATAATACATCACTTGATTAAAATGACGGAAAGAATAAATAATAAATATAATAATAAAATTTTAATATAGATCTTGTATTTTTTGAACCACAATATATGTTGGATGGTGGTAAAACAATATTCATGGCAATTACATTAAATTTTTATATTGTAGTAAATAAAAATTATTTATACCATTATAGTGAAAAAATTAAAGTATGATTGTAATGAGTTACAAAATAAAAAATAATTAGATAAAATTTATTGAAATAGTATTCTACATTATGAAAATAAACAAAAAATAAAAATAAACAATTTGGAGACTATTGGAAGGAATCACACAAAGAAAAACAAATATATAATTAAAAATATGATAAGATGAAAAATATCTTAGAGATTGTACTGTACCTAGCCAAACCCAGTCAAGTAAACAGTACACACGTTAAAACCACATACCATCTAGTACCCGGACACAACCGGCACTAGTCATCTAGGCAGGTAGCCGGCCAAAACCGACTACTTGC
>Ga0214544_1011952_pt1 | contig 11643 bp, 13 predicted proteins | sample CNSS3metaG_FD_160074 | JGI IMG/M metagenome (GOLD analysis project Ga0214544, IMG submission 160074) | Root nodule microbial communities from cowpea collected in UCLA plant growth center, Los Angeles, California, USA - CNSS3 | ecosystem: Host-associated > Plants > Roots > Nodule | place: USA...
GATTGACTTGATCATCTTGTGAGAGGCCCATGTGGATCTTCTTCATCATGCTTCTAGTGATTGGGCCTCGAGGTGGGCTTGCGCTTGTTGATGCATTTGAGCTTAGGCTTATTGGGATCACATCATCTCGCTCAGGCGAGAGGGGTCTCGCCTAAGCAAGATCCCGCATTGCTTCCTGACGCACTTTTTGAGCCCTCGCCTAGGCGAAGGGGACTCGCCTGAGCGAGACCCTTCAGCTTGAGCGAGGGATTGGGCGAGACTGTATTGTGTTTGATTGTGTGTTTACTCTCTTATGATTGGAATTGTATGGGTATGACTGTCATGATGAGATACATGTACATATGTACGGATATATGCCTATGGATTGCTATATATGCGTGACATAATTCATAAAAGATGAATGATGGGTGTAGTGGGAACTGGGCATGTGAAATGAATGAGTGATTTGGAACTAAAGGAACATGGTATTGATATGAGATGAGGCCCTAGACTCATGGGGTGGTGATGATCAGATGTATGGATTCAAAATGTGATGTGTATGAGGAATTAATCTCAGGGATTGGTATGGAATTGTAAATATGATTTAATGTTCTCTTACTGCTGATTTATGAATGTTGTTGGTCCGTGTCAGCGTGTAATTCCTTGGGGCCTCTAGGTGGGACCTCTAGGGTTGCACTTCAGTGGTCGGGACGTAATCCCATGGCCCCTGGTAGTGGGTGTCCATGGTGGTGCCCCATCTGTATAACTAGGTAAGGATTCAAGGTAAGGTTGCATCCTGATACTCTAAGGGGTCAGTTAGTCTCACCTAGAGCGGACTGACTCCTGTGGTGAGATTAGTAGGAGGCCCGAAATTCATTAAGGGCTAACCTTGTGGTGAGGGAAAATTGATCCATCGTAACACTTGTAACACATAGCTCGGGGGTGAGCAGAGGTATCCACCACAAGTGCGGGCATCCGCTGAATCCGGCCAAGTTATACGTATCCGGATGAGTCGAATCGAGTCATAGTGTATTGATTGAAAAGTCATAACATGCTTCGTTGTTGTATGGATATTGGATGGTGAAAGTATATTTGACTGTATGATGAAAATATTGTTGGCTCTAGCTTACCCTATTTGTTGTATGGTTATCTTGTATGTGGTTCTTCTTTCTTGCGATGATCATCAATTTGATTGATGGGAGCAGATGGGCGAGGTTCTCGTGGTCAACAAGGAAATGGTGATTCCGCTGCTTAGCCTTTTGGGCTGGATTTATCTTATTCATGATTTCTTTAGGGCTATGGCCCATGTATCGCTTTATGCATTACTACTCTACCCTCTTTGATAGACTTGTATCTGGTTTTCCGTTGGTATCGTGGTGTGCCTAAGTTGCAGGGGTTGTGTTAAGGACCCCCAGACTACTCCATATTACTATTTTGTGTGACGTGTCTTTTAATTTCGTATAATAATTAAATGGGATGTTACACATTTTAAGTTTAAAATATTTTGCTTTAGTGATTATGTGGTGGTTTTGTGTCAGAGAGGATTGTAGTATACGTACGAATTGAGTTTTATATATAAAAGCTAACAATATAATTTTACTTTTGTGATTATGTAGTTGTGTTTGTGTCAGAAGGAATTGTAGCATATAACTTTATAGGTGGATTTGTTTTAGCTTTGATATTAGAAGTTAAGAAGGGGTTAGGTGTTGAGTTATTACGTTGCAGTAGAGATTGAAGTTACGGTGATTGGCACAGGCTGCATGAATTTATTTAGGTGTAACGTAAAAGTTTTATTCAATAGTGTGTGGTTGTAAATGTCGAGGAGACGCAAATAAATAAAGTAGATTTATTTTTGGCATTACGATTTTGAAGGGTTCTTTAAAATTATCAGAAATTTGATATTCTTGTTGTTTAAATCTGGATGGTTGATATTGTTTCCAATTCATATGGTTGTTGTTGGTTAAAAAAAACTAAATTATTGTATTGTTTTGGAGGTATGTTGAATTGTGAAAATAAGCACTTGGTATTCTAGGTGTGTAGATATGATTGTTTAATGTGTTAGGATCAATTGTACAGTGCCTAAACTAGTAGAATTCATTTTATTGGTGTTCCTGCAGAGAACAAATAAGATAAGTTAGGCACAAGCGTCACCTTACCATGTAGTCCGCTATCTCTTCAGTTGGCCTCTTCCTGGTCGATACATGTCAGCTTGAACCCAGGAGGGGTTACCTGCAGAAGAGTCTCCGAAGCTCAAGTAAGTCAAAGCTCTCAGAGAGTCAAATCAGTGATTAATGAATGCGTACCTTTAATTGCTGGGGTCCACGTATATTTATAGGGCATTAATGATGTTTGACCATCTCATGGGTTGGGCTTTGACTTGGGCTCTAGCTTGGGCTGTGAGTGGGCCTGGGCCCTAACCCAGGCCCTTAAGGTTTATTGAACGCAGGGGCTTCTATCATACTGAGTTCATTGGAGTGGTCGGCCTAGGCTCTAATCTTATCGGATATGCTGGCGTAGTCGGTCTAGGCCGGCTACTTGTCTTGATGGCTTATGTTGGTGGTATGAGATGCAGGTTGTTCCTTTAGATGTTTAGTTTAGGTTAAAACTGGTACAAGTTTAGGCTAACTCGGCCAAGGCTGGAAACTTGGCTGCCTTGATATACACATTATTTACTTATTTGGTCAAGTTTGGCTAGGTGTGGTACACCAGTCCCCCAGCCTTGTCCGATATGAGTTGTCGGTCAAGGGTGATATGTGTTGGTATGCTAGCGAAACCGACTAGGTGTACTGATACACCAATCCCCTAGCCTTTAAGTGTGGTGAACAGTGTTAAGGCTAACAAGTGGTAACCGTCAGTAGGTGAAGGGGCATCAATGGTCAAATCGAAAAAGTTTTGGCGTCGTCGTTTTGAAGTGTCATATCCTTCGCAATGATGGTGTCGATTGGTCTGGGGTATTATTTTGGCGGGAAGAGTTTCGTCGTTTGGGATCGTGGACTATAAATATGGGTTTGAAAACAGAAGAGGGGTTACTTGTTTCATTTGCGAGAGTTCTGAATTCAGAGATCTTGTGCGCGTAATACTGTCCGACTAGTCCTCAATTTCGACCGACATCTTCTCGTAAAAAACAAAACCAGGTATGTCTAGTAGTGGTAGCGTGTCTACGTCTAGTAGTAGTGAAAGTATGGAGTCAGATAAAAGTAAGTATAGGCAACTTGGCGGAGAGGGTACAAGTTCTGGAGTTGTTACGAGTGGGATGCCAATGAAGGTTGTGAGGGAGGTTCGAGAGGATCCCCCCGAAGAGTTGGAGGAGAGCAACTGGCCGACGAAAGGCGGCTATGGGTGGGCTGCTGCTGACGTTCGTGACCAATCATCTTTATTCAGATGGTCCCGTCTGCTGAACTCTTGGCTAAACTGCACGCCCATCATCTCCAAGGGTGTCAGTGGGGACATTGTTTCGCTAGAAAGGGTGAGTGCTATTGACCGGGTATGCCATGGGCAGGAGGGGGCTACCGAGAAGTTCTTCTACATGTATATGTGCCACTTTTCTCAGCTTCATGTGCGATTACCTTTAGACGATTTCACTATGGGTGTGTTGCGGGCGTTGAATGTGGCACCTACCCAACTACATCGGAATAGTTGGGCCTACTTCCAGGCCTTCCGCATTCTGTGCCAGTCCTTATATTTGGAGTCAACTCCCTATGCTTTCTTGTATTTTTACGACACTAGACCTCGGCGGCCGGCTACTTGGCTCTCTTTGATTAGTCGCCCCAGCATCAGCAGACTGGATGCTTTCTCCCAATCTTTCAAGCATTTCAAGGATGGGTACTTCAAGGTCATCGTCAAGGAAGGAGGAAAAGCTTATTTTTTGAACGCAGACGGAAGTCCCAAGTTCCCTTTGAGTTGGACAAACAATCCTTCTCGGTATAAGGACATGGGGATGGATGAATTGTCGGTTGGTGATAAGGAGGTTGTGGAGACCTTGTTGAAGTTTGTCGATAAGTTGCCCACTAAGGGCCTAGTTAGGGTTTATAATTCGGTGCACCCGATAATAGATATCGAAGGTATCCGTTTATTACTTAAGTTGTGTTAATAATACTAAGTTGTTTTGATCCGAGTTGTGATGTATCATTGTAGGGCATATGGAGCAGTCTGGAAAGAAGAATCTGACGCTCTTTCAAACATTGAGGAAGGAAATGGCCACTAAGGCCAAGGCGGCTGGGAAGGCTGATGTTCCCAACTTACAAGAATCGGTGGTGGAGGTGCACGTGCACGGTGGGACAAAAAGGAAGGCTGAGCTTCCGCCTCGACCCGGGAAGGGAAAAGATATGAAGAAGATAAGGGCTGCTCTGCTTGGAACGGCTAGCAGGGCGGGGTCAGCTAGTGGGGAGAAGGGGCCGGAAGCTGGGTTGATCGAGTTGCTGGAGATATCTGTAAGGAAGGATATTTCAATCACCCTCCCGGATACCGTTGTAAATTCTATTGACAACATGGACGCGGAGCACATTGTGAGAACAATGGTCGAATTTAGGAGTAAGGCGTTAGTTTTGAGCCGGCGTGTGGGATCGCTTTATAGGAGGGAAGTGAAGGAGGGTGGCCGGGAAAAGGTGGAGGAGTTGTAGGGTAAGGTGGATAAATTGGAGGAGGAGAAGAAGGCTGCATAAGAGAAGGCAAAGGAGAGTTGGGAAACAGAGAGGAAAAGGCTGGCAACATGGAGGGTTCGTTGCTTGGACTCTGAAGAAAAGTTGAATAAACGGATAGCGGAATTGGAGGAGGACTACGATGACTTGAAGGACAAGTATGATGGAGCTGTTGGTGAGCTTGATGATCTGAAGAATAGCATCATTCAGGAGCACATCAATGGCTTTGAAAAGGGATTGCGGCAGGCGGCCTTCTTCCATCAGGATGTTGACGGCAAGCTGGTCAGGGAGGACGAGAGCAGTGCAGATGAGGGGGTGGAGGAGAAGGCAGTAGAGGAGGAGAAAGGAGCGAGCGATGCCGAGGAGGTGGCACCTGATGCAGCAGAATAGGATCTCAGTTTTAATTGATTTGAGAATATTATTTGAGCCTATGTCTGTAATATTTGGTACATTACGTTACATTGGTACATTCTTGCACTTATGTTTAAATGTGATTAAGGTTGTGTATGTTATTGTGTATGTCGTGTTTTGATGATATGTGGTGTATGTGTGATGCAATCGATTGTATGTTAAGGGTGTTTGACCCAGGCCGTTTACTTATGGTAAGGGTGGGGAATTTAAACGAATTAATCATGAGTTAAGGGTGTTCGACCCAAGCCGTTTACTTATGGTAAGAGTGGGGAACTTAAACGAATTAAGCATGAGTTAAGGGTGTTCGACCCAGGCCGCTTACTTATGGTAAGGGTGGGGAACTTAAAAGAATTAATCATGAGTTTAGGGTGTTTGACCCAGGCCGCTTACTTATGGTAATAGTGGAGAACTTAAACGAATTAATCATGAGTTAAGGGTGTTCCACCCAGGCCGCTTACTTGGGGTAAGGGTGGGGAACTTTAACGAATTAATCATGAGTTAAGGGTGTTCGACCCAGGCCGCTTACTTGTGGTAAGGGTGGGGAACTTTAACGAATTAAGCATGAGATATGGGTGTTCGACCCAGGCCGCTTACTTAGGGTAAGGGTGGAAAACTTAAACGAATTAATCATGAGTTAAGGGTGTTCGACCCAGACCGCTTACTTGTGGTAAGGGTGGGGAACTTTAACGAATTAAGCATGAGAAAAAACACATAGAGAGTCATAAAGTAGGGAACCCTTCTTTTTATTTATCGAATAGGGGTGCCTCGTTAAAACCTCCTTGGCCAAAACCCTCCTTAGGGAAAAAAGACCAAGTGAGGAAAAAGAGTACACCCGAGGTTACAAGTATTGGTTCGATTACAATACACATTCAGCTGAAGTAGAACTTGAGGTGGGATACATTCCATGTGTTGGGAATCTCTTCCCTAGACAATTGTTCTAGGCAATAAGCTCCCCCTCCTGCATCTTTTCGTATGCGGTATGGGCCGTCTCAATTGGCGTAGAACTTGCCATCCTTCTTTCTAGCACTGCTGGCCATTTTCCATACTAGGTCCCCGACGACAAATGATCGTGGGTGTAGATTTGCATTATATTTCCTGGCAGCTCATTGTTTGGCAGCTAGATTGCGTATCTGGGCTTTTTCTCTGAGTTCGGGTAGGAGGTCGAGATGTAAGGCCATGTTTTGGTGGTTGTGGGTTGGGTCGTACAGTTCTCGGCGTAGGGATGGTTCGCCAATTTCTACTGGTATCATGGCGTCTGCGCCGTAAACTAAGCTGAATGGGGATTCGTTTGTTGATTATTGGGGGGTGCATCTGTAAGCCCATAGTACTTCTATTAACTCTTCAGGCCATTGGCCTTTGGCGGTATCCAACCTCTTGCGCAGCTCTACGAGGATGACTTTATTTGCTGCCTCTGCTTGCCCATTGGTTTGTGGATGTTCTACAGAGCTTGTGATGTGCTTGATGCCTAGGCCGGTGTAGAATTTGGCTAACTCCTTGTCAATAAATTGTCGGCCATTGTCTGTGATGATGGTATGTGGTACACCATATCTGCTTATAATGTCCTTCCACATGAATTGCTGGACTTGCTGGGCCGTGATGGTGGTTAGTGGCTTGGCCTCGATCCATTTGGTAAAATAATCGACGACTACAATTAGGAATTTTACCTGCCCCTTGTCGGGTGAGAAAGGGCCGAGGATGTCCATTCCCCATTTAGCGAATGGCCATGGGGATAGTATGTGATGTAGTTGTTCCTGTTTCTGATGAATAAGGTTGCCATGTTTTTGACATGGCTTGCATTTCCTGACATGATCCTAGCAGTCTGCTTCTATAGTGGGCCAGAAGTATCCGGCTCTGAGAACTCTTGTAGTCATGGTGCGTGCACCAGAATGATAACCACAAATTCCTTCGTGTAGCTCTTTGATGACATACTGGGCTTGCTCTACCGTGACACACTTAAGTAGGGGTTGGCCATACCCGCGTTTGTAGAGGTCATCGCCTATCATGGTGTACCTGGCGGCCTTAGCCAGCCAAGTTTTGTCTGCGTCGAGGGGGGGGTTGCCGGTTTTGAGGTATTGAATGTAGGGGGTGGTCCAGTTTTGGCTTTGGAAGGGAGTGACGCTGTTAACTGGGGTGTGGGTTAAGTTTTGACATGTGTGTGTGATGGAAGGTGTGGACAGTGTTTGTTGTAGTAAGGATCGATGGCGGCTTTTGAGCTTGGTGCTGGCCAATTTGGAAAGGATGTCGGCCCTGACGTTGTCGGTTCTTGGGATGTGTTCGACGCGGACTTGTTTGAAGGCAGATTGAATGACTGCACAGACCAGATGGTAATATTGTAGAAGGATGGGGTCTTTGATCTGAAACTCGTGGTTTAGATGACCTACAGTGAGTTTGGAGTCGGTTTTGCACGTTAACTTTTTGATGCCTACTTCGCGAGATAGGGAAACGTCAGCGAGGATGGCTTCGTATTCGGCTTGGTTATTGGACGTTTCGAAAGCAAAATGAAGGGATTTTTTGATGAGGATGTCGTTGGGCCCTTCTAAGACGATGACGGCGCCGACACCCCTTGGATTTGAGGAACCATCTACATGAAGTGTCCACTGGTCCTCTATGGGTGTTTGTTGTAGGTCGTTGACGATGTCCAAAAGACATTGGGCTTTGATGGGGCCGTGGGGTTCGTAGTTGAATTCTGATAGTTCCACGGCCCATGATGACATGTGTCCGGCTAGATCTGGTTTTTGTAATATTTTTTGGATTAGGTAGTCGGTCTTAACGGTTATGGTGTGGTTCTGGAAATATGGGCGGAGACGGCGTGCCGCGTGGACCAAAGATAGGGCCAATTTTTCTACCATTTGGTATCTGGTTTCGGGGTCTTGCAATGTTCTGCTCATAAAATACGTAGGATGTTGTGTGCCTTCTATTTCTTGAACAAGCACGGCGCTGACGGTGAAGTCGGTGGCCATGATGTATACCAGCAAGGGTTGGCTGGTGTCCGGTTTGTGGAGGATAGGTGGTGAGGTTAAGGTTGTTTTGAGTTTTTGGAAGATTTGTTCACAATCATCAGTCCACGTGAACCGGGTGGATTTCTTTAGGAGTTGGATTATGGGTTGGGTTTGTTTGGCAAGTTTGGGTAAGAAGCGAGAGATGGCTGTGAGACGGCCAATGAGACGTTAGACCTCCTTGACAGTAGTGGGGTTACGCATTTCGATGATTGCCTTGCATTTTTCAGGGTTAGCCTCTATGCCGCGTTGGGTTAACATGAAACTAAGGAATTTGCCCCGGTCAACGCCGAATACGCATTTGTCGGGATTGAGGCGGAGGTTATATTGGCGCAGCGCAGAGAACACTACTGACAGGTCTTCAGCGTGTTGGTGATGACTTAGGGACTTGACAACCATGTCGTCGACGTATACTTCGACACAGTGCCCCGTTAGGTGACTGAACACCTTGTCCATTAGCCGTTGGTAAGTTGCCCCGGCGTTTTTGAGGCCAAAGGACATGACCCTATAGAAGTAGTTGGCATCGTCCGTGATGAAGGCAGTTTTGTGCATATCTGCTGTGGCCATGGGGATTTGGTTATACCCTGAATACGCATCCAAAAAGCTAAGCACCTTGTTTCCTACCGCACCGTCTACGAGTCGATCAATGTTGGGTAAGGGGTAGGCGCCGCGAGGACAAGCCTTGTTCAAGTCCGTGTAGTCTACGCACATCCGCCATTTGCCATTGGCTTTCTTCACCAAGACAACGTTAGAAACCTAAGTGGTGTATTGAGCTTCTTCTATAAATCCTGCACTCAGTAACTTGTCGGCTTCGACCTTGGCTGCTTGCCGACGCTCTTCACCAAGCTTGCGTTTTTTCTGGGATACGTAGCGGGCTTCTTTATATATGGACAGCTTGTGGGATGCCACCTGGGGGTCTACTCCAGGGAGGTCGATGGCCGACCAGGCGAAAAGATCTGTGTTGTTGATGAGGATAGGTGTGATGGTGGCACGCTCGTCAGAGTTTAAACCGGTGCCTAAGTTAATAGAGTGACCATTGGGAAGCTCTAAAGGAGTGGTGTCCTCAACTGGTTCGAGGCGGACATCCCGGCCTATTTTGGGGTCAAGGTCTTCATCGGATAGGGCTATGCTAGAACTAGGGGGTCGTTCGATATGGTTGGTTTGTTGGATTGGGAGTTGAGGTCGCAAGCTTGCCATGTAGCATTCGCGTGCTAAGCGCTGGTCGTAGTGTATGGTCAGGATGTCGCCGGATGGGGCAGGGAATTTCATGGCCAAGTGAGGAGTGGAGACGACTGCACCAAGGGTATTAAGGGAAGGATGGCCCAGGAGGATGTTGTAAGATGTTGGCGCATCGATAATAAGGAAGCGGATGGGGATGGTTTTGGTTTGGGTTTCATCCCGGAAGACAGTGTGGAGGTCTATGTAGCCCCGGGTGGATACCTGTTCGCTGGAAAAGCCATATATTGGCTCGTCATATGGGACCATGGCAGTTTCAGGGAGTTGGAGTTTTTGGTAAGTGGCCCAGTAGAGGATATCAACAGAGCTGCCTTGATCAACAAGGACTTTCTTAACAGCATAATTCTCGATTTCGACAGTGATGACCATGGGGTCATCTTGTTGGTGGTCGAGGCCGTGGAAGTCATCATCTGTGAATACAATAGGAGGCATACATCGTCTGTGGTGGGAATGGGTGATGTGGTTGATGGATTGTATATGGCGGAGGTGTCTTTTTCTGGCAGAAGAGGTGGAGCCTCCGCTTGCGAAGCCACCAGAGATGGTGTTAATGGTGCCTCGTAAGGGGGGGTCGACATGGGTGATGTCGGTGCGGGCAGGCTCTGGTTGTTGATTGTTGGGTTGGGTGGGGTGGGTGTTGTGATGAGAGTCATTTGGTGGACGTCTATGGTCAGGTCGCGGGGGGTGACGGGATCGAGACTCATTGGAGTGGTCGGCCTAGGCTCTAATCTTACCGGATATGTTGGCGTAGTCGGTCTAGGCCGGCTACTTGTCTTGATGGCTTATGTTAGTGGTATGAGATGCAGGTTGTTCTTTTAGATGTTTAGTTTAGGTTAAAACCGGTACAAGTTTAGGCTAACTCGGCCAAGGCTGGAAACTTGGCTGCCTTGATATACACATTGTTTACTTTTTTGGTCGAGTTTGGCTAGGTGTGGTACAATTGGTGTGGCACCTGGCGGCAGATATGCTTCTGCCAGGCGATAAGTAACAAATAAAGGGGCTATCAGCGTGTGGCGCCTAGTGGCATGGGATTATTGCCATGTAGTCTGGAGCACAATTTTGCCTGGCGGCGCTTAGTGCAGGGGCATGGGTCCACTGCAGATAGAGTTGCATGGATGGATTTGATGGCTTGGTTAGGGTTATGTTGGATTAGTTACGAGCGGGGAGGTTCGTAACGAAGATTTGAGATGCGTGAGTGATGCGGACAGGGAGGTCCGTATTTGTTGTACTCTTGTGTGGGTATACGAGCGGGGAGTTTTGTATGTTTCGTACTCACACTTGAGGTTGCTATGAGCGGTAAGGTTTATAGTAGGTGTTAACGCATGTTGGACTACAAGCGGGCAGGTTCGTAGAGTTGGACTACGGGCGGAGAGGTCCGTAGAGTTGGACCACGAGCGGGTAGGTTCGTGGAAGCATGATAATCCCTAAGGGCCAAGGTTGTGAATGGATATCTCTCATATAGGTTATGAGATTGGGGTGTAATGTTATAAAGAAGTTAATAAACTAAAATTGGCTAAGTTAGATTGGGTAAGGGTTAATTCTTATTATTTTATTGATTGTATTATTTTTCTTTCTCAGCTCACCCTTTCTTTTTATGTTTAGTGATGATGGCATGACTTGTCACGCGGGAGCATATGTAAATCCAGATGAGAATGCCGATGCATAGTGATAGAGCGGGGCAGACAATGGGGGATTTATCTCTAAGTTTTCTTTCATTCCAAATGCTTTATCTAGTAATATCCATCTAGTGTGTTACATTTGGTATAAGAGCATATGATTTCAAAATGATTTTTGGGCTTTTGGGAGTCAGCTTATCACGATTGTGAGATTAGTATAAATTTCTTGAATTGCAGAGTTCTTGAAATATGTGTTATTGCATGGTTGTATTGCTAATGCATTTTTCTGAGATAAATTATAAAGGTGTATGATGAAGGATTATGTTGTTTTCTTTTAAGATTATTGAATATGGTGTTAGTTGATTAAGAAAGCTAAGTGAAATCCTCACTGGACATTAAGATAGCAAGCTATCTAGATGTGAAGGTTCCTTTCACAAAGCTCAAGAGAAGAAAATGACAGATTGATTCAAATGAAAAGGAAATGGAAAGCACATAAATCACAGAAACCAATAACAATTAAAGGAAGAAGAAAACATAAAATGGAAAGGAAAGAAATGGTAAAAATGTGAGAAGCACGCCACTACAAGGTTAGGCTAGAAGCCATGGCAACCTTGAAGATAAGTGGATGTGTGCCGCCACTTGCTATGCAAGATAAGGCTTAAAAGTATTCACTCCCTAGGGAGGAAACTCTCACAAATGGTTGAGACACAAGAGTGTTTTTACTTCAAAATCTTCAACCCTTTTACATGTCTAGGAGCACCCCATATATAG
>Ga0214544_1011957_pt1 | contig 11635 bp, 7 predicted proteins | sample CNSS3metaG_FD_160074 | JGI IMG/M metagenome (GOLD analysis project Ga0214544, IMG submission 160074) | Root nodule microbial communities from cowpea collected in UCLA plant growth center, Los Angeles, California, USA - CNSS3 | ecosystem: Host-associated > Plants > Roots > Nodule | place: USA...
AAAGAAGCTCAATTTATACTTTTTTTTTTTCTCGAAATGCTTATAGGAAAGTTTAACATAATCTTAATCCTTGATTTTGCTTGTATTGCACTGACCGTTTACTTTTGTTGTTGCAGTCCAATTCGTTCTCTAATTGAGTCAGGGTTTGATGCGGGGAAAAGGTCTGATGTAAGACTATATTATGGGAACAGGAACCTACAGACAATGGGTTATCAGGTTATTTCAATTGTTTTTTTTATCTTGATGAAAGGAAAGGTTGAGCTACTTTTAATCAGAACTGCTTTAATAGCAATTTTGTTTTATGTTATAGGATAGATTTAAAGACTGGGAATCTTCTGGTGTGAAGATTATTCCTGTATTGTCTCAACCTGATGATAGTTGGACTGGGGAAACTGGCTATGTTCAGGTAAAGTGCTTGAGCTCTTAGGATGAAGTTTCACATTACTTCATTTTAACAGACAATGATTGTTTGCACACGGTTGTATTCACAGGATGCGTATTCAAGGGCAAAGCAGATATCTGACCCACTGGCAACTGGTGCCATACTTGCTGGGTACAAAGACATGATCGAGGTGTGTTCTTAGAACCCAGCTTTACTTGTCAGTCGGCGTAGACGTGTTTGTTTAACTTTCCATTGGTGCAACCTTCGTGTCAATTACCACTGTCTTTCCTATTTAACTTATAGGGAGAGCCGGAGTTCTAATTTTTTTTTTTAAATAAGTGAGACTATCGAAAAATTGTGATTTCCAATAAATTTTATCAGTCTAAGAAAGATTATTTGCATGTAGGGAAAGAGAGAAAGACACAATAACGGTTGCTTTGAGGAAACCAACCTCCACGGAATAGCACTCGATTAGGAAAAATTAGCATTTAGGTTATTAAATGTTTCCTCCTTAGGTAGAACCAAATGGCTAAAGTTTAAATAATTACAGAAAATAAATTTAACACAATCAGGTAACTAAAAGCAAATGAATTACATTCTACTTGTTTTCATTCTCCTTGGATAAGAATGAAAACCTATGTGGAGAATAAGAGAAAGATCTCATTCTCCAAGATATATTGAAAAGACAAGGTAGTCTTCACTAGTACTGCACCGTGTTGATTACGTTCTACTTGCTTTCATTCTCCTTACCCTGCCCTATGATTTTTTATCTTCTAAAACTTAGTGAAAGGGTCGTGCAACTAATTAAAAATAAGGTTCGTTGGAGAAGTCGACAAACTGGCACTATTTAATAAGATGGTATTTGAGTACATTAGCATTTCACCAATCTATGTGCCTTTAAACTGGACTCCACAGGCCACAATGTCACGTTTATATGGTGCAATTTTGGTCTTCTGTTGTATTCTGCCATCGGTCATTGACAACACTGTATGTTATCAATGTTGCCGAGGATAGTAGCCCATGTTTTTACAGTAAGGTGTGTCTCTAGTATGGAGGGAAGACATAGGCGAGAAATAAGGTTAATAGAAATAAGAAAGAAAAATATGAAGTCAGTGAAAATAAGTGAATTATTATAGATATAAAGATGTTTGGTAAGAGAGATAAATACTGAAAAAAAAAAATTCAGATGTTATTTTCCGAATCCATAAACTCTAAACCCACCTAGCTTGGGTCCATTAATTTGTTGGTCAATCCACACGGGATTTCAGAGTAACAGGGAGTGCCAAATATTTCGTTGCTCGTTTTCTCTGTCTTGGTTCCAATTCATAACACTTGAATACATTATCATTGTTACAGGCGGTGACGTCAATTCTTCTTGCTGATGGAATACCTGCAGATAAGATATTGAGGGACTACTGATAAAAGTGGAGTTTGGTTAGTGTTGTATCGTTTTTAAATCCTCGATAATTGTTCACTGCCTTTGCTGTGTATCAAGCATCTCAGCATGGCCTGTATAATAAAGAACAATTTTGGAATTGTCTTACATTATTTTGGGGGTCCAATAGTCTCTAGTTTAGTTAGCCTAGCATAGTTTCCAGACATGAAGTCTTTTGTTGCGTAACTTCTTCATAAACTCAGATTTGGTTTAGCGACAGAATAGACCATTTTTACAATGGGACTGTTTTGTTGTTACATACAAACATAATAAATAGATAACATACTTAAATAACTAAACGTAAATATTAGACCAACTGTTAAACGAATGAATAGAACGTCTACGAGTTTGGTTCCTTTAACATGCAAATCAAATATCAGTACAGTGTGTTCAGGATTGGGAAAGGAAATTAGATGGCTAATATTATATTCAAACTAAACAAATTTAACTATTTTTCTATAATTAAAATGAACTCGTCATATTATCAAATAGAGACTACTTCAGATTATTAGAAACTAATGTGATAGAGATTATTAGAAAGACAATCGTGTGCTGTGAATAAGAAAAGGGACCAAAACTGCCACCATCAATGCCAACGTCAATCACCATTCAAGCCTCAAAAAAGAGAGAAAGGTTTATGCCTATAAAGAGAAGAAAAGAAACCAAGCTTTTATCAAGAATAACAGGACTGGTCCAAACCTCATGGTTGCAATGTAAACATGTATCTTGGCTAAAGGATAATACCCATGGCATGGCTGCACCACTAACTAATTAAACTTGTGGTAAGAGAGAATAAAGTGACAAGAACTAGCCCTCAACCAACCATAAACGCACCAGCGAAAAGCTTAAAGAAGTAGCTCTTCACATTTGTAATTACTTGAAGAAGTAATATTGTGATACACCAGCAAATTAAAATTGAGATTTAATTAAATTTCTAATTATGAAAAAAAAAAAACAAGTATAATTCCAAATTAAAATGGTAAAATTAAAAAGCTGAAAATATGCAAAATTTATATTATTTCTCAATTATAAATCATAATAAAATAAAAAAAATGCCAAAACGTTAATAATATGAAAATCATAATATCTCTTAATTCTAAATTATTATTTATGATAAATTTATTAATTTTTACAATAGTTATTTTAAAGTTATACTGAGAATATTTTTGTATTGATTTGATAATAACATGAAAGTTTATACTTGTTAAACTCAAACCAAAATCTGATTAATCATATTTTTACAAGATTAAAAGATGTTTTTATTTTGCAACAATTACTGTGGTAACAACCATACTCATCTTCTTCCAACTCCATGGGACAGGACTCAGAAACATGACACGTGGAACTCTCATAATCCTTAATTCACCAGTGGCGCAATTTATCATTACCCGCCCGTTCCGCCGCCTCTTTCTACTCTGACCGAACCCTCCACGTAACCTCGCCACAATAAAACTATTATCAAAAACACAATGTTACTCTTTATCTCACCGTCCCCCTCGCTTAACCTGTCCATCCCCATGCGCACGTTAGCCCCTCCATGTCCATCCTACGCCACCTCCGTCTAAATCTTCGATCCAGCCGCCGCCGCTTCGCCACCGTTTCCGCCGCCGTTTGTCAGGACACTACCGTCTGGACCCCAGCCCCACTCTCCGAGGTCCAGCCCGCCGCCGACTCGCTCTTTCACGTCGCCATCGACGTGTCCGACGCGCCTGACCTCGCCGCGTCCCACACAATCGCCGGGCAGTACCTCCAGCTCCGCGTGCCCTACTCGTCCAAGCCCTCGTTCCTCGCCATTGCATCGCCGCCGAAGCTGGCCGCGAAGCATGGCGTGTTCGAGTTCCTCGTGAAGAGCGTGCCGGGGTCCACCGCGGAAGCGCTGTGCGCGTTGAAGAGAGGCGACGTGGTTGAACTAAGCCCAATCATGGGAAACGGATTCAGCATCGATATGATCGAGCCGCCCGAGAAATATGGAACCGTTATCGTCTTCGCCACTGGATCTGGAATTAGGTCAGTGCGCAAATTACCGTTTTACCCTCTTTTTTTAAATGTTTCCATTTCTTTCATTCCGTCTTAGAACATTGAATTTATGTGGTTACAAACTCATTCTGCATGAAAATGAAGTTTTAATTGTTTTAGTTTCCTCAAGATCCTTGGTGTCATGCAAAATTCTTCAGTAAATGCGATTAAGTCGATCCAAATTGCAGAGCATAGACCTCAAAAAACCTTGATGTAACAGTTGCAATTGTTGTTACCAGCTTTTAAAATCTTGCATTGCATTTATTGACATTAATGCATTCTGTTCGGATAAAATTGTCTATGAACAATTGCAGGAAAGAAAATAAGAATTGAACTGAATTAAGCTTCCTCAAAGTTAAACTTATGCACCTCAATTTTGGAGGAGCAAAATGAAAAACTTCTAAAATGGTTATATAAATTAGGATTGTTTAGACAAATTTCTTCCCAAGGACTTTTAGTAGAAAAAAACAAGAAAAATGAACAAAGTTTTTCCTGATGTTAAAACTAGTTAATACATAAACTACTTCTTAGAAGATTTCTCTAATTTCATATTTTTTTTTCTCTTAAAAAGTCTTTATGGAGAAGTTTGTCTATATTCTTTTGTGAAAGAAGCTCAATTTATTCTAGATTTTTTTTTTCTCGAAATGCTTATAGGAAAGTTTAACATAATCTTAATCCTTGATTTTGCTTGTATTGGTCTGACCGTTTACTTTGTTGTGTGCAGTCCAATTCGGTCTCTAATTGAGTCAGGGTTTGATGCGGGGAATAGGTCTGATGTAAGACTATATTATGGGGCCAGGAACCTACAGAGAATGGCTTATCAGGTTATTTCAATTGTTTTTTATCTTGATGAAAGGAAAGGTTGAACTACTTTTAATCAGAGCTGCTTTAATAGCAATTTTGTTTTATGTTATAGGATAGATTTAAAGACTGGGAATCTTCTGGTGTGAAGATTGTTCCTGTATTGTCTCGACCTGATGATAGTTGGACTGGGGAAACTGGCTATGTTCAGGTAAAGTGCTTGAGCTCTTAGGATGAATTTTCACATTACTTCCTTAACAGACAATGATTGTTTGCACATGGTTGTATTCACAGGCTGCATTTTCAAAGGCAAAGCAGATATCTAACCCACTAGCAACTGGTGCCGTACTTTGTGGGCACAAACAGATGACCGAGGTGTGTTCTTAGAACCCAGCTTTACTTGTCAGTCGGCATAGACATGTTTGTTATGTGTATTAACTTTCCATTGGTGCAACCTTCGTGTCAATTACCACTGTCTTTCCTATTTAACTTATAGGAAGAGCCGGAGTTCTAAATTTATTTTTAAATAAGAAGTGAGAGACTAACAAAATTTGTGATATTGGCATGTAGAGAAAGAGAAAGACACAATAACGGTTGCTTTGAGGAAGCCAACCTCCACGGAATAGCATTCGATTAGGAAAAATTAGCATTTAGGTTATTAAATGTTTCCTCCTTAGGTAGTACCAGATGACTAAAGTTTAAATAATTACAGAAAATAAATTTAAAACAATCAGGTAACTAAAAGCAAATGAATTACATTCTACTTGTTTTCATTCTCCTTGCATAAGAATGAAAACCTATGTGGAGAATAAGAGAAAGATCCTAATGTTTTCGTTCTCCAAGATATACTGAAAAGACAAGGTAGTCTTTACTAGTCATGCACCATGTTGATTACATTCTACTTGCTTTCATTCTCCTTACCCTGCCGTATGATTTGTTTATCTTCTAAAACTTAGTGAAAGGGTCGTGCAACTAATAAAAAATAAGGTTCATTGGAGAAGTCGACAAAGTGGCACTATTTAATAAGATGGCATAGAATACATTAGCATTTCACCAATCTATATGCCTTTAAACTGGACTCACTCAAATAGGATTTGGTTGCTATGCAAAGCAATGACTTCTATATATTGAACGGGCTATGGTGAGAGAGAGAGAGAGTCGATATGTAACATTGTTAATATTATTGTCTACAGTACAAATAACTATTAGATCTGTTATCAGTGTTGTTAGATGTCAACTACAGTTGTAGAGTTGGTCGATTTTTTTGCCAGTCATTATAGGCAATTTGTGAGGGAGGCCTGCCATGGAAACACCGCAGGCCACAATGTCATGTTTATATGGTGCAATTTTGATCTTCTGTTGTATTCTGCCATCGGTCATTGACAACACTGTATGTTCTCAATGTTGCTAAGAATAGTTCATGTCTTTACAGTAAGGTGTGTCTCTAGTATGGAGGGAAGACATAGGCGAGAAATAAGGTTAATAGAAAGGGGAAAGAAAAATATGAAGTCAGTGAAAATAAGTGAAAATTATTATAAGTATAAAAGATGTTTGGTAAGAGAAACAAATACTTAAAAAATCATTTTTAGATGTCATTTCCCTGATCCCTAAACCCACCTATCTTGGGCCCATTAAATAATGCAGGTCCATTAATTTGTTGGTCAATCCACACGGGATTTCAGAGTAACGGGGAGTGTCAAATATTTCGTTGCTCGTTTTCTTTGTCTTGGTTCCAATCCATAACACTTGAATACATTATCATTGTTACAGGAGGTGACGTCAATTCTTGTTGCTGATGGAGTATCTGCAGATAAGATATTGAAGAACTTCTGATAAAAGTGGAGTTTGGTTAGTGTTGTATCATTTTTGAATTGAATTATACTCGATATTTGTTCACTGCCTTTGCTGTGTATCAAGCATCTCAGCATGGAATGTATAATAAAGAACAATTTTGGAATAGTCTTACACTATTTTGGGGTCCAAATATATGACAGATATACCGGGCCTAGGAAAGTTGAGTAAAATTTCCTACGGTTTGATTTGTTGCACTATTACATTGTTGTATTAATGGCTGTATTATCACGTCGCAAGTAATTGATATAATGGCATTAAAGTTTGCACTGAGCCAAGAGTCTCTAGTTAAGTTAGCCTAGTACAGCTTCCAAACATGAAGTTTTTTTGTTGTGTAACTTCTTCACAAACTCAGATTTGGTTTAGCGACAGAATAAATTTTTTTACAATGCGACTATTTTTTTTTTTTGTTACACACAAACTAAAATAAGTAGATAACATGCTTAAATAACTAAACGTAAATATTAGACCAACTGTTAAACTAATGAATAGAACGTCTAGTTTGGTTCCTTTAACATGCAAATCAAATGAGTAGTGTGTTCAGGATTGGGAAAGGAAATTAGATGGCTAATGTTATATTCAAACTAAACAAATTTAACTATTTTTCTATAATTAAATTGAACTCGTCATATTATAAGGATAGATTATTTCAAATGTCTTCTCTATCAACAACATTACCTGCCCGTTCAGCGAGTTCATGACTCTTTCTGAGATGACAATTTTTTGTAAGGTTAAGTATAAGTGTCTGCTGCCATTGAATTGAATTAAATTTAAACCTCCAAGATAAAAGATGCAACAATGTAAACAGATTGAAATTTTTACTAGTAAATTGTAACGATTTGGTAAAAAAAATCAGGGTTCAACTTGGCGAAAAGTTACTACTTAGTTTTATAAATGTAAGTCTCGTTTACTAGACCTTAAATTTAAACGTTCAAGATATGAAGTGAAACTTCATTACGCTTAAGAACTAATGAAGCCATCCAACAAAATCTGCCCACAACCGTTGGAGGTCCATCAATGGCACCTCCCAAAGCGTTATTCTGAAGGTCATTGACGACCCTGCAATGATTCACGAACAAGTATTCTCACGCCCTTAGGATACTACTGTTGACAATTCGGTCACGACGCACAAATACTCAACTAAACAGCATACAACGTCTATATTGCGCAGTATTATAACCAACTACTAAAAAAAACATAAACCCTCTTTGAAACCATCAAATATAGCTGTTAATAGCTGAAAATGGATCAAATTAATGTCATCAGCCAACAATGATCAAGTGCAAAGTTTCAACAATCAATAACTGTCAAATATTACAATCGACATTGGAATGAAATGTCATCTAACTTCAGTTTGAATGTCAATTCCAGTAATGAACGACGACACAGAACAGGATAGATTCCAAATAATCAAACAATTTGGTCATCATTATTCTCAGCCATAGCTCTGTTTTCATGATGATCACCATCCTTTTTCTCTGTTTCAGTTTTGTCAAATTGCTCGTCATGCTTGCTATTGGATTTCGGGAAGTGCTGCTGCCTGTGATTTCTCTCATCATCCAAGTGGTGCCTGTGTTTGTGGTGATGGTGGTGGTGATGGCGATGATGGCGACCAGGCTTCTTATTCATTGATCTTTTGTTTTGATCTTCAGAATTTTCTTCTAATGACTTTGATCTGCTTCTTCGACCATTACTGTTATAATCGGAATCAGACGACCTCAGCTCCACATTATGTGATCGCTTATGATGTTTATGGTGCCTGCTGTGGCCTTTCTTTCGTAGAGCATCATCACTTTTATCACTTGACAAGTCAGATTCACTAGATTCTGATCGTCGATGGCGTTTGCTATGCTTCCCATGATTTCTTTTCCGAACCGGACTTTCACCTTCGTCAGAGTCACTGGAATCTGATCTTGAACCTCGATCTCTCAGCCTCTTGCTCTGCTTCTTCTTTCTTCTCCTCTCCTCCTTAAAGCTACTCTCGGAGTCATCATCACTAAAATCACTAGACTCTGAAGACCATTTCTTTGTTTTCCTTTTCGAACCTTTTTCTTTCCTTTTCTCATGGTCACCAGAGTCATTGTGAGAATGCTTCCTGTGCTTCCTATAAGATCTTTTACTTGTCCTCCTACTCTCATCATCACTGTCATAATCACTTTCACTATCAGAAACTGACCTTTTTCTATGCTTTGCAACCTTCAGTTTTCTCTCTTTGGCTTCAGCAGCAGCTTCCAGCTTCTGCTCCCATTTCAAAGGGGCTTCCTTTCTCTCCATAATCTTCTTTTTCTTCTCCTCAACCATCTGGATGAATCGTTTGGTGTCCATTTATACTCCAAAACCAACTCAAAAACTGCATTTGGATCAAATGATGACCGGAAGTGCATCTCACAGAAGAGAAAAATCAAAGTTAGTTCGACAATCAAATCAAATAATTATATTGAATGCTTCAAGGGATTAGACAGACCACTAAAAAGATACTTTGCATTACTTATACGTTATCCATGCAAATACTTAGAGACTTGTTCTCAGCAATAAAAAAAGAAAAAGAACTTGCTATCAAAAGGACACTATGGTACCAAGATATCACATACAAAATACTCATGATGTTAAGACCTTGCCCTCTTTCAGAGAATTAATCAGAAGAACATGAAAGATGTTCCCCTTCATCCACCTAGCTAACCGGTTATAATGTCAGTTTAAATTTCAAAAAGCAAGTGAGAATATAAGGATTCAAGGCTTATTCCTACAAAAACAGACTCCAAAAATTTCTATTACCATAACTAGAAGCAGCACTAATAGACAAGCATTTCTCACTAACTACAGTGAAGACAGTGATGATGGGTGAAATTCAAGAATTCAAAAAAATGAGAGGAGACAGAATTCTCACTATTAAAATTGTTAAATCACGCACTTCTACAATTGCAATCCCAATTCTAATAACCATGTTCACCGATTCTGCCATGGCCGGTGGAAGCACCGAAAAGGCAGTCACCGAATACCAACACAGTAAATCCACACTGTTCCACACCAACATCAAATAGTAATTGGAAATTCAATTACATGCATCTCCAGAAACTCAACGATTATAAAAAGAATAAAAGTCAAATAGCATCATCAAGATAACAACACCTCTCGCTCATATGCGAGAGAAAAGAAAACTGTAACACATGGATCCTTCTGGCTAGACAAAGATTTACTAGGGGTTTTAGTTTTAAAACAAAAAAATCATTTCTCTAAATCATTGGCGTAATATTGACAAACATTAAAAAAAACAACACAATTGAAGAAAAAAAGATAACAAATCTTGATCGATAGTGTCATAGCAGTCGGTGGACGTTGCTTAAATGATAAACCACGGACAAAAAAAATCATTTTTTTCAGTATCCCATTCACGATCAAATAATCAGTATTTCAAATACAAACAAATTTCCCTGGATATTCTCTCTTTCCTTTCTTACCTTATATGTGAAAGAAGAAACCCTGCAGCAGCAGCAGCAGTCTACCCCGAATCGAGTACGGATAAATCTGCGTCTGATCAAAGAAAATCAACAGTTGATAACTGAAAAAATAAGAAACAAAAATCGCGACTAAGGAACCATAAAAACAAAAGGAAGATGGAAGAAACAAAAAAACATCGATGGAGCAGAGAGAACTGAAATTGAAAGAGAAGTGGCAGTACCTGAAGGAAGTAGCAGAGGAGGAGAATAAAGATGAAGATTGGGAGTTAGGGTTTGGGTTGGGGTAGGGCTTGCTGCGTGCTCCTTCCTTCCAGAAAGATCCAATACGGAGAAAAACAGCTATGTTTTGGACGATATATTATATATATATATATATAATAATTCGATTTATAAAAGGTTTTTATCATCTTGAACCGGACCGGATTCTTTCACGCGCACAAACCCACTGGTCGGTGACCACGCGGACGCGGTTCAGGCCACAAGTAATTTTGTTTAAAGTTGACAAAAACGTATAACTTGATCCGATCCGACTTGATTCACCACATGTTGATAATTTAGTGAGTCAATTTAATTTGGTTTATTTATTAACAAATCAAATAAATTCGAACTCGTTCCGATCCACCACACCATGGGTTGGTGGATTAAACAAATTGGTTCACAAACTCATTTAATTAAAAAAATACAATTTTTTTATTTATTTTTCACTTAAAACTAAATTAAAATTTATATAAACTTTCATACAATTCAAATACAAACTAAAATCACAAAAAATACAAATTATATATGTGTTTGCTAAAAAAATAACATAATTTGACTCAAATACAAAACTTAACAAAAAACATTTGTGTAACCTTTTATTACCGGGTTGGTGAGCCAATCCGGATCATCACGGATTCAACCCGGATAGCTAGGTTCTACATGAGCCGGATCAAATATCAACTCGTATTGAAATTTATGAAAATTTTTCAATCCAACCTAATTTAAATCCGTTGTGAACTTGATTGACTCACGGGTTCCTATCCATTTTAACAACTCTAATTTTATTGTTTTCCTGAAAAATAAACTTTTAATATATACATAAATATATAAATAAACTGATCCCATATCTATCTACAAGTTTTAAATAAAATAAAATCTTCATTTGAGGCGATGCAACCACGATCCGTGTACTTTAATTTAATTAGTATTAGTAATAAAGTTGAAGAACTTTTTCTTAAATATTTTAGGGTTAATTATGATTTTAGTCCCTCAAGTATGGGTCATTTTTGGTTTTAGTCCCCCACGTAACGTTTGGTAATATTCAGTCCTCCACGTTTTAAATCTAATGGAATTGGTCCCCAATTTTAAACTCCGTTAATTTTAGTTCAGACGTGTCTAACGGATGGCCACGTAAGGATCCCGTTTTCAGCTGAGAGGAGTTGATGAACAACACGTGGTCTTCATATTATGAGAAGCGTTTCAAAAGAGGGATTTGGGGGTCATTCTAAAACCCTAAAATTGGAGTGTGCGTGTTGTACGCAGAGGAGCAGTGGCAGTGGTTCGAAACCATTGGCAACCAAAATTGTAGTTTGAAGATCGTTTTAGGGTGATGAAAAGTGGGAGCAGAGGGATTCATTGTACGCAGAGGAGTAGTGGTTCGAAAATTTCACAGACATGTTCATCGTCGTCGGATATGACTTCCAAACTGTGTGG
>Ga0214544_1011959_pt1 | contig 11634 bp, 3 predicted proteins | sample CNSS3metaG_FD_160074 | JGI IMG/M metagenome (GOLD analysis project Ga0214544, IMG submission 160074) | Root nodule microbial communities from cowpea collected in UCLA plant growth center, Los Angeles, California, USA - CNSS3 | ecosystem: Host-associated > Plants > Roots > Nodule | place: USA...
ATTAATTTAAGCTCAATAAGAATTTTATAAAATAATAATCGTGGTGTCCAATTAAGAAAAATGTAAATGATAATAAATATAATTAATTATTTTATATTTTTATATTACTAATTATATAGTAATTATAAAATGATACTACTTAGATAATTATGTTTTCTCGTGTGATTTAATAGGACATTGATAAGAAAAATTAATACTAAATGGTAATAGTTTATAAACTAATAGACTAATAGATTAATAAATTACAACTTTAAAACATTTCTCTACATAAAATGAAACATATATACAATAAGCCATATGTATGAAAAATAATCAAATCAATTCAAGTACAGGGTGTACTTAATTTAATTATTTGTAGAAAGTGTAATTATTTTAATGATGTTTATATTATCTAATATAGAAATAATTGACTTGAATATCAATGTGTGCACCGTTTTCTTTCTGGAAAAACACACACAAATAGTTTTATGTTTCAAATTTGATTATTATTCATTTTTAATATTTTTATTTATTTATTTTTCAACAAAAATATTTGACTCTCAATGGTGTATCGCAATTGTATAGTTTTATGTCATTGTCAGGATTTTTTTTATTTATATTTGTATATATTTATTCATTCATATAGAAAGAGTAATATATATATATATATATATATATATATATATATAAGGAATTAATAAATTACATTTTTATATTGCAACTCTTTTATAATAAGGTAGCAAGGAAAGAGAAATACTAAATAAAAGTTCACATAATAAATCTCAAGAATTACCTTACAAGGATTACGAAATAATAAATATAAAAGAAAATTTCTCGTAAAGGTGTTATATATAAAAACTTGTATGAATATAAAGACAAAGTCTTCAAAAGAATGTGTTACACTTGCTAGCGATAAAAACTAATGTTATATTTATTAGCAAAGTTTTCCTTCTCATCTATGTATCAAACTAAAACATTATTTGTGTTTCATTTCCCACTGTTCTATTCATTAAGTTAGCATTTAGGTTATTTATCCAATTACATTTTGTCGATCTTTCCACTAAATGGAGGACTTTACCATATTATATGTTTCGAACACGTTTTCCCATTTCTTATAGTTGGATATAATCTCAAGAATTTGCATTAAATTCCATCTCCAAATTACTAGAAAAAATTCATTTAACAAATTTACATTCTTATTATTCCTTTTGTGTGTTTTCCCTTACTCTTCCATAAAAAATTTTTTGTAGACTCATCGGTCACTTTACTAGGTATCTTGAAAGAAGAGAAATGAAAAAGAGTTAGGCTCTCTTCTTTTCAGAGGAAGGATTAGAAGGAGAGGAAGAGGAAGAGGAAGAGATGAGAAGAATTACAGGATGAAGTTGATGTTATTCTTTTTAAGAGATTATGAGGTGATTTTAGAGTAGATTAGAGAGTAAAATTCGTGAAAGTTTGTGATTGAATTGAGTGATGTGACATATTAAAAAAATTAATAGATAAAAAAATAAGATTACCAAAATATCCTTAATGTTAAAAGTAATATAAAATGCTATATAAATCATTTAGAATGATTTATTTAATTTATATTAATTGTGTGAAATAATAAAAGTATATTTATAAAAAAATGAATAATCAAATTTATTTGGTATGAAATTAAATTTTACATTTATCAATTTAATGTTTACATGAAAAATAATTTATTTATGTTATATATATTTTTTGTTTTTAAGTCTTTGAAATATAAATTTTTAATTTATTTGATATGAACATATTTTTTAATTTAATTATGTTTGTTAATAATATAGGTAACATTTTTTAATAATTTTTTCTTTCTTTTCTTTTCAAATTTTATAGAATTATATATTGTTTATATATTTTTAACTTGTGGATATTTAGATGTTTGTTAATAATATGATTTTATTTATTTTTATTAATAAATTAAAACTAAAATTATATATATTTATTTGTTAAAAGTTAAAATCGATAAATATTAATAAATTAGTAATCTAAAATTTTTAAAATAAATAATATTTTTACATTACACGTAGAAAAAAATATATCAAAACTGAAAGACTAAAATAAATAAAAATTATTTTTTACTATTTCATTAAATGATTAACAAATAATTAAAAACAAAATTTTATTGGAAAATTTATTAACAAAATAATTTAAGATTAAAAGATTAATTTATGGACAAATTACAAAATTAAACATACAGATAGTTTTTGATATATTAAACACGATTAGAATAAATTGTAAAATTAATTTAAACATACAAATTAATTTAAACACATGTAAAAAATTAAAAATAATGAGGATAAAATGGTAATTTTATATCCATCACCTTCTAATCTCTTCAAAAGTAGAGGGATGAAATTTTTTAGTCATCCCTCTATTCCATCCCTATCATTCCCTTGCATTACCAAAAAAAAAAAAAAAGATGATCACCGTCCATGTCTTCCTCTCCAATCTTCTTGAACAGTAAATCCCTTTAAAAGAACATGACCTTAGTAAAGCCAACACTTAGTTGATTTAACAAAGTCTTTCAACAAAGAAAAAATTCTTTGTTTCTAGGAGACCAATATTTTAGAAAACTTTTGAATAACAAGTTGTCTAAAGTCTCATTCTTTTTAGGATTAGCTCTTACTCATAATTCTATAAGTAAATGAAAGGTAAAGTTAGGATCTTATGTGATCGTATGAATGACCAACATTAATATGCGTATTTATATACCCTCACTATGTTTGGGACATTATTAATTAATATAATATAAATTTAAAGTAATATTTGTGTGAAAATTAGGATAATTCTTTCGAAGTAGTATTTAATTTTATTTGAGAACTTATATTTTTACTTTGAAAGGTCCATTTTCTTTCGAGAGGCTTTGTATGAAAGTAAGGAAACTAATATAAAATTTTTTCAATACTATATTTTTGTACAGTTGAATTGTTCTAAGTCAATAAACATTTCTTTTATCAACTATCACTGATATATAAATAAAAGAATGAGACATTAGAAATGCATCAATCCATGTACAAAACCAATATCAATAAAAAGGAAATGAGAAAATGAATGTAACATCCCATTTTAGTAGTATAAAATTATTAGTTTTATACTACTAAAATGGGATGTTGCAATGAACCTATAATACTAAATCTCCTTTGAAAGATACAAACCCTTAAGCAACATCTAAACCCACCACATGACAAAATACAAATGAGATATATATTATCATCTTTATAGACCCAAAATATTACAAAGAATATATGTATACAATTGTAACGTAGGGTTATCTTTCACAAAAATAGATTTAACAATCTATATATAACATAAAATAAATTTGCAAAAAAATTGAGGACCAACACACTCTTGTAAATAAATATTCCCACCGGAGTCAGCAAGAAATAATTTCTTTTCAGAGTAGTTTGTTTTTGTAATTCCAATAGATAGTTATCTCATTTGCAATAAGTTTACCAAAAAAATCCTTAACAACAAAACAACACATAACATATGTGATGACAATAAGGGATTAGAATAAAAGATAATAACAATATTATAGCATATGAAACCCTTGTTTTTATTTTATTTATGAACTAATGTTAAACATATTAAATACATGATTTTAGACATAAATACCAATTAGAGTATGAAAAATTTGCCTTTGATATTTTGTTTTTCAACCATGTTCAAGTTTTTAACCGTGTTATCTCAAAAATTTTCTCATCATTCCTTTTTTTTATCGATAAAGTTATCGAAGAAAAAACATATATGCTCTTACGGTTTATTATCGGTAAAAGAAGTTCAATTTTTCATTAATTCCTTTATAATGTTATCAAATAATTTTCTTTCATTATTTTTTTTCGACGATTCAAATTAAAATTTTAGAAATTTATTTCTTCATTATTATTTCCATTAATTTTTTTTTTCACTTCTGAATTTATTTTTAACCAATAAAAAAATTTCATGTTCATTCTTTTCGTGTTTATTATTTAGGAAAATTATTTTTTAACAAAGTTTTGCTGACAAACTTTTGACAATCACACATGACAATACCTTAATGGATAAAAGAAAAATTTGAAGCGAGTTGAAAAGATTTGAAAAGATAAGATAAGATAAATGTTTGGTGTATGTTAAAAAACAAAATTTGTCAAACTTTATAAAAAAAAATTGTCAAAGTACAATAATCCTATTATTTATTTGTTCCCACTCCTCAGATATTCAGAACCATACACTAGCCCTATTTGAGGTGATGATAAATAATATTCATTCCGTTTCTTTGTTTATATACACAAAAACTATTATAACAGATAAAGATAAATAAATAAAATTCAAAAGAGAAAGTGAATAAAATAAAAAAATAAAAAAAACTACATGACATCACTCCAACGTTGTTATTACATTATCAATGAAGTAAATCTTATCGCATCAAATTTCTTAAAATATAAATTAAATTAAAATAATAAAAAAAACAAATCGGTATTTTTATTCTAATTTAACTATGATCTATTTTTGTAATACTGATTCATTTAATTAAGTATATTTGTCTCTATTTATCTGTTTATTTATTTAATTAAATATATTTATTTTTTATTATACACTCTTATTTTATTTAACTTTATTTTTAATTATTTTTATTTATGTTTAGTTACACATTGATTTTATAGTTAATTATTTATATTTATCCATATATTTAATTATTTATATTTATCTCTATGTAATTATATTTATTTATGCATGAATTTTCTTTATTTATATTTCTTGATTTTTATATTTATTATTTTATTTTCCTTATAGCAACTAAACATGAAAAACATTGCATTATAGTTATAAAATATTAACTCAACCCACAAATAATATATTCACATTATTTTGAAAATATTAAGACAATCAGTTTATGGATTTTTATAATATGAGTCCCTTCACATTGGTAATTTTTCCTTAAACTAATCACAAGTACTATCTCTTCATATGACTCTCATATCATTGATTATAAAATTATTTCGAGGAATAATCACCAGGGAAACATAACATCAGATACAAGATTCTAACCTACATAAGTGATTCACAACATCTCCAACCCAAAAACCTTAAAACAATGGATATATGATTCTTCATCCTTATATGATGTTTAACTTTATTATTTTTTCTCAATGTGAAACTTAAACTCACAGTTGAGGAGGAGATTGGTGGGAATACTAAGTTAAGTCTAAATCTCACATTGAATAAAAATAAGAAAGTTAAGCACAATATAAAGATAAAGACTTATAAACCTATTGCTTTAATTATATTTAAAAATAATTTAAATTTTTATGTATAAATGTTCCAAAAAATCTTGTAGGACATTTTTTTAATCATATACCATTGTCTAACAATTAAGCATAAAGGTTGCACTGTTAAACAACTAAGAGTGAGTCTCTTAAGGACAGTGAACTATAGGGGATCCTACATAGAATTATAAGTTTAAGATAGGTTAAATTATGTTTTTCGTCCCCATCTTAATATGAAAATCTCAAAAAGGACCTTAATATTTGTATGTGTCTCAATTTTGTTCCTATTTTGAAAGATTTAATGCGATCAGACCATTTTCGTTATTATTGCACTAACAGCGTTCCAGTTGTGCCATGTGTGTGAGCTTGTGATTTTTTTATTGATTTTTTTAAAATATTTTTTAAATAAAATTTGTCACATGTCAAGTTAGTGTCGTGTCACAAGGCAGTGGTAGTGTGATGTGCCAATGTCATGTGTCACTATCACATTAAGTTTCATTATCTTTATCTCAATTTGATCCATGAATTTTTCGTTTTCATTTAATTAAGTTTCATTTTTTTTTTAATTTTCCAATTTGACTCTTATCCAAATTGAGACCAAATTTAATTTTTATATAAATGTTATACTGATTTTTTTATTAAATATTTTTAACAAGATTAAATTTATTTAAATTTATATCTTACATTGAACTTTATTTAAAATTTAAAATTTATTTGCTTTAAATTGTTATAAAATTGTTTAAAAATTTTACATTTGAATTTATAAAATTGTTATTTTTAAACCAACTCTAACATATGTATAGAAATTATTGAATTTTACACATTTAAAAATATACAATTATTTGAAATATAAATTTGAATAAAAATTTATTATTAAAGTATGTTGTAATAAAATATCAAGACAAAATAAAGTTCAATATAAAATATAAATTTAAATAAATTTAATCTTGTAAAAAATATTTAATGAAAATATCAATTTTAATAAAAATATCGGCATAACATTTCTATAAAAATTAAATTTGCTGTTGATTTGGAAATAGGCAAAATTGCTCTATTTTAAAACAAAAAAAATGAGACTTAATTAAATTAAAATAACAAATGTAATGATCAAATTGAGATTAAAACAGTGACACTTAGCGTGACAGTGACACTGTCGTTACCAATGACACTGTCATGTGACACAAAATTGATACGAGACAATTTTTTATTTATTATAAATTAAATTAAAGAAAAAAAACACAATTGACTTGTGACAACTTTAATGTTGTAATTTCCCCGAATAGAAACTCATTTGTGACACATAAAAGTAAAGAGACCTATTTAATTTTTTTCTAAAAAATAAAGATGAAAGATATAATTTAACCTACTTTTATAAGACTTCTCCATGAAAATATGATGACATAATATAAAATTTAATAAGACCTTGAATTATAATAGAATTAAAAAAAAAGTTATTTCAAATCATCAACCATTGCATAAAACATTAGTACGTGTGAGTGTTATAAAATATTTTCATTGTAATAGAAGTTACAAGGTGATCTTGATATGAGAAAACAAAACCATTAAAGTAAATTAAGATAGCATATTATAATTGTTGAAATAAATGTGATGTTAGTAAATTTGCACGTACACGTCATGATATGCAAATGAAGATTGAATTTATTGTAAGTTCATAAACAGGAGGCAACTTAGAACCTTAAAAAGTGAGACTGAATTTTGCTAAGATGTATGAACCAATACTGAAACATTTATAAGATTTTTGATATAAAGTAAAATATCTTAATATGATTTGTGGACATGAAGACTATTGAACTAAACGCGAAGGATAGTGAGTTAACTGGGAGGTTCTGGGTGAAGTGAACAAGATTGTGAGTTGTCGGTAGTGGTGGTGGGGTTGAGGTGGGAACGGTACAAGAATGAAGATGAAAGGTATTGTTGCTGCTTCTTTAACTATTCTCAAGAGTGGTGGAAGCAAGAACAGCGAGGCCTCTAAAGTACGACCAGACCCAGTTAAATCAATTTTCTGATAACACCCCTCGTCTCAACTTGGACACCCATATTTTAACACCATTTTTTTATTTATTACCATTTGATACTGTCTCTCGTAATTATTTATTCTTTTTTTTTCTTCTAAAAATATAAAAATTAATTTTTGTTAAAATTATTTTATTTTTATACAAATTATCAAATGATCCTGAAATGATATAAAGAACATTTTTCCTTTCAACTTTTCTTTTCCTTCTCATCATTTAATACCCTATCTTATAACCACACTCCATCTTTTCTTAGCTACTTTTTCCGATAATTTCTTTTATCATATTTTTAAATAAAATTAACCAAGTGATTCTCCCTTCATATACGTGTACGAGTGGTATGAAAAATAAGACACGCTAAAATATTATTACTCAGAAAAAAGTGTTTGTTTTAATATACTTTTCTTTTTTTCATATTTTTAAATATTTGATTTCTCAACATAATAAAATAGATAGCATATTTTTTAAAATTTAAAAGCATTTATAATACAGGTGTAAAAATGAATTTCAATGAGTCAATTGACTTACGAAGTCTCACAGACTAAATAGTATATATATATATATATATATATATATATATATATATATATATATATATATATATATATATATATATATATATATATATATATAAATATATATATATAAATAAATAAATAAATAAATAAAAGTACAAACCTCATCTTGTAAATTAATTTTGTATATATATTCTATGTGTGAGACTAGACATTAATGAGTAATTTAATAGTTCTTAACCATATTAAAATGCTACCTGTCATTTGTTTTGCATACCTTTTTTTATTATAATTATTTATTACTTCTAATAATGTAAGTTGACAATTTATTTTTTAAATATTAAAATGTTGTTTGAATAATTTTTGTTTAATTTATTTATTTGTAAAATTATTAATGTTAACACTTAAATTTTAAATTATTATTCTTTTAATAAACTAGATTAAGTTAACAGTTAAACGTCTCTAATGGACTGTCAACTTTATATGTAAAAATATGTAATATCAATCACCGGAAAAACATTTTATCATAATAAAGTAACTAAAATGAACTAAAACTTTAAAATATATTTGTACTTTTTACTAAAAAAGTTATTAAATTATATCATTTTTTTTAAATATTAGGAGAATAGTTGGTCGACCCAAAAATATCTCTCTCTCATGCTCTTTATCTCTTTAATACATATGTCAGATAAAGATACATGGATAAAATTTATGCATGTGATGAATTAAAAACTTCAGTCGTCACCAACACCGTTTCTCAAACTCAACGTGCTAAAATTACATCATTGCAAACATTTTTATTATGAGAAATAAAGAGAAACAGTTTACTTTCCCATGCGATCCTACACTAATCTTCAACAACTAAAAAAAGATCATTTATTCACACTACAACAAAAATTACTTTAGACAACAACATAAAATTATGATATAAATTATAAAAACTATGGTCTAAAGATTAGACCACATTTTTTTAGGTGTGGTATAGGTGAATGTGGTTATAGGTAATAGACAACGGTTTTTAGTACGATAATGTTTTTGAAACCGTTGCTTAAAATCCTTACAATAGACAACAGTTTTTCAAGTTGATTTTAGACCTCACTTATATTTTTAGACCACATTTTTACTGATTTTGTCCACATAGTTTAAAACAACAGCTGTATAATCACGGACTTTTATGATATTTATATAACATTTATAAAAATGTTGTTTATTATATGTTTAAGACACATTTATTTAGTCGTTATTTAATTTAGTGTGTTCTACACTACAAAAGTTTTAACTACCACCTTGTACCCTTGTTTGCAGAACCAAAATCATGAATGTACATAGACCGTTAAATTATCTTTAAAAGGTTAAGATTACAAAAGTACATCAATTTTTTAAAGTATTAATGCTAGCTCCTTAACTTTTATTTTTGAACAACGTTTAAGTATGGTTGGCTTAAGAAGCCTAGCACTGAACTATAGCCCCCTGCGTAATAGCTTCGAGTTAAATGAAAATTTAGCAATAATCCCACATTCATGCATTGCATCAGATATAACTTCTAGTTTATTCATTCATTGTTTGGTAAAGTCACTAAGCAAATTCAGTGGATTTTATTCTGATGTCAACGCAGTACTGGTTTGGATTACATTAATCTTTAGGGTGAAACAACTTGTTATTCTTCAGTAAAACTGAAGTAAAGATGTTTTTATTAGAAAAGTAAGCTAGTCAAAGCATACCTAACCTTTTTAAGCTGGACTGAGATTCGTACCGAAGCATTAATTAAATTGGATAAATTTCAGTCATCTGAGTGGTTTTCATTGATAGATAATGATAGGTGACAATGCTGAAATTCATTTGTAACCCTAGATGAATTCCAGACAGTAAACGAAGGTCCAAAATACAGACATTAAACTCTTACATATAATAAATTGGTACGCACGTTGCAAATTGAGAAAGGATACAGACGTACAATAGTAATGTACAATTCTTGTTTGTGGAGAGAGAGAGAGAGAGAGGGTATTGATCACCTTCTCGTACGAAAACAGCTTTAGAAAAAAATTTCCATTTTCAAGAGCTCAAGAATTCGGAAGAGGACTTACTTACCCTAATGAAGAAAAAGGCAGGACCTTAGTGCGTAGCAGCAACAAATTCTAAAACAAACCCGAAGTACTTTCTTCCAGCGACATGCTCATCAGATCTTCGTGAGACTGAGAAGCCCCGTCCTCGAAAAGCCAATCCTCTATCATCGTAAGAGGCGCTTGGGTCTGAGAGGGAGCACCATAGTTTGTGGAGGAGTTGAAGGTGAACAAGTCAAAAACATGATCTTGTGCACACGTGGTATTAGTGGTGCTATGTGCTCCCTCACTAGAACTGGATCTCGGTGTATTAATATTGACCATGTTGTTGAAGGAATAATCCCCTACCGAATTTGTGTCGTGTGAGTTTGGGGTTTTCATCCAGTTTTCCATCAACCGGGAGATGTTTTCATAGCTTGATGCGTATGAAGATGAGGCATGGCTGTAGGGTTGATGAGAAGTTGAAGGCTTTGTCTCAGGAACAACATGTGTTGGTGGTGTCGTGTGGAGGGACAAAGCATCACACAAGGCTTGTTTTGCCGTTTGTATATCTGTTTGTAATCTTCTCTCCCACTGACCCTTTGGATGTGAAGAAGAAGAAGAATGTCCCTCTTGTTCCATGCCCTCTTCGTTTTGATCACTTGGTTTCATCTTCTTCTTCAGATGGGTATTCCAATAATTTTTTATGTCATTGTCTGTCCTTTCTGGAAGATACGAAGCTATAGCAGCCCATCTGAAACCATATCATATAATTCACATACAATGAGCTCATAAAAAAACAACCAAAAATGTTGATTTATTTAAGGAAAGATCCAGACAAGTATATTCAAGCTCGATCCTTTTTGACTTTTCTTTTCTTTTTTCTTGGTTTCGTGATCAAATTGTTGGGATTTTTGAACCTCGTGATTGTCGCTTAATTAAAGAGGAGAAACAATAATTGATGAAAGCAAAGCAAAGTTAATATAAGTAGGTAGGAAGATGAGGGTTAGAAGTGGGTATAGTACTACTATATTACCTGTTTCCCAAAAGGGCTTGAAGGTGGATTATGATCTTCTCCTCATGCTCGGTGAAATTCCCTCGTTTGATACCAGGTCGAAGATAATTAGTCCATCTAAGCCTGCAGCTCTTGCTGCATCTCATCAAACCTTAAAAAAAATGATGAATGAATTTAATATAAAGTAGGGAAAATAAATGAAGAGAAAGGAGTTGATACTGAAAATTACCTGTGTTAGTGGGAACTGATCTCCAATTTCCTGGTCCATGTTCTTGAATGTAAGACACCAACATGATATCTTCCTCTGGAGTCCAAGGTCCTTTCTTAACTCCAATTTTTTCACAGCAAGGTGGCCTCCCCATGTTCATATATATATATGAAATCACAGAAAACAATTAATCTACCTAGCTAACAAATAACACTGATCTTTCTCTGGGTTTTTCTTGTTCATGAAATCCAAAGATTGATCTAAGAGAAAGATAGCATGCTTTATAGATTGTACACGGTCTTGCTCAATTCCTCCTTAGAAGTGAATGCGAAACAAGAGTTAGTATGCAAACTGGGATTGCTTTGACAGGTACGTATATATAGAGAGGGACAAGAAAGCCAGCTATATCAATGGCTGCCAAATTTCTTAAGAGCTGGGTAACCTTTCAAATTAATGCTTAAGATATAGTAGTAAGGTCTAATCAATGCTTAAGATATAGTAGCAAGATATAATTAATGCTTAATATATATATATATATATATATATATATATATATATATATATATATATATAGGTAC
>Ga0214544_1011963_pt1 | contig 11628 bp, 8 predicted proteins | sample CNSS3metaG_FD_160074 | JGI IMG/M metagenome (GOLD analysis project Ga0214544, IMG submission 160074) | Root nodule microbial communities from cowpea collected in UCLA plant growth center, Los Angeles, California, USA - CNSS3 | ecosystem: Host-associated > Plants > Roots > Nodule | place: USA...
TTATATTATAATAATTAATTTTTTTTTTTTTTTTTTTATTTTTTTTTTTTTTTTTTTTTTTTTTTTCTTATTTTATGTTATTTTTTTTTTTTTTTTTTTTGTCTTTTATGGTTGTCTGAAGCACGTATTTACTGATTGATTAGTAAAAATCCCTGACGTTCGTTTGAGTGGATTCCAAAATTCATTGATTCATTGATTTGCGCAGATGAATTATTAAAATTTTTCGTATTCTTTTTTAATAAATTAAGAGTAAATGTACAAACTGAGTTGTGAGATAGCATTAAATTTTCATTTCTCACAGACCACAAAGATTTGTAAAGATAATAGATGTTTTTACAATTTTAACCATTTTTATTTGCGTGTTTTCTTTTCTTTTTATAGTACTTCAGATATTTGTGGTAATAAAATACATTACTCCTCAAATTTTATATATATACATATGTATTATCAATAATTAGATATTATTATTATCAATAATTATTTATTTATTTATTTATTTATCTATTATTATTATTTTATTATATACGTATACATATGTAATAATAATAATAAATAATATATATAATAATTATTAAAATTATTAATATATGTTTATAATAGTTAATAATAATAAAAATATATAATATAATAATTAATAACATATGTCTAATAAATTATTAATAATATATATAACAATAATAATAAATAATATATAATAATTAAATATAACAATAAATAATGAAAGTAATATATATAATAATAATATTATTTATTAACTAATAATTTTAAATAATAGTAATTATTATAAAAATAAAAATAAAAATATAATATAATTAATTTTTTTATTAAAGTTTATTAAATAATAATTTTTAAAATGTAATATTTTTAACTAATCTATAAATTATTTAACATATTTTTACTATCAGGGTATTTTAATAATTTTCAAATTTTATCTATTATAACTTTTTATTTCTTCTATCACATCATTCAAATGACTTACTAATTTTCATAAAATGTTGTTCTAAATTTACTCATTTTACCTTCTAAATCTACACATAAACACACACATATTCATCGACATAAATTCACACAAATTCATCTTCACACTTTTCCCTAATTCATCTCTCTATGAGACTCAACCTAAATTCCAACTTAGATGGGAATTCATCTCTTTTAAATTTAAGTAGATGAATAAATATAATTATTTTTAGGTTAAATATATTTTTAGTTTTTAATTTTTTTTTTGTGAAAATTAATTTTTTTTCTTTAAAATTTTGGAACAATTTAATCTTCCAATTTTAGAAATATGTAGATTTATTCTTTTTTGTCTAAATTTTATTAAGTTTAGTTGACATTTCAAATACGTTTCATGATATTATTTGAATTGTTTACACCGTTTGACGATAAAACGCGTTTTAAATGTCAAATAAATTTAATAAAATTTGGTTAAAAGAACTAAACTCACATATTTTTAAAGTTGGAAGACTAAATTGATTCAAAGTTTCGAAAAAAATTAATTCCAATTTTACGTGAAAGTTTAGGGATCGAAAATATATTTAACCCTTATTTTAATTCAATGACATTAAACATACTTTTATTTTGATATTTAAGTTAAAACGTGTTAAACATTATAAAATTTCAAATTCCAATTTAAACGTGTTATATTTCAAAAACTATAATGTAATATAATCAAGTTAGAAAGATTATTCTATTTACTTTTAAAATTTAAAGATTAACATGTATAAATTTTAAAAAAGAGAATTTTAATTTTATGTCTAAGAAACAAAAACATGTATATTAAATTTCAAATACTATTACGGATTTTCTAATCCGAAAATGTTTAGATTGATGATTACTTTACTGATTATATGTAACACCCCAAAATTTGAATTGAAAAAAAAAAATTAAGTCATTACTTAATAACATTAATACTTAAAATGTCATACATATCTATATAAAATAAGTTTAAAGGTTATTATAATCCTTTATATTGTATTTCAAAATAACTTTTTCTAAACATTCCAAAGTACTTAAAAATATGATAAGTATGTTTAATACAATCTTTTAAAAGAAAGACAAAGACTTCATCTTCTAAACTAATCACTATTCTAAACTATTAGTGACTAGTTCCTCCTCCTGAGCTACTAACCCTATATGTTCTTACCTCTGCTCGCGTATTTATATAGGATCATCACATAAAAATAAGCATCACAGGAAAGAAAAGAAAAAGGATAAGTTAATGCATTTAAAAGAAGAGGAAAAAAGAATAATTATATATAAACAAAAGAACATACAAGAATATTAATTAAATCTTTTATACTGACAACCACAAAAATAAACTCAATGATTTACTATTAGGATTTTACATAAATTACTACTAAAGTTTCATTCATACAAAAAACTAGCACATCTAACTCCTATAACAATTATACTCGCACATTCCTATCATAATTATACTCACACACGTTACTTCTGGAAGACTAGTGTATTGAGCAGACTCGTGAGACTCTGATCCGTCATACTTACTATCTTTGAGGCCATCATTGGAAAGGGATTAAGATAAAACAAAATCTAACTTAACAAGTCATAACATGGTTAACTTCACTAGCTCCCTAAGGCCATGCTCTTTTGAGAGGATCTATTGTTCAAGAGGATTGGAGAGGAAGGCATGGAAGGTGATCACCTTGTTCTTTTTGGGGTGATGCAAGGAATTGGTAGGCAACGGCGAAACTTCAGTTTGACAAAGGGGAGCCACGACTCCCCCAAGTTTTCTTTTTCTTTTATATATATATATATATATATATATATATATTGTTATATTATTTATATAATTTAGTTTTAAAATGTTTTATTTAAAAAAAGTCATGTTTTCTTTCTCTTTTGTAATTTATGTTACTTCTTTATTTGATTTCTTTTTTTTCGATACCTCCATCTCTTTTTCTGTTCTTTTTTCTATTCCAATTTTTATCATCAATCTCTTATCATTTTCAAAATCAAACGGCACCACAACAAAATTGAGGAGTTAAGAAACATTTTAGACCGAACAATTCTTTCTTTTGAGTAAGTTCATTTTTTATCTTTTTTTTTCGAAATAATATGTTTTTCTCTTGTATGTGATTTTTCTACGCTCTAGGCATATCATTATGATCATAAAATCATGCTTTAATTATTGATCCTCTCTATGTATAGATAGAGCTATTTTAGATTTTGAAGTTGTATAAGGGAAGAACAATATTAGAAATTTACTTTAAGATAAGGGAAGCTAATTATTTAGAAAGTGTTAATTTTCTTAAAATATTGAGTCTTGGTTTTGAGATTTAATTTGGGATATTCATAATTTTATCTTTTACTAAATAGGTGAGAGGTGACAAATTTATATTAGAAAAATTATGATAAAGAGTAGAAGAATTGATTCTTTTTACAAGAGGAATGTTTGTGATGAAGATGATAAAAATGCATTTATGTCATCTACACTTGAAAAACTTTACATAATCCAAAAATTAAAGAAAATTAAAAACAACTCTATAAAGTTCCTAGAATTATATATAATGAATTTGAAAATACTTTAGAATGTGATCCGGGTAAACGTTCTCAAACTAGGCAATACCTACCAAATCAAATTGATGAGGTACGAATGACTTATCTAAAATGGGGTCCATATCAAATGGATCTAGAAAATTATATGTTGTCTAGTAAAGATGGTTATCTAAGAAGATTTTAATACACATGAATTTTCTTCATGGTTAGAGTATTCGGTATTCGCCATTAAAAGCTACATGTAATTGAGTTGATTTTTATTGAATTCTAATTGTCATTGAGTTGATTGTCATCAACATGTTTTATCTTTTTTTGAATGTTTTTTTTATAAGTTTTAAAAGTTTTTATAGGAAACACTATGATAATCTTTATTGCAAGGGATATTACAACAAACTTCATTTTTGATTCAATTATTCAAGTTTTTAAAAGTTACCTAAAGTAACTTTTGCTTTTTTTAATATATGATTGTTGATAATAAATTTTATGTTACACTTTCATATATATTATTATCACATTTTTTTTTGAATTCTATTATCATATGTGCTTGTTTTGAATAGAGAAAATAATTTTTTTAATATAAAAAATATAATTTGGCCCCCCTAAAATTTTGTTCCAAGTTCTGCCACTATTGGTAGTGATGGAATAGAGGGATGACTAAAAATTCCATCCATCTACTTTTGAAGAGATTAGAAGGTGATGGATACAAAATTACCATTTTATCCTCGTTATATTTATTTTTTATCTCTTTTATCTTCGTCATTTTTTTACATGTGTTTAAATTAATTTGTATATTTAAATTAATTTTATAATTTATTTTAATCGTGTTTAATATATCAAAATTTATTTGTATGTTTAATTTTGTAATTTGTCCATAAATTTATCTTTTAATATTAAATTATTTTTTTAATAAATTTTCCAATAAAATTTTGTTTTCAATTACTTGTTAATCATTTAATGAAATAGTAAAAAAATAAATTTTATTTATTCTAGTCTTTCAATTTTGATATATTTTTTGTAGGGCCATATGAAAATATTATTTACTTTAAAATTTTTAGATTACTTAATTTATTAATATTTATCAATTTTAATTTTTTTAACAAATAAATATATGTAATTTTAGTTTTAATTTATTAATAAAAATAAATAAAATTTTATTATTAATAAACATCTAAAAATCTAAAAGTTAAAAATATATAAACAATATATAATTTTATAAATTTTGAAAAAAAGAAAAAAATTTATTAAAAAATGTTACCTATATTATTAACAAACATAATCAAATTAAAAAAATATATTCATATCAAATAAACAAAAAAATATATATAACATAGATAAATTATTTTTCATGTAAACATTAAATTGATAAATGTCAAATTTAATTTCATACCAAATAAATTTGATTATTCATTTTTTATAAATATATTTGTATTATTTCACACAATTAATATAAATTAAATAAATTATTGTAAATGATTTATATAACATTTTATATTACTTTTAACATTAGGGATATTTTGGTAATCTCATTTTTTTATCTATTAATTTTTTTTAATATGTCACATCACTCAATTCAATTACAAACTTTCACGAATTTCACTTTCTAATCTACTCTAAAATCACATCCTAATCCCTTAAAAAGAACAACATCAACTTCACCCTCTAATCCTTCCCATCTCTTTCTCTCCGTCTCCTTTTAATCCTTCCTCTCAAAAGAACAGAGCCTAAGTATGATCCTCTTTCATATCACACCGTCTGCCATGTGAAGCCTTCTTCGACTCTCACCACCTAGATATCATACTTTACATGAGTTATATACTAGTAGAGTCAAGATAGTCTCACTCTCAGAATCCCCTTTCAATACACTTTGACACCTTAGTAGTATTTTCCCATGAAAATAATTATTGAGAACTCAACCACACATCACTACCTCAAGTAAAACTCTAACTTAGTAATTTAATGCCCTTATATCTAAGTTTTGTTAACTTAAGTTCAAGCAATATAACACCACAACATGTGAGACCCAGGAACAGCTTGGAATATTATAGGTAAAATTAAAAAAGTGATTTATAATTTGGTATGGATCTATAAATAAATTTAGTCATGACAAAAGACTAAATTTAATTAAATGAGTAATTAGAGTTGCTATTTATCTACTTTAAGAAATTATGGTTTGTAGAGTATAAGTGCTTTAATTCTTATAATGCATATTATATCATGTGATGGCATGTAGCCTAGTGGTGAAAGTTGCGTGCATTGGTGAGCAGGTGCAGGGCTTTGAACCTGATTGGCGGAAATTTGCTTTGTGTTGGTTTTAAAATTCAAATTTTTTCTCCTTTAAAGGAGTGGGGCCTATGGAACGTGAATGGGTTGGTGTTTCCAATCAATAGAAGGGCATGCGGAAATATTGGGTTCAAAAACGATGCAATCAGTTTTGTTTTTATTTATTTTTCCTTTCTATTTTTTTATATCTTTTGGAGTTAAATGATAAGAAAAATAAAATGGGCTAGAGAAATAATTTAAACTTAGAAAATCTTAATTGAATTATTTGGTGGGATTAGATAAAGCTAAACCCTAGAAGTTTTCATTAGAAAAAAAAAAGGTTAGGACGGGAGAAGGAAAATAGAGGAAGAGTGCAAGTTGGAGTTTTCAGTGGTTGTGGTAGAGAAGAGGAACCATCCAGAGAGGTAGGAGAAGCCAACTTTGTTTTTCTTCTCTTGTTCTAGGTTGCTTGATGAATGAAACTTGACAAATATGCATGTGTATATTAAACTCAGAACTGGCAACGTAATAAGGACTAAACGTAGAAAAGAGAAAGTGAGAGGAACAACTGTGTATCACTGAAAGATATAAAACTTATGTATTTCAAAGTGAATAGCAGAGAGTGTTTTTATACAGCAAAGGGTAACTGTAACTGTTATCTATAACAGAAATAACAGAATATAGTTTTGGCTTTGACTCCTTACAACATTCCCCCTCAAACCAAACTAGATACATCTACAACTCCAATACTTTCTCTCAGAAACTTGAACCTTGCATGTTTCAAGGCTTTCGTCAGAATATCAGCAAACTGCACCTCTAACTTGCAATGTTCCACTACTAGCTTCTCATTTGAAACTTGCTCTCTAATAAAATGAAACCTTGTTTCGATGTGTTTACTCTTTCCGTGAGAGGTAGGGTGTTTTGCCAAGTTTATGGCTGATTGATTGTCAACCAGTAACCTCAGTTTGCACCTTTAATTTATTCCCAGTTCTTTCAACAGGGAATACAGCCAGATTGCTTGGCAAGCAACTTCAAATGCTGCTACATATTCAGCTTCACATGATGAGAGTGCCACTACCGGTTCCTTGGTAGAACTCCAAGAGATAGGTGTCTTTCCCAAGAAAAACACGTATCCAACAGTGCTTCTTCGATCAGTTATGTCACCGCACCAGTCTGCATCTGAATATCCCACCAGCTCTTCATTTCCTTTGGATAGAAGCACCCCAAACTGCTCAGTCTCGTGCAAATACCTCATGATGCGCTTCACAGCCAACAAGTGTGACACTTTGGGGTCTTGCATGTATCTACTGACAACCCCAACACTGAAACTCAAATCTGGGCGAGTGTTACACAGATATGTCAGGCTTCCTACAATGCTTCTATATACTGCAAGATCTACCCCTTCTTCATCAGGGTTGTGCTCCAACTTCATACCAGTTTCAGCAGGTGTGATGGCTGAATTGCTTTGCTCCATACTAAACTTCTTTAATAAATCACGAGTGTACTTTGTTTGGTGCATGATCACTCCATATTTTGTTTGTGTGAACTCAATGCCGAGAAAATAACTCAGTTTTCCAAGATCATTCATCTCAAACTCTTTCATCAGTTCAGCTTTGCATGACTCGATGCACTCCTCATTACTGCCAGTAATCAAGAGATCATCAACATACAAACAGATGATGATTTTGCTGCCTTCAGTATTCTTCACATACACTCCATGTTCTGATATGCACTTCATGAATCCAATACCCTCGAAGAATTTGTCAATCCGTTTGTTCCAAGCTCTTGGAGCTTGTTTTAACCCGTATAAAGCCTTATTGAGCTTATATACCTTGTGCTTATCAGTCTCCTGCACAAAGCCAATGGGCTGCTGAACATATACTTCTTCTTCTAAGGGGCCATTCAAGAACGCAGATTTTACATCTAGTTGATGCAAACTCCAGTCCTCGTTTGTTGCCAAAGCCACCACTAACCTGACAGTTTCAATTCTCGCCACTGGTGTATAAACCTCTCCATAGTCTATACCAGCCTTCTGCAGGAAACCTTTGGCCACGAGCCTGGCCTTGTGCCTCACGATTTCACCATTAGCATTCACCTTGACCTTATAGATCCATTTGAGAGCAATGGGCTTCTTGTTCAGAGGTAACTCTACCAACTCCCAGGTGTTGTTCCTTTTAATGGAGTCAATCTCCTCCTCCATTGCTCGCCACCAATGACCATCCCTGGCTGCCTCCTCAAACGTGATTGGTTCTGATTCAGCAATTAGTGCAGAATGCACTAAATTCCCGTCAGAGGTTATGACAGTATCATGGGTAATATCATAGTCTCGAAGATAGGATGAGAGCTGTGATCTTCGTCCCGATTTCCTCAAGGCCAAGTCGGTGATGTTTTTATCTGCAGAATCTTCTTCTCCTAAAACTATCTTAGGAGCGTAGCTGGTGGCTTCTATGCTTGCCACCGTCCAGTCCCAGCTAGATGACTCATCCACATACACATCTCTGCTAGTTGACACGTGCTTTGAATTGGGGAGTACAATTTGTAGCCACCCGTCTCATGGTAGCCTATCAACACTTGGGGTGTGCTTTTATCATCCAGCTTTCTTCTCAAAGCATCAGGGACGTGTTTATAGCATAGGGACCCAAAGATCCTAAGGTGTGAAACATCAGGTTTGACACCTGTCCAGGCTTCCTTAGGCGTCTTCAACTTCAGTCTTCTTGTTGGTTACCTATTCAACACATATGTTGCTGTACTTGCTGCCTCACCCCATAGGAAACTTGGCATCTTCTTGGTTTTCAGCATACACCTAACCATGTTAAGCAGGGTCCTGTTTCTTCTTTCTTGGAGGAGTGAATTCATGAATGATCCCTTCTTTCTCACAGAAGTCACTGAATTCTGTTGCTGCATATTCCCCTCCACCATCAGACCTTAGCACCTTGATGTTACTCCCACTCTGTCGTTCCACCATACTTTTGAACCTTTTAAACACTGACAACACTTCACTCTTCCTTTTGATTAGATAGATCCACATTTTTCTAGTAAGATCATCTATGAATGTGAGGATGTACCTGTTCCCACTAGGCGTTTCCACTTGCATTGGACCACAAACATCTGAGTAAACAACTCCTAGTTTTTCAGTGGCTTTCGTAGGGATGAACTCTTTGAACTTGGGCCTAGTCTGTTTGCACTGTATGCATTCTCTACACACCTCTTCTGGAATCTTGATTGGTGGAAGCCCCTTGACCATATCTTTCGTACTTAGATTCGATAAGTGCTGGAATTCAGATGCCCAAACCTGTTGTGTCATATCCACTCATCCTTGTTCACTGTTGTGGCTAGACATTGATGCTTTCAAGTATTCATTGCAATACGAAAGGTTCTATTCTCAGAGAGATCTGCATGAACAACCAGTCTCTTCGATTGATCGTAAACATTTAGACCATTCTCCTTCATTTCCATCATAAAACCTTTCTGCAATATTTGTCCAAGACTAAGCAGGTTTGTCTTTAAACCTGGTACATACAGAACACCATCAATCACTATTTCTCTGCCACCTGAATCCCATAATACCACACGACCAATGCCTTCCGAATTTAGGCTGCTATCATCAGCAAACCTAATCTTTCCCAGCGAAGAGTCATCAATTTTGATAAACCAATCACGTCTACCTGTCATATGGGTGGAGCATCCCGAGTCTAGATACCAGGAAGCTATTTCCTCTGAATCTGCGCTACTGGTTTTGGCCATTAGTAACACCACATCTGAATCAGAAAAGGCTTTGTCCTGGGCCAAATTAGCTTGGTTCTTTGGCCTGTTCTTGGCACCTTCACCATACCAACACTCACGGGCAAAGTGCCCAAGCTTCTAGCAGTTATAACACTTCAATTTCTTCTTCCACTCCTTGTCATCTTTTTCTTGTCTCTTCTGATCTTTTCCAGCCTTGAATTCATCTTCAGATTTCTCTTCTTGCTTCTTCCGGGGCTTTCCTCCTTTCTTGAAACCTTTGGACTTTGTCTTGTAATTTGTTCTGACCTGTAATGCCTGTTCTTGGCAGTGCTTGCGATAATCCATTCTAAACTCGTGTGCTTCTAGAGAATGTTGGAGTTCCTCGATCTCCAATGTTGCAAGATTCTTCGTTTCCTCTATAGTTATCACTAAATGATCAAATTTAGGAGGAAGTGACCTTAATACCTTGTGTATTACGTGTTGCTTTGACACTTTATCACCATAGGATTTCATTGCATTCACCAGTTCTTGAATCTTGTTCAGGTATTAAGCCACTGTCTCGTTGTCATCCATCATTAAAAATTCAAACTTCTTTTTTAATGCTTGCAGCTTCACTGTCTTGTGCTTATCATCACCATACGTCTTGATCAATATTTCCCAAGCCTCTTTTTCTGTCTCAGCTTGTGAAATCTTGTTAAAGATTTGTGAATCTACACATTGGTACAACAAGAACCTTGCTTTGTCGTCCAACTTCTGCTGCAGCTTATAATTCTTTTTGTCTTCCTCTATTGCTTTATTGCTAAGCTCTCCAAGGCTAGTTTCAATTATCTCTGCCACATCTTGGAACTGAAACACAACCTTCATTTTTATCTTCCAATCATCAAACATCTTACCATCAAAGATTGGTAAGCCTCCTTGTATGATGCTTCCACTCTCGGCCATCTTGATTCTGAAACTCCTCAGAATTTTGCACACTTCTTGACACCTTTCACTTTCTTGGTATCTTTGAAGATTGCGCTACCTTCCCGGCCACGCACCACTCTACGATGCTCCTCTTTACACGATCTACCTTCTCGGCCACGCACCACACTATGATGCTCCTCTTTACACGATTGAACAACTCCGTTCCTTCTTCCACACAGGCAAACCTATGCTCTTGATACCATATTAAACTCAGAACTAGCAACGTAATAAGGACTAAACGTAGAAAAGAGAAAGTGAGAGGAACAACTGTGTATCACTGAAAGATATAAAACTTCTGTATTTCAAAGTGAATAGCAGAGAGTGTTTTTATACAACAAAGGGTAACTGTAACTGTTATCTATAACAGAAATAACAGAATATAGTTTTGGCTTTGACTCCTTACAACAGTGTAGTGTAGGTGAATCTAACTTTATTTACTGGTTTGTTGTAGCTTAATCTTGTTGTTTATCATGTGGGTATACATGTTTTCTATCTATTCTTCCGCTTTTGTTGGTGATGAATGCCATGCGTATTTTAAGGGTTGGGGATTCTCGTGTGGGTTGTTGTTGTTTTCGGGTTCAGGGATGTAGTTGTGTAGTGTTTCCGTTCAGGGTTGGCAGTGTATGAATTCATGTTGAAATAGTAGCTTTGGAGGGTGTAGTTCTTAGGTGATGCAACGGTGAAACAGATGAAAGGTGATGTTGCTCTCGCAGGACTGTAGCTGCTGGAGTCGAACCTTGCAGAGTTGGTTCAGACGCGGATGGTGGTCGCCTGTGTTGAGGGTTGCATTTTCTGGAGCAGTGGCTGCCGGCGTCTTGGTGATGTGCAGTGTTCATGGATGTAGGAGGGTTGCATTTTCCGGAGGAGTGACTGCCTGTGTTGGTTCAGGTGCAGCGTGTGGACTGTTTCAGAATTGCATGGGTCTTGTTTTTGGTTTCCTTCACTTTGCAGGGATGAGAATGGGTTCTTAAAATTTTTTCTCTTTCTCCCCTTTCCATTAAATTCACATAAAGACATGGTTTTTTTTTTCTCTTTCACGTGTTTTAGTAGTCTCACTCTCCTTCTCTTAAAATCCTTCTCTCTCTTTTCTCTTTCTATAAATACCACACATGAATGCATGAGGTGGGGTGGGGGGGGGGGGGGGGGGGGGGGGGTTGTTTTTTGGTG
>Ga0214544_1011964_pt1 | contig 11628 bp, 5 predicted proteins | sample CNSS3metaG_FD_160074 | JGI IMG/M metagenome (GOLD analysis project Ga0214544, IMG submission 160074) | Root nodule microbial communities from cowpea collected in UCLA plant growth center, Los Angeles, California, USA - CNSS3 | ecosystem: Host-associated > Plants > Roots > Nodule | place: USA...
ATATGAAACTCTCTAACATTGTCGATAAAAAAAAAAAATTAAAGGAGTAGAGAAAGGTAAATTGGTCACAAATATGTTCAACAACAGCATGATCTTAGACGAATGATATTGGTTTTAAGTGAGTGAAACGGTGTGATTAATAAAAAAAAAAAAAAACTAGTACCAAAACCAGTAATAATCATAAAAAAATTAAACTCCAATGAGGCACTTCCTTTTATAATCATAGAATAAGATAAATTATTTTATATTTTATTAATATATATATATTTGAGATATAAATTCTATAAGGAAATATTTAATAAAAGAATAATGCCTTCAAAGTACTATATGTAATTTTGATTATTTCAATATATATATCAATACCTATAGGTATAATTTTTTATTTTTGCATATATTTCATATGCATTCCTACTTACATTTATTTTTGTAAAGCTATAAAACACAATCATCAGATATAATTTATTTATAGAATGCCAACCTAATACCTGCGTTTAACTAGTTTATAATGAGTAAATTAACTTCCCAAAAAGTTGGCACGTTATGGCATTGGCGCTAAAAAAATTTTCAAGTATTTGGATAGCATATTTATGGAGTATAACGTAGCAATGTAATGTTTCAAGAATACCGTGAACTCCAGCGTAAAAATTGGCCTCAGCCTTGACAAGCCATTACCACAAACGTCAAAAAATGATCCAAATGATGTGCTACAGAGTGAACAAAACATTATTATGCTACATTATAATAAATGACACTAGAATTATCTTCCGACTGTTTCATCTAACACTTCAATGTAATTTAAGCTTATGCCCTAGTTGTGGGTCACAAGCGAACCCAAGATTTCCCCTGCCCACCCCTCCTTCTCCCTTTTCTATGCTACCTCGAATAAACAAGCATAAACAAAGCAAACGAGTCTAATCTTCGCCAAAAATGCAGGCAAATTAATGAAGTGGACAAAATGAATCGCAAACTCTCTATGATGTTTCACAGAACAAAGTTCAGGTTACGATAGATCTTTAGTACTTCGCTCATTATTTTCATTGATCATTTCGGGGGTTTCTTCACTTTTGAAAGTCCAACCAGCAAAATCAGTCTCTGAAAACAAAGAGGAAGGAATTGCTTTGTAGAATGCTAAGGGAACCTGCTTTACCCTCCGCGTCATCTGCAATGGTGCAATGTGACAAATATAAGACAACGAGCAATAGGCACATTCTCTTCTTTCTCTTACAATTCTCAAATAATACAAGCACGTCATGAGAAGCAAAGGAAAAATAGAGCAATTATTATATCACCTCTGCTCCAAGGATTGTTGCATATGAACCAGCACTAAAATCACCGACATTAACTTCACTTGTTTTGGCCCTCACTGTCAAATCATTCCCAAGAGACAAAGAAAACCTAAGAGCACAGGCAAAGTACAAACATTTAAGGTTAGTATGTCAAGATCCAGATACGACAGTTGAAATAAAAGTGGCGAAAGAGGAAAAAAAAAATATTAATAAAGTAACAAGTTCAAAACACTTACCTTGAGACAGGAGGACAGTAGTGGTGAAGAATAGTGTCAATTTCCCAAAGAGAACTCCCTGCTCCAACAGATCTCATCAATAAAACCAGGAAATATCATGTAACTCTTACCAAGAAAGTAGTTGACTACTTGACTTCATTTCCTTAAATACTTACTAAACTAAGGGATTTAAGGCAGAATATCATGTGACCAGTGCAATTGATCCACCCTCACGATGCAAAAAACTCAGATCTATGGCTGTCCAGATTTATAAATTTAGACTAAAAAAAGAAAAAAAGAAAAAAAAAAAATATATATATATATAGAAATTTATAAAGGTCATGAAGTTCCGACTAACCCAGAATTTTTCCTGGTAAACCAAATATAAAATTATGGCAATAGAATTTTTAAGTGAGAAACATTATCCTCTGCAGACAATTCAAACTTGACATACCTTTTCATTGGAGGGAAATGGAGGGAAGGTTTTGTTTAACTTTTCTTTGTTTGGTTCAATTTAATTAAGGGAGGCAAAAAGGCAAAAGGAGAGAAAAATATCTCTATCATTCTCCTCTAATATTGGAGGCTTTGGAGTAAAGGGGGTGAGATTTAAAATATTTTGCCCAATAACCCTATTTATGTTTTGTAATTCAAAATTAAAATTTTATTATAATGATATAAAATTTAATTTTTAAAACATCCCTCCGCTTCCTGTGAACCGAACAAGATATCTAATTAAAATCCCATTTCAACTCTCTCTCCCCTCCCCCCCTAATCAAACAAATCCATAAATACTACGTACACTCACGCTAATTGAAATCCGAATATATCATCAATCCAATGATACAGAAAATTTAATCTGTGATTCATGTTGTCATGCTTGCTTCTAGTATACAACTAAGAAACATTATGTGTTTTTGTCTAGTGCGTGTGATGCACAATACAATAAAACAATCACACAGTTTTCCAGCATAAGCAAGGTCTGACTTGGAGCGGAGAATAGACTGAAGTTAGATTGGAAAATAAATATCAAAGATACTTACTCATAGCAGCTGACTTCTTGGGATCAATTTCAGTACTGTTGAAATGGTCAATTCCTGGTTTCTGGCAGGGTACGGCACTAGTCTTAACACTCTCCGAGTTGACAGCTGTTCCTTCATCTGTTCTATGGTCACTTTTCCCTTCGTCAACACCATCTTCCTGCTCATATATCAGAAATTATGAATCAAATCAAAATAGAAACAAGGAAATATTTTTCAACACATTAACAGACATATCCTAACCATCTTCCAAGAGGAAGGAGATTTTGAAATTTTACATGAAAAACACACCCGAAGAAGAGTGTGATAAAAAATATGAAACTAAGGTTCCTAACTACTTTCTTGACATGTACAATTTTGCAAATTCCACTCTAAAGGTCTAGTCTTCTAGGGAAACCCAGTGCCGAATTATGACAGCTGAAGTAAAAGAAAACCCAAAACATTCATAGCCTCACGCAATTCCTCCCTTGACATATTAAAAGAAATCAGGCAGTACCATTTTTTATAAAGTCTCTCTTCGTTCATAATCCTCTACATTTCTCTTATAATGTCCCATATAAGACCAACTCCAGATTCAGTCACCTAGCCTTGTCAGACCATTCTTAACCAAGAATCCAGTGTCCTAGCTACCCGTAAAAGAAAAAGAATTGAGCAAACAAAAGGACAGTGGCAATCATCTACTCTATTTACAACCAATCTGGAAAAAAAAAAGTTCATCAAAATATATGGTTGTCCAAGCAAGCCAACCCAAAACTAATTTCATATGATCATGCGTTATAGGCCACGGCTAACACTTTTTTTTCCACATCTCAGCCATTGCATGATTAAGCTACAATCCAATCCACAAACATAACACGACAGTTGAACAACCTCATTGAATGCAATAATAACTTGAAACAAACAGAAAAGTCAGTCCAAAACATGACATATAGTCATATACTGCCTTTCAAATGAAGAAGCGGCGATATAATGAGTCCAACAGACTACGATTTCAAAATCCCTGCTCTACTCCGTTTCCCTAGCGCCCTAGTATTTTTCATGTGATCCTTAAAAACATCTCAAACCACTGTTTATAAAACTGAACAGGCTGGTTCAACTAGGAACAAGTTCAGTTAGACCAAAAAACTCATTCTACTCAACTAATGAAAACTGGTCCAAAGCCGGTTTGAATTAGTATTTTTAAAAATAAATGTTTTTTTTAATTTAAAAAAACATTTTAAAAATAAATAAAAACACATTTAATAAGGATAACACATACGAATAAATTATTTTACCAATTATTATTAATTTTTATTTTATAAAACATTATTTAGTCACTCGTTAATTTACATTTTTTTATATCTTCCTTTCTCTAAAATTTATATTATAGTAATTTGTGGTCTTTTTTTTTTGTTCTAGATGTAAATTTGTCATTGTCAATGGACACTGCTGTATTTTGATCAAACATAAACCTAAGTATTGAGATATATTTTATTTGGTCTTTAATGTGTACTTTAAATGTTAAGAAACTATAAATTGTTTTATTTTAATTTAGTGTTAACAGCCATCAAGTCTTAAATAAGTGTCTCCAGCTGTTCAATGACCAATTTGTTTTTATCAACATGGTCTCTAACACTGAAGATGCAATCAAGAAACCGAAATTTAAAGCATTATACAACAAACTCAGATGAAAGTAAACTATATTTACCCGGTGCACCAAACAGTTGACTGAAGGATGTCTACGCAAAATATTGTGAATCAGAGCCGTAATAACTAATGCCCCTGAAGGAGGAACTGAAAGCAACAACCTACTCAGTTTCTTTGCAAATGAAGCAGCCAGGTAAGCTGGAAGAAGAGGTGACTTGAGGCAAGAATCAAGAAGCTGCAATTAGGAAGTTGCATACTGTTAGCAAACAGCTCATGCATATAATTTGCATAGGACAAAACCTTTTTAATCATTCACTTAATCTCTACAAATTTGGCTTGCCAACTCACTTAATTTCCATCATCCAGATTTGAAAGCTCAAAAAATTATAATTAAAATATAACATTTCATAGAATATTAATATCTCCTTCAAACATCTCAACAGAAAGCATCTTTTTATTCAAAATTCTACTGTCTATTTTTACCTGTCATAAGTAAAAATAATTAACAAAAAACTACCTGGAAAAACCTTGCTCGATGTTTTGCCATGAAGGTGGATGGAACTAAGAGGGCATATAGTTTTTCATAGAAATTTGGGTATTCCAAACCATACTGGGTCATTAGGACAAAAAGGCTGCTAAGAGCCATCACACTGACTACACCACCAACATCATATGACCTTGTTAAGAAATCACTGCACACAATAAAAAGTAACATGATGCCAGATTCAACATCTTGTTATCATAATAAATTGCTAAGTTAGTTGCACAATAGATGCTTACCATAAGATGATGGGATTAGACAGATGAGGAATAACAGCCTGGTGAAGATTAACAAGAACCTGCAAATAAAAGTTACGCACATATTAATGCTATTGAAAGGGTTAGAGACAAAAAAAAAAGTCACGGAAGAGAGTACTGCTCTAGTACCATGTTGGGGAAGGAGAAGTCGAAGAGGAATATAATGAATTTCGTATGTTGTGTACACATATAAGTATTCCTAGTTACAATGAAGAAGAAATACAATAATAATGAATAAAATCAATATCTAACACATCCTATCATACTCAAGACTGAATATCTAGTGTGAAATTTGCATGATTGGACATTTGTAGTTGGCACAGTATCATATCTGGATAGGCCTTAGTACCATATTAGAAATGTACTGGTCCCAACTCACTTCCAAACGCTAACTCAAAAGAGGAGGATAACACGAGTCTGATAAGAGTATTTTAGTAACATTCTTGGTCAATGTGAGACCTTTCAATACAACAGCCTCATGCCCCAGACTATACTTCTAAATTCAAAGAAGTGAAATTTAAAAGACTAAACTTTCACAACGAGAAACAAAATATGAAAATTACACAGGCTATGGTACCACATAAGAAAGGACTAGGCCTATCTCAAAAGCTAGCTCAAAGAAGAGTCTTATAAGGAGTATATATAACCGTGTTCCAAACCAACTTGGGACATACTAACCTCAACTAATCAAGATTACACCCAAATAACAGTATTCTATATGCTCCCAGTGCCCATCCCATATATGAAGTACAGAAGTAGTTTACCTTCGATGAACTTGAAGAACAGCGTTTTTAGTATTAGGATAACAAAGACAAGCTATTATCAACCTATCCATGATTACAATTTAATTGGGTAGCTCATTTAACATTACCCATGACATAAAGCTGATTTAATAATCTTATCGCAACCAAGGTGTTCATAACCACAAGAATATTTATGATCCTTAGATTAATAAAGGTTCTGAATGAAAAAAATAATGCCTCAAACTGAATTAATCTGTTCTCTTGCAGAAAACAGCAAAAATGTATGAACTGATGATTAAGGAGAGATAGAAAGTTGGTATCGTTACTATAAAGGCCATAATTTCTTCACAAATGACAAGATGTCCTCTTTCGTAACCTTCCTTCTTATTTATAGGCAACAAGCGTCATTTATTTGATCAACTAACCTAACATGTTGTAACTGCCCAACTAATGTGTAGCTATCAGACGTTTACTGTAATAAAATTGGAGAGTATTAGGAATAAGGAAACACAGTACATATAGAAACCATCTTAACGAACCACAACTCTATTGGTTAAAGAAACTTACTGGCATACCTATCAATAAAGTAAGGTCCCAGTTTTTAAATGGAAGGGAAACTAGAATTTTCAAGGCATGGCATATAAGTAAAAACGTTACCACGCCATTATATTTACAAATATTATGTTTCATTGCTGTTAAAACTTTAATGTTAATTGTAGGAATATAGGAGCCAAAGACTTTAAATCCATTTTGGTTCTCATTGCAAGATTATCAGGTAAACATGCGAAATCAAGGGATCCACACTTCTCAGTTCAACACAAAGATCCAGTTTTACAAACCAGTCCAGAATGGTTTCTTTTATAAAAAAAAAAAAAAAAAAAAAAAAAAAAAAAAAAAAAAAAAAAATTTTTAACACAAAAAAAAAAAAAAAAAAAAAAAAAAAAAAAAAGAACAAATCATCATTTTGCCCTAATCATTCATCTTGGCATGTGAAACACCATCCAAATGCAGCTCCCCTCCTTTTTGAAATTGTGTCCCCAGAAAATTATTGGAGAATGGAACAGAAAATGAAAATTAGAATTCTCTCCTAGGATTTCCCTTCAAAAAGGATCTCTCCTTTTACTAGCATAAACTATCAAATTCATAGAATGCCCCAATCAATACAATTTCCCCTGTTTATGACCAATCTCTTCTAACTAATCCAACTAACAGTTCTCCTTTTTTAACTCGTTATATATCTAAACAACGAAAGCATATGGAAAGTGAGAACTACTATCAGTATTTGTATGCTTAAGTACTGGTTGAGATTTAAAGAAAGTTTTTCACAGACACATATTTCAAACTTCTACTAGGATGATACAACCCATGTCACAATCCCACCATTTGTGTTTCTTCCCACTTGTTCCCCTACATTGAATCTCATGAAAGCCTTGAGATATCTTAAATATATAATTTTAACCATGTTTCAACTATATTCAAATTTCAAAAGCATAACTTTTACATTACCTCTTTGTAAACATCAAGTGGAAGTGGCAATCTAAGATATGCAATCCAAGCTTTTGTAAATTTTAACTTCATCTTCTTTGCAATTTTTGCTGCTGACAATACCTATAAGTGAAACATGACGAGTAAGAAACAGTAGACAAATAATGAAGAGTGCTTAAATGAGAAGGTTCTATGATATATAAAATCCTAAAAATAAAGATAACAAAACTACTAGGAAATTGGAGGATACGAGATGCTCAATAATGAAAAAAAGAAACAGAATGGGGAGTAAGATTTAACTTAGCAAAGAGTATGGAATAATAACTGACATTTTTGTTAGGCTTCTTGGACTTCAGCAGCTTATCATCAACACTCACATCTCCGGAATGCTGCTTTTGGTCACTTTCTATGGACAAAAAACCCAAATAAAAAATACAGGTACACTTTTATAGTTCCTTTTTCTAAAATAAAATAGCATTAACTACAGAGTATTAAAGGAGGAGGGGGCAAGAAGGCACTAAATATTGTGATACATAGCTTTTTAAAAAACAAAATGTCAAACAAGTAAATGAGAACTCACCTGAGCTGCTCCACATTTCCAAATCAGATGTATCATCTGAACCTTGGAGAGGGGGAACGTGTGATATAGTATAATACATGTTGCGGATGAAACATTCCGTGCTGAAAATGGTACATTTTCAACTTATCATCAGAACAAGTTATTTAAAATAAAGTATTCATCTCCTAGTTTCATAACTTGGACCTAAACTGCCTGGCAGAATTCAGATAATTACAACTTTTAACTTGAACTATAAAGCATCGAGTTGCAAAGCTAAATAAATTGCCTATAGGCTATAGCATGTTGTAAGCATGGTTTATGACCAAGGAAAAAGGAAAGAAAAAATCAATTTGCACTAATATTAGGCTACAAACAACAATGATCTACAAACATATAAGGAAGGAAATAAAAAACCATAGAAGTAGCTTCAAAGCAATGGTCATAGGTCTTACTAACTTTGAGCTCAATTGACTTTCATTGTTGCCATCTGCGCTTGCAATTTTGTCATCTGACAGGGATAAGCAAACAAATTATCCAATGGACTAATATTCAAATGGTGGGATATTGAAAATATAATACACAAGTCTCCTGTTTGCAATTTCATATGCTAAAATCTGGGCGACTAAGACAAAAGAAAGGCTAGAAAAGCACCTGAGTCATCTTTGCCTTCCAAAGTAGTAGCGAGCTTTTTTAGACTTATAAATGTAAAATAGCTGCACCAAGTAACTTGATATTTCAGCAAACAAACAAAACTCCATAACCAACCAAAGTTATTCACTAAACACTCGCGCAGGTTAAAATAACAAGAATATCGTGTCAGTGAATTAAGGACTAACAAATTCATCCCCATAACACAAGCTACATAAATCCAGCCTTCCATAACAGGGGCCAAGAGCGAAACAATATATTCCATAAACCATAATAATATAAAAGAACCATGCTAAAAAAAGTGAAATGAACGAATAGTTAGAGTAGACAAACAATGTTAGCATAACAACCATACCGGACATCAATATATTTGAAATACTTCGACTCCAGAAGATCCACACAAAACGTAGCGGGACTAGTGGAGCGAACCTGATAGCAACAGTCCAAAACCAACAAAATCAGATCGAAACAACAACATCAACAACAACAATAAAATTTATCAACAAAATTGGCATAACGTACAATGCTAAGGAGAAGTTTGTGGTACAAAGCGGAGTGGAAGGCGCCGCCATTGGCCACCTTCACGAACTCCATGAGCGTGTCTAGCACGAGTTCCTTGAGCGTCTCGTCGGACTGTGGCGAGGCAAGAATGTCGAGGAGTGACTTGAGGAACTCATCGAATTTGGAACGGAGCCAGGTGAGGTAGATGAACTCGGACTGGTCAGCGGCGGAGGGAGCAGCCGCGGAGGCAGCGACGGCGGAGGAGGAAGGGAGCTTGGGTAGAAGAGGGAGGAAGAAGGAGTGGAGAGAGAGGAGGGATTCGAGGACGTGGTGAGGAGGAGAAGAAGGGGAAAGGAATGTGAGGAGAAGAGGGAGGTTGTTGATGTGCGAGGCGGATGAGAGAAGCTGGTTCCCTAGGGTTTTCAACTCTGCGACGCCGTATCGTCCTTTCTTCTTCTTCCTTGGAGGATCCACGGACGCCATGGTTCGGCGCAGAAGAGGAAGCGCGGCAGCACAAGGTTTAGTATTACTACTATTCACTATTGAGGGTTTGGGTTTTAGACACAGGGAGTTAGTTACTTTAATTTAATTGAATTTGCGTTTTACTTTTGCTCTATACTAACCGTCCCACGGTGCTTTGGGTCAATAGGTTTTCTTTTCGGCCGATACCAGGTCCACTTCAACGGAGTAGGTCTATGAACAAGTAAATGTGAAAAAATTAATCATCAATATCAATATATATATATATATATATATATATATATATGTGTGTGTACAAATCAATCAATAAATATAAAAATACATATATAAACACTTCAATAAGATTCACTTACTAATATATAGTTGATATTTACGTACCCAATATTTTTTTTTCTAAAGTTAGATATATAATAGAATAAATTATTTTATTTAAATTCCTTTTTAATTTTTACTATTTATATATCAATTGAGTTAAAACATATATCACGTAATTTATATTGTTAATAAATTAACTTATTTCTGTTACATATATCTATCTATAATACACATATAATATAAGGTAAAAGCATTTCAGTTACCAAAAAAACATAAGTTAATAGATAAAAAGAGAAATTAAAAAAAAATCGTAAGAACTAGTTAAAATATAATATAATATTAGAATTAAAATACAAATAAATATTTTTTATGAACTTAAACTAAAATTTATTAGATACACAATTTGAAAATAATTTATTATACACACGAAAGAAAATTAGATAATATATTGGAACGTAAAACTTATTTCAATTATATATATATATATATATATATATATATATATATATATATTTTTAATAAAACAATAAGTTTTCTCACGTATCAATTTCAGAAAACTTTCAAAGAAAATAATTAACTTTTAGAATATTTTTCGAAACTAAACTAATATTTTAATACTATTGAAAGTATTAAGATAAATTACATTCTTTAATATTTTTATTGATAAATTGATTGATATGTAAAATGTGCCAAAATGTATGAGAAAAAAATGGGTAGTAAAATTGATATATAAGATAATAAAATCAATGGTTAATTATGTTTTCAATCATGAACTTTGATTCAATGTTGGAATTTGTTTATGTTTGAAACATTAATACATTTTGGTCTCTAAACTTTAAAAATGAATGAATATAATTCTTTCAAGTTTAATTACTCGGATAGTACCCACTTTGGTAGAGGTATGTCAATCTGGTACCCGTTTTTAAAAAATGTCAATTGCATCCCACATTTTGAAGAAGTGCTTCAATTAGGTCTCTTTCAAACAGAGTTAAGTAACGTTGTTAACGACGTGCCACATGTCAGTCCGTGATTTTTTAAATTTTATTTAATTTTTTGAAAAAAAAATGTCACAGGTCCTCGTGTGTGATACGTGGCATTGTCAGTGTCACGTGACATTGTAAATGTCACGTGTCAGTGTCACTATTAGATGTGTTGATCTCGATTTAGCTCCCATATATGTCTTTTTGTTTCATTTTAATACCTACTTATGTGCATTTGATTTAATTTTGACCTAATTTTTTTAAATAATTAAAAATCATTTTTTATAAAATTAAAAGTAATTAAGTGTAAAATTTTTATAGAAATTAAGTATTTGATATTTATATTAAAATTTAGTGGTAAATATCATTTTCAATAAATAAAAAAGATTAGTATAACATTTATACAAATAATAAATTTGGTCTGAAACTGATAACAAAAAAATATAAATATTAGTACTTAATTTTGTAAAAATATTTATACTTAATTAGTTTTAATCTTATAAAAAATTAATTAAGAAAAAACATTTTTTTTTATTTTTCAAAAGATTTTAAAAAAAATTTAAAAAAATTAAAAAAATTAAGGTATAAATATACATTTGGTACCCAAACTTTTTCGGAAAATTCAATGTGGTACCCGAACTTTAGGAATGTTCAATTTGGTACCCCAATTTTCTAAAGAGGTTCAATTTGGTCATCTCCATTAAGTTGGAGTTAACACCGTGTCCGTACAGGACACGTGTCAAGCCATGAAATTTTTATTTTTTTTTTAATTTTTTTTCAAAAAATTTAAAAAACTGTCACGTGTCAGTTTATCATTGTGCCACATGACAGCTTACAAGCATGACACGTGGCAGTGTAATAGTTGTTTTCAATTTAGTACCCCAATTTAAATTTTTGGTTCAATTTAGTACCCAATTTTTTAAAATCATTCAATTTCGTCATCTTCCATTTGAGA
>Ga0214544_1011967_pt1 | contig 11623 bp, 13 predicted proteins | sample CNSS3metaG_FD_160074 | JGI IMG/M metagenome (GOLD analysis project Ga0214544, IMG submission 160074) | Root nodule microbial communities from cowpea collected in UCLA plant growth center, Los Angeles, California, USA - CNSS3 | ecosystem: Host-associated > Plants > Roots > Nodule | place: USA...
TTTTTGTATCTCATGCTCAATAAACCCAATTATAGGAAATCCCAATTAAATCAATCTTTAAACACACAAATTCAATTAAATACCCAGAATTAAACACTGAATGAGGGCAAAAATACGCACTCATCAGGGGGTGACGTTGTCAGTTGGGGCGTGGGTTAAATTTTGACAAGTGTGTGTGATGGAGGGCTTAGATAGTGTTTGTTGTAATAAGGATCGGTCACGGTTTTTTAACTTGGTGCTGGCCAATTTGGAGAGGATATCGGCTCTGATGTTGTCGGTCCTTGGGATGTGTTCGATGCGGACTTGTTCGAAGGCAGATTGAATGATTGCACGGACCAGATGGTAATAATATAGAAGGATGGGATCTTTGATTTGGAACTCGTCATTTAGATGGCCTACAGTAAGCTTGGAGTCGGTTTTGCACTTTAATTTCTTGACACCTACCTCGCGGGCCAGGGAAAGGCCAGCGAGGATTGCTTCGTACTCGGCTTGGTTATTTGACGTTTTGAAGGCAAAGTGAAGGGATTTTTCAATGAGGATGTCGTTGGGGCCTTCTAAGACGATGCCAGCGCCGACACCTTTTGGATTTGAGGAACCATCTACATGAAGCGTCCACTGGTCCTCTGTGGGTATGTGCTGGAGGTCGTTGACGAAGTCTAAAAGACATTGGGCTTTAATGGGGCCATGGGGTTCATAGCGGATGTTGAATTCTGATAGTTCGACGGCCCATGAAGACATGCGTCCGGCTAGATCTGGTTTTTGCAATATCTTTTGGATTGGGTAGTCGGTTTTAACGGTTATGCTGTGGTTTTGGAAGTATGGGCGTAGACGGCGTGCTGCGTGGACCAAAGATAGGGCCAACTTCTCTACCATTTGATATCTAGTCTCAGGGTCTTGCAGCGTTCTGCTCACAAAATAGATAGGGTGCTGCGTGCCTTTTATTTCTTGGACAAGCGCAGCGTTGACGGTGTAGTCGGTGGCTGTGATGTATACAAGTAGGGGTTGATGGGTGTCCGGCTTGTGGAGGATAGGTGGGGAGGTTAGGGTTGTTTTCAGTTTTTGGAAAATTTGTTCACAATCATCAGTCCACGTGAACCGAGTGGATTTTTTTAAGAGTTGGACTATGGGTTAGGTTTGTTCGGCTAGTTTGGGTAGGAGGTGGGAAATGGCTGTGAGACGGCCTATAAGACGTTGGACCTCCTTGATAGTAGTGGGGCTGCCCATCATGATGATGGCCTTACATTTTTCGGGATTGACTTCTATGCCGCGCTGGGTCAACATAAAACCAAGGAATTTACCCCGGTTAACGCCGAATACACACTTGTCTAGGTTGAGGCATAGGTTGTATTGATGTAGTGCAGAGAAGACTGCAGATAGGTCCTCGACATGTTGGCGATGACTTGGAGACTTGACAACCATGTCGTCAACGTATACTTCGACACATTGTCCCATTAGATGACTGAAAACCTTGTCTATCAGCCGTTGGTAAGTTGCTCCAGCGTTTTTGAGACTAAAAGACATAACCTTATAGAAGTAGTTGGCATCGTCCATGATGAAGGCGATTTTGTGCATGTCAAATGAGGCCATGGGAATTTGGTTGTACCTGGAATAGGCATCCAAAAAACTGAGCACCTTGTTTCCTGCCGCGCCGTCAACGAGGCGATCGATGTTGGGTAAGGGGTAGGCATCAGGAGGGCAAGCTTTGTTTAGATCTGTGTAGTCTACACACATCAGCCATTTTCCATTGGCTTTCTTCACCAAGACAACATTAGAAAGCCAAGTGGTGTATTGAGCTTCTTTTATGAAGCCTGCGTTTAGTAACTTGTCGGCTTCGACCTTAGCTACTAACCGACATTCTTCGCCAAGTTTGCGTTTTTTCTGGGATATGTAGCAGGCTTCTTTATAGATGGATAATTTGTGGAATTCCATTAGAGGGTCCACCCTAGGGAGGTCAGCGGTTGACCAGGCGAAAAGATCTGTGTTGTTGAGGAGAATGGGTGTGATGATAGCACGCTCGTCAGAGTTCAAACCGGTGCCTAGGTTGATAGAGCGTCCGTTGGGAAGCTCCAAAGGGGAGGTTTCCTCAACCGGTTCGAGACGGACATCCCGGCCTACTCTAGGGTCCAGGTCTTCGCCTGATAGTGCGATGCCGGAGCCAAGTGGTTGCTCGATGTGGTTAGTTTGTTGAATAGGGAGTTGTGGGCGCAAGCTGGCCATGTAGCATTCGTGTGCCAAGCGTTGGTCGCAGTGGATGGTAAGGATGTCAGCGGAGGGAGAAAGGAACTTCATGGCCAAGTGGGGGGTGGAGACGACAGCGCCAAGGGTGTTGAGGGAAGGACGGCCTAGGAGGACGTTGTAGGATGTTGGCGCGTCGACGATGAGGAAGCGGATTGGGATGGTTTTGGTTTGGGTTCCCTCACGAAAGATGGTGTGGAGGTCGATGTAGCCGCGGGTGGAAACTTGTTCGCCTGAGAAGCCATATATTGGTTCATCATAGGGGACCATAGCGGTGTCCGGAAGTTGGAGTTTTAGGTAGGTGGCCCAGTAGAGGATGTCAACAGAGCTGCCTTGGTCCACAAGGACTTTCTTAACGAAGTAGTTTTCGATTTCAACCGTGATGACCATGAGGTCATCTTGTTGGTGGTTGAGGCCATGAAAGTCGTCATCTGTGAAGATGATAGGAGGCATGCAACGCCTATGGTGGGAATGGGTGATATGGTTAATGGATTGGATATGACAGAGGTGTTTCTTTCTGGCAGAAGATGTCGATCCTTCACTAGCGAAGCCACTAGAGATGGTGTTGATGGTGCCATGTAGGGGAGGGTCGGTGGGGGTGATGTCGGTGCGGGCCGGTTCAGGTTCTTGGTTGGTGGGTTGGTGGGGGCGTCTGTCATGACGGGAGTCATGTGGAGGGCGTCTGTGGTAGGATCGAGGGGGGTTGCGGGATCGAGAGGTAGAGGAATGGTCATCTCTGTGGATGAAGCGGCGAAAGTGGCCAGCACGGACCAATTCTTCTATTTTATCCTGGAGTGCTTTGCATTCTTCTGTAGTATGGCCATGGTTGTGGTGGTAGCGGCAATATTTGGTCATATCAGCGTTGGGAGGTGTGGTTGTCTTGCATGGTGGGGGGATTAGGTCAGCTTGTAGGGCCTCATCGAGGATGCGGGAGAGGGCTACGGTAAGAGGGGCATATCTGGTGAAGCGAGGTTGGCGGGGCTCGCGTGGACGGGTATTAGGGCATGGGTTAGGTTGCGGGGTAGGGTTGGCGGTGGTGGCTACATAGTCATTGCAGAATTTGGTGTGGAGGGCTTGCATTTCCTCCATGCGGACATAATCGGCTGCACGTAATTTGAGTTCGTGAATAGAGGCGGGTGGGTGGAGGTAGACGTTGTTGGCGAAGGGGCCGGGTTGTAGGGTGAGGGCCATGCATTGGAGGATCATCTCCTACTAGAGGTGTGGTGTGCGAAGAGCTGCCTTACTGAAGTGATCTATGAACGCTCTGAGGGGTTCGCCTGGTTCTTGTCTAATGCCCAGGAGGGAGATTGTGGTAGTTTGGTGTGGGCGGCTGCCAGCAAAATGGGTGGAGAACATGTGAGAAAGGATGTCGAAACTGTCAATGGAGTAAGGTGGAAGGGTTGTGAACCATTCCAGGGCTGGGCCCTTGAGGGTGGTGGGGAAGGCTTTGCAGAATACTGCGTCTTGGGACGTGTACAAGGCGACATAGGTGATGTAGACTTTGAGGTGCTCATCAGGGTCGGTTTCGCCAGTATAGCGGTCTAGGGTGAAGGGTTCCCACTGGGTAGGAAAAGGGGTGTTGGCGATGAAGTCGGTGAAGGGGTGGCGACGTTTGGGCTGGTGGGGAGGGAGCAGATGCGGTGGGACGGGATGGTTGATCATAGCGGGGAAGGTGGAGGTAATGTTGTGAGGGGGGATGTGGGTTGTTGGAAGGTATTGTGGGTTGTATGGTGGAACATGTGTGGTGTGTAGGGTGGTGGGTATGTTGTAGGGGATCTGGGTGGTAGGGAGGGTAGCGGCAGGGGTTGGGAGTGTGGTAAGCCCTGGTTGAGCAGATGGGAAGTGATTGGGATGAGTGGAGGGCATGGGTGTTTGTTGAGTGGTGGTGAAGGTATGAGGAGTGGGGTTGTATTCGCTTTCTTCCTCTGTGCGCTGGAAGGTCAGGGACCTTGCAGCTTCAGAGGCTTCTTTGGCTTTTCCCTTCAGGTTGGGATCGAGTTCGATCTTTCGCCTAAGGCGTGAGTTCTCTTGTCGTAGCGCCTCCATCTCGTTAGCGTTGCATTTCTTCAGATCTGCTAGCTCTTGTTGCATCTTCGCTTGGTCGTCTAGGATGGCGGCCAGGTCAGGGGTGATGCTAGCAGGTCCTGAGGGACTAACATCCGTCTGCTTGTTCACTCCAGCTTTGCTACGGGTTGAAACCATCTTAAGAGAAAAGCGGGTACTAAAGGTGTTCGTCTCGTGCCCCACGGTGGGCGCCAATTATTCCTGCAAAGAACAAATAAGATGAGTTAGGCACAAGCTTCACCTTACCATGTAGTCCGTTATCTCCTCAATTGGCCTCTTCCTGATTGGTACATGTCAGCTTGAACCTAGGAGGGGTTACCTGCAGAAGAGACTCCGAAGCTCAAGTAAGTCAAAGCTCTCAGAAGGTCAAATCTGTGATTAATGAATGCGTACCTTTAATTATTGGGGTCCACGTCTATTTATAGAGCATTAATTATGTCTGGTTATTCTATGGGTCGGGCCTTAGCTTGGCCTTTGACTGTAAGTGGGCTTGGGCCCTAGCCCAGGCCCTTAGGACTTATTGAACGCTGGGGGGTTTTCATTATACTGAGTTTATTGGAGTGGTCAGCCTAGACTTTAATCTTACCGGGTCTGCTGGAGTAGCCGGCCTAGGCCGGCTACTTACCTTGACGGCTTATGCTGGTTATATGAGGTGCAGGTTGTTCCTCTAGATGTTTAGGTTAGAACTGGTACAAGTTAGGCTGACTCGTCCTAGGCTGAGTACTTGGTTGTCTTAGTATATGCATTGTTTACTTATTTGGTCGAGTTTGGCTAGGTGTGGTACACCAGTCCCCCAGCCTTTTCCGATATGAGTTGTCGGTCAAGGGTGATATGTGTTGGTATGCTAGTGGAACCGGCTAGGTGTGATACAGGTAATTTTTTTTTATTTTCTGTGAAAATATATTTTAGTTTGAAATTTTTAGATAAATTTATTATTAAAAATTATATTTACGAAACTTATTTATTTAAATAAAAAATATGCATATTTTTAATTTACTAACCAATTTATTAAGAAAACATTATTATATAATTTATATAATATATAAAATTATTCATCAAATTATTAAAAAATCTGAAATTAGAATTTATATTATTAAAATTATAAAAATAATATTTTTTAATGATTTCAATTAAGCATTAAAATTAAAAGTACATATATATATATATATATATATATATATATATATATATATTAAGAAAATAAACTTCCAAATATAATTTTAAAAATAAAATTTTCCAAGAATTTTAAAATAAAAAATATTTTTATACAAAATTATAAAAAACATAAAAAAATTTAAAGACTAAAAGAAATAAAAAATATTATTTTCATTCATTAATTAAACTATTAAAGAAATAAAAAAATATTATTTTCATTCATCAAAATATTAAAAAATATTGATTGCATTCAAATTTAAGAAAACATAAAAAAAAACACTTAAAAAAAAGTTTGAAACAAGAAAATGAAAGTTTATATAAAAATTTAACTACAAACTTTTAAAGAGAAAACAATTATAAGATATAAAAATAAAGAAGTCGAATGCTCACAACTTTTATAAGGACAAAATATTCTAAAAATTTTAAAATTTTTCATTTTTTTTATGCATATAATTTTTCTGTTAATTATATGACATGATATGTAACGTTCCAATTAATTAATAAGCGTGATTAAAAGAAAATGTCACAGGATTATAATATAACAGCACAATCCTGGAGTTTAAACATAAAACCTTACAACATTTTACGGTGCCACCAAAAATTAAAAGAATATGATAAACAGTCTGCTGGAACCACTAAGATATGTAAAGACTGACAAATACATAGGCCGTAGCCCTAAAGATATCCCAAGAAAACTAAGTTGTAGAGTCGCCTCTTCCCTGATGACCACGATTATCCCTCGCATCTGCTCCCATCAATAATTTGATGATCATCGCAAGGATAGAAACACAACATACAAAGCAACCAACAAGAAAAGGGTAAGCTAGAGCCAACAATGTTTTTATCACACATCGAATATACTTTCACCATCCAATATACATACATCATCCAAGCATGTTATGACTCTTCAATCAATATACTAAGACTCGACTCGACTCATCCGGATACATATAACCTGGTCGAATTCAGCGGATGCTTGCACTTGTGGTGGATACCTCTACTCACCCCCAAGCTATGTGTTACAAGTGTTTTAATGAATCAATTTTCCCTCACTACAAGGTTAACCCTTAATGAATTCCGGGCCTCTTGCTACTCTCACCACAGGAGTCAGTCCGCTCTAAGTGAGACTAACTAACTCCTTAGAGTGTCAGGATGCAACCTTATCTTGAATCCTTACCAGACCATATAGATGGTGCACCACCATGGACACCCACTATCAGGGGCCATGGAATTATGTCCTGACCACTGAAGCGTGACCCTGGAGATCTCACCTAGAGATCCCAAGGAATTATGCACTGACACGGACCAAGAATATCCAAACAACCAACTAACATTTCTCATACAACATATATATAAAGTATCAACCTTTATAGCCAGTTCCTTTCGTGTTCCAGACCAAAACCATTCCAATTCCTCATAATCCATATTGGTATACAGTTATATCAATTCCCCTCATCATCGTGCCATTTTCATAACCAATCATTCCATATTCATCACATGCCAAGAGTCATTCAAGCTCACCACTCATAACTCATACATCCTCCCCCACATGCATAACCCTTTCCCTCATACCATCATACAATAAACAGATTTAATGTAAGCCATGCGTTCAAGAATAGAGAAATTGCCAAACCAACATGCAGTCTCGCCCAGCTCGTCACTCAAGCTGAAGGGCCTCGCCCAGGCGAGAACGACTCTCGCTCAAGCGAGCTCCCTTCGCGCATTCTCGCTTAGGCGAGACTTCCCTCGCTTGAGCGAGACGTTCGCTTGCTTAAAACCTGAGCGGGTCGCCTGGGCGACCCTTCGCGTAAAAAGTTTGGGCGAACCTAAGCTCATCTCGCCTAGGCGAGATGGACTCGCTTGGGCGAGATTATTAGACCTCGCCGCTGTTTACCTGTGACAGCCACTCATACCAAACCAAAACCACACACTAGAACCAACCAAACATCCAGAACATCATATCAACCATAAGTTCATAACACAAGATCGAAAATAGTCATAAAACGCATTACACGAGTGGGTTCTAGCTTCCCTTACCTGCAAAGGGATTAAAAAGGGGCTTTGGCAGCCAAGCGGGGAGAACACAACAGCTCAAGGAACGAACGAAGGAGCTGAAAGGATAAAGAAGCAGAAGCATGAGATGGGTTAGTTGGAAACCCTAACTGGAAAAAGCGAAAAGGAACAATGGAGACGAGTATGGGCTAGAAACAGTACTTACATGGAGTAGGAATCAACTTCGAGCTAGCTTGAAGATGACAGGAACCTAACCCTAGCAGAGCTTTCTGTGAGAGGGAAAAGAGGTGACGGCTGAATTTGTGAGAATGTGAGAGTAAGAGCGTTAGGGCAACTGCGGACTAGCTTTATTCTTTCGGCCAGCTCTTTGGCCCATCAGATTTTTGGGGCAGCCCTTTTTATTAAGGGTTATAAAAGAATAGGGCCTTACATGATACATTTTTACAAGAGATCGATAATGAGATTTCTCTTAAAATTTGATTGTATTTAATGAAATTCTTTTAAAGTTAATTAAAATTATAAAATTATAAGATATAAAATTAAAAAAATAAATATATAAAATATAAAAATATAAAATATAAAAATATGAAATATAAAATTATAAAATTATAATTTCTTAAATTTATGTTTTATATTTTATAATTTTATTATATTTTACAAATTTCCTTTTTTAATTTTATATTTTGTAATTTTAATTAACATTAAAATAATTTCCTTAGATATTGTAAATCTTTAAGAGAGATTCCGGTTAGAGTTGTCAATTTGTCCTAATCCATAAAATTAGGCCTTGAACCACGTGGGTTAGGGCAAAAAAAGATCCCATTAAATAGGCGCACAAGGCCAAAAAGGAACAATGGAGACGAGTATGGGCTAGAAACAGTACTTACATGGAGTAGGAATCAACTTCGAGCTAGCTTGAAGATGGTAGGAACCTAACCCTAGCAAAGCTTTCTGTGAGGGGGAAAAGAGGTGACGGCTGAATCTGTGAGACTGTGAGAATGTGAGAGTAGGAGCGTTAGGGCAACTACGGACCAGCTTTATTCTTTGGGCTAGCTTTTTGGCCCATCAGATTTTTGGGGCAACCCTTTTTATTAAGGTTTATAAAAGAATAGGGCCTTACATGATACATTTTTACAAGAGATCGATAATGAGATTTCTCTCAAAATTTGATTGTATTTAATGAAATTCTTTTAAAGTTAATTAAAATTATAAAATTATAAGATATAAAATTAAAAAAATAAATATATAAAATATAAAAATATAAAATATAAAAATATGAAATATAAAATTATAAAATTATAATTTCTTAAATTTATGTTTTATATTTTATAATTTTATTATATTTTACAAATTTCCTTTTTTAATTTTATATTTTATAATTTTAATTAACATTAAAATAATTTCATTAGATATTGTAAATCTTTAAGAGAGATTCCGGTTAGAGTTGTCAATTTGTCCTAGTCCATAGAATTAGGCCTTGACCCACGTGGGTTAGGGCAAAAAAAGATCCCATTAAATAAGTGCACAAGGCCAAAAAACCCACAGAAGTTTTGTAGGCCAAGGCCAACCCATGGGTCTTCTTCTTAAACATAAAAAATATATTATTACACTTTCTGTAGTCAACTAAGGGTTGACACATCTAGGATGTCAGCCTGGCCTGCCTTGGCTGACATCCCGACTAAGGTCATCGTCGGGCTAGGCCAAACCGTTTGGGTCGTCGTGCTCAACCGACCTTACTGGGCATCGACACGTTCAATAGTCCAGATTGTCAGGCCCGTTTGAATCATCGTGTTCACCAACTTGTCTAGGTCAACGGACTCGTGCAGGCTGTTTGGGTCGTCAGGCCTACCCGATCGATTTGGGTCATTGGCAACGGCATGCCCGGGTCATTGGGCTAGCTCGACACGACTGAGTCATCAGGCCTGCCAGTACGTATGTGATGTCGGGCACACCTGTCTGGCCCGTCCGTGTAGTCAGTCCCACCCTAACCGTCCTGGTCGTTAAGCCTACCAAACTTGTCTAGATCTTCGGGCCTGTCCGACACGCTAGATTCCTCACACCTGCCCAACCCTTCTTGGTAGTAGGGCCGAGCCGACCCCACCCTTTCGAGACTTAAGGTCTGAAAGGGCCATATAAGTTATCGGGCCCGCTCAACTTGTCCGAGTCATCAGGCATGCCCAACTTGTTTGGGTCGTCGGAGCCATTTGACCTTTTCGAGTTGTCGGTCTCGCCTGCCCTGTTCGAGTCATCGGGCGTGCCCAATCCATATGGGTCGTCAGGCACACCTTGTTTGTTTGGATCATCAGGCCAATTTGGCTCATGTAACATCCTGACCAGATAATTCTAATTTTAAAAAGAATATGATAAAAGAAATACTATTGAAATAAAATTCCGCCTTTATTATAACCTCTTTCCGAAACACGGGAAAATTTAAAACATTTATTTCATCACTATAATTCAAAAACCACAATTTATAACTGACGATTACAAGCTCATGGTTTGGTAAAAGTAAATGTTTACAAAACATCCAAAATATGTAAAAACAGTGAAAACTCTGTAAAGGCTTCCTCAATGTAGCCCCACTCTGGCTTTATGCCTCACCTGCATCACCTGCAACATTATCTACTCCCGTGTAACGAGTTACACGATCATAACCAAACACAAGCAGATAGGGTGAGCTAATATATAAACATATACATACATAATCACGAGTCAGTGTAGACACACACACACACACACACTCATCAGAGGACCACAATTCGCAATCCATATAACATGGCCACCACCATGTTCATCCACGTTCTACATCTTCAAATGATGACCTTAAGATATCCTTTGCTACCACAAGCCAAAACTCGTGGTTCCACCATCTACAAGCCGAAACTATTAGAAACATGTGCGGGAAAACAAGCTACAGACCACACTTTGTAACACCAAGTGGAGTTCTCAATACGAACCACAATTCATACTCTCGACATAAGATTGGTAACATCACTAGCCACAACCTGTGGCTACTCAATCAAGTGGAGACCATCCGTACGAGCCACAACTGGCACACTCACATTGGTACAATCTGGCATTCCGGGCCACAACTTAAGGAATACCATGTGTTTACTCTCCATCCTGAGCCATAGCTCAGGGGATGCTATTTCGAGCTACAACTCAAGGAATTCTCTAGCAAAGTCCATCCTTAAGGTATTCATCCCAAGCCTTTGAAGATAACTTAACCTCGTCTGAAGACTACAACCCTCAGACCCAAACATTCACTTCTTCCATCGTCTGCCTCCTGATTCTACACCCTTTTTGATGATATCCTTAACTTGATACTTGCTGCCACGAGTGACAACTCGCCCCTTCGACCACAAGCCACCATCTGTAGTCCACACGCGAGAATTATCCAGTTATAGAGTATAATCTGTAACACCAAGTTGAGCTCCCCAATACGGACCACAATCTATATTCATCATGAGACTACCAATTTCCCCAGCTACAACCGTGAAGAGCAATCAAGTGAACCGTTCGTACTAGCCACCACTAGCACGCTCACACCGGAATTCCAATACCATAAGGCTCCAACCTAAAATGGTCACTTGTTTAAGCCCCAGTACAAGCTACAACTCGTAAAGGGCTCATAGCAAGACATCACCTCAAGAAACTCATCCAAAGTTGCGTAGAATCCTCCGTCGTAGTCCAACCTTACACCTGAAACTGCCTTGCGTATCACCCGTGTGCGTCGCAAGGCGAATCCTAGATCGAGACCGCCTGGCAGAACACTTGGCGTCGCCAAGCGCCAGCCCACTATATTTTGGTGCAGCCCCAGTTCTGCAACACACCACCCGACAGAACCACTTACATCGCCAAACGCCAACTCTCGGGTTTTGCTCCAGAGCTCCCTTTGTGGCCTATTGCTTGGCGGTTCAACCTGCACTGCTAGGCGCCACACCAGTAATGTGACAACTACTGATTTTTCTCCTCTAACTCAGGCTCCAATGAACCCAATTTCAATAACCACTCATTCTGGAATATCAATACATATACTCTTCTACTGAAAAGAGTTCAATTGTTCAATTGCACAGTTAATACCATAATTCAATAACATCATACATTCAAGCTAACATATATAGATTTATATATTCAACATGGCTCAATAAGTACT
>Ga0214544_1011969_pt1 | contig 11620 bp, 9 predicted proteins | sample CNSS3metaG_FD_160074 | JGI IMG/M metagenome (GOLD analysis project Ga0214544, IMG submission 160074) | Root nodule microbial communities from cowpea collected in UCLA plant growth center, Los Angeles, California, USA - CNSS3 | ecosystem: Host-associated > Plants > Roots > Nodule | place: USA...
AATAAAGAAAAAGTATCTTTTTTAATTGTTTTGATAAATTTTTTTAGCTTCATAATTGAAATATAATATAATAAAAAAATAAAAATTATCATTGTCTAAAAAATAAAAAATATAAATATATAGAAACAGTAGGGCCCAATTGTTTCTGCCCCATTATTTTATAGGTTGTCCAATCTTATGGGCCTAAGGGGGATTGGCCAAGTTCGATTTCTGACCTAAAGTGCCCAAACCCTAACTTGTGCCCAGTTTTCGGAAAAACATATCCCTCACTTTTCTTTGAGGTGTTGTTGCCGCCTGTACTAGGGTTCCATAGTGTGCCCAGTCTCACGTTCAACTTGACCATTTTGGCTCACGTAAGTACTCCCAACCCACATTTTTCGATCTCTAGTCCTGTTTCCGTGTTTAGTGTTAGAGCTTCGGTATTAAACACCCTCTAATCGTTTTTACAACTCCGTAATCTTCTCATAGGGTTGTGGTGTTTCGCTGTTCGTTGTCGAGGTCTTAAAACTAGCTCATTCCAGGTAAGGGCAGCTAGGGATTTTTGTTCAAGTCTATTTCTTGTATGGGTTGTCACTGTTTTATGTTTTGTATGAGTATGGTGCCTTTGTGAAATGTTAAATACATGTATATTGCTGTTTGGGGTGTGGTTGGATGACTGTGCAGGGTGATCAGTGACGAGACCTGTCTGTCTCGCCCAGGCGACCAGGCCTCGCCCAGGAAAGACTTACAAAGATAGACCCAGACTCGCGCTCGAGCTCTCGCTCAGGCGAAGAGCTTTTGTTTGAGCGAGACACCATCTCGCTCAGGCGAGAGAGGCTCGCCTAAGCGAGGACGAGTGGGGATTTGAGGTTTGTGCTGTAGGCGTAGCTCAGGCGAGGAAGCTTTTCTTTTGGGCGAGGGACATGCTCACCCAGGCGAGTAACAGCTCGCTTAAGCGAGAATCCGCGGGCCTCGCAGGGTTCCCTAATGACAGTCTCGCCTAAGCGAGACCCTGTGGCTTGAGCGAGACTAGCACGAGATTTCTTTATGCAACTGTACCTTTTATGTTGTTGGGGCCTTAATTGTATGTTTGGCTTTTTATGCTTTACCTTGGGTATGAACTGTATGAATTGAGTGACCTTGTATGAGGGAGAGGGAATTATGATTCATGAGTTTTAATATGAGTTGAGCATGTTGATTGTATGAGGTGATTCATGGAATTTGAAACGATGGGTTTGGTATGGCTTTGACATGAGATATGAGGGAATGTGGATCAATGAATGTGGCATGGTGTTGGTAGGGAATACACTCCTACATTGGTAATTTGTGAAGGATGAGTGGGATGGATTCAATATGAAACACAAGTGAGAATGGAATTGTGAAGGTTGACGTGATATATATACATATATGTATATACCTGTGCATGTTAAATAGTATTGGTTTGATTATGATTGGTATGTGTCAGTGTGTAATTCCTTGGAGCCTCTAGGTGAGACTTTCAGGGTCGCACTTCAGTGGTCAAGACGTAATTCCATGGCCCATGTTAGTGGGTGATCATGGTGGTGCCCCATCTATATGATCTGGTAAGGATTCAAGGTAAGGTTGCATCCTAACACTCTAAGAAGTCAGTTAGTCTCACTTAGAGTGGACTGACTCTTGTGGTGAGAGTAGCAGGAGGCCTGAAACTCCTTAATGGCTAACCTTGTGTGTGAGGGAATTGATTCATTGTAACACTTGTAACACATAGCTCGGGGGTGAGCAGCTCGGAGGTGAGCAGAGGTATCCACCACAAGTGCAAGCATCGGCTGAATTCAACTAGACTATATGTATCCGGATGAATCGAGTCAGAGTCTGTTTGAAATGTTAGAACATGTTTGGATGATATATGAAATGCTTGGATTGTGTATTGACATGTAACTACTTGTTGAACTGTTTTACTCTAGCTTACCCTGTTTGTTGTATGGTTGTCTTGTATGTGGCTCTTCTCTTTTGCGATGATCATCAATTTAATTGATAGGAGCAGATGTGCGAGGTCCTTGCGGTCAACAAGGGAACGGTGACTCCGCTGCTTAGTCATCTGGGTTGGATTTTCTATTCTGAGCTTTCTTTTGGGGCCACGGCCCATGTATTGGTTGTCCTTTAAACTTCCAATTTCATTTCAATTAAATTTTTGTATCTGTTTAGTTTGATATCGTTGTATGCCTTGGTTTATCGTAAGGCGGATTGTGGAAACTCTAAGACTGCGCTACTATACTATTTTGTTGTGACATTTCCTTCAATTACGACTATTAATTAAATGAGTGCTACATTTATGGTATCAGAGCGGTCATTCCTTAGGTCTGTGGACTTGGATGTCCGCTTAACTTTCTCTGTGTCTTTTCTAGTGTTCTGGTTAAATTTCCTGTCTTATCAAACCTAACCAAGTGATTTTTTGTGAGCCAGTGAACTATGGCACCTCCTCGTAGGATTCCGTAATCCTCTCAGGGTGACGTACCCGATATCGCTAGGGTAATAGAGGCGATGGTGACTGCTATGACGTAATAAAGCACAACTATGATGCAGCAGCACGAAGCATCCATGCAGTGACAGGTAGCGTCGCTTGAGCAGCAACAGCTAGTGATGCAACAGATGGAGGCTACTAGGGTGGCTGCTGAGGATGCCCACCGGCAGCACATGGAGGCACTCCGCCAGCTGGAGGAGAACAGGGTGGTTGCCCATGTGTTTGGCTCTGAGCCACGACCACCAGTCAGGGAGTGGAGTCTGGAAGACTTCCTGAAGCATCATCTAGTGAAGTTCAATGGGAAGACTAGCCCGGATGCAGCCGATCAGTGGTTGAAGGACCTGGAGAGAATCTTCGACGCGAAGATGTGCCCAGCAGATAACAGGTTGGCTTTTGCAGTCTATATGTTGACCAGAGAAGCTAAACACTAGTGGATTAGCACGAAATCCATCATGGAGGAAAGGGGAGAACCAGTCACATGGGAGGCCTTCCGGGGGAAGTTCCTCTCGGAATATTTCCCTAACAGTGTCAGATATGCCAAGGAGATGGAATTCCTCCAGCTCACCCAGGGAGGGAAGTCAGTAGCTGAATATGCTGAGAAGTTCAAACACCTCAATCGTTTCTATACCTTGCCACTCGACTAGGAGTGGAGATATCGCAAGTTTGAAAATGGACTTCGCGACGACATTCGCTTGATTGTAGCACCCTTATCCATCAAGGATTTTGCTACTCTGGTGGATAATGCAGAGTAATGGAGAAGATGAAGAACGAAGTGGAGGGTCAGAGGCCTCAACAGTCTCAGAGGGTAGGGGGACAATCTGGGTCCAACTCCAAACATGAGGAGCGAAGGCGACCATATGACAAACCTCACCATCAATCTCAAGGGTCTAGGAGATTTTTTCCTTAGTAGGGTCGGGTCTAGTGCTATATATGTGGAGGTCCCCACTTGAGGAGTGATTGCCCATGCATGGAGGGTTACCGTAGATGCAACAACTGTGGCAAGGAGGGCCACTTTAGGAAGGACTATCTCACTCTTGCTAGGGCAACAACACGCCCTCCGGTTCAAACCCCTCACCAACACCAGCGGAGGGACAGAGGCAACAGGCCTCAGGCGACAGGCAGGGTGTATGCCATGACCGGAGCAGAGGCTGCAGGCTTAGGTAATCTTGTTATGGGTCGATGCATGATAGCTGGTGAATCTTTGTGTGTACTGTATGATTCTGGAGCGACACACTCTTTTGTGTCAATTGCTTGTGTGGAGCGTCTGGGTCTACCGGTGCGCGAGCTGCAGTGCAAACTGGCAGTATCTACCCCGGCGTCGGGTCTGGTCAGGATGTCGTCCTTGTGTGCTAGGCTTCCGGTGGAGGTAGAGGGACGCAGATACAAGGTAAATCTAATATGTTTACCTCTACAGGAGTTGGAAGTGATCTTAGGGATGGATTGGCTCTCTGCCAATCGCATTCTGATAGATTGTCGTGAGAAAAGATTGTTGTTCCCCGACTCTGAGGAGCTTGAGTTGGTGTCTCCTCAGGGAGTGGTGAAGGAGATTCAGGGTGGTGCGCAATGCTTCATAATCTTCGCTCGTATGGAGGTAGGGGAGAAGGAGGGAACATTGGTCATACCTGTGGTGCATGAGTTTGAAGACGTATTACCGGATGAAGTACCAGGGTTGCCTCCCAATAGAAAGGTGGAGTTCTCTATTGATCTGGTACCAGGAACATGCCCGATGTCGATGGCTCCATATCACATGGCTTTGGTAGAGTTAGTGGAACTCAAGAAACAGATAGAGAAACTGATGGAGAAGCAGTTCATCTGACCCAACACTTCGCCTTGGGGAGCACCAGTGCTGTTGGTGAAGAAGAAGGATGAGAGTTCACGCATGTGTGTGGACTACAGGCAATTGAACAATATGACTATCAAGAACAAGTACCCCCTTCCGCGAATTGATGATTTGATGGATCAACTGCACGGGTCATCAGTGTTCTCCAAGATAGATCTGCGGTCGGGATACCACCAGATTTTGGTGAAAGCGGATGATGTACAGAAGACTTTCTTCCGATCATGGTACGGACATTATGAGTACGTGGTGATGCCGTTTGGTGTGACCAATGCCTCAGCATTATTCATGGACTATATGAACAAGATCTTCAGACCGTTCCTAGATAAGTTTGTTGTTGCCTTCATTGACGACATCCTTATCTATTCCAAAAGTCGGGAGGAACACGCAGAACACTTGAGGTTGGTGCTCAGTGTCTTGAGGGAGAAACAACTATATGCCAAGCTGTCTAAGTGCGAGTTCTGGATGGACGAGGTACAATTTTTGGGGCATGTGATATCCGCACAAGGTATAGCTATGGATCCAGCAAAGGTCAAAGCAGTGGTAAAGTGGGAAAGTCCCAAGTCTGCAACAGAAATAAGAAGCTTTGTGGGTCTAGCCGGCTACTATAGGAGATTCATCGAGGGATTCTCCAAGATAGTGGCGCCTCTGACACTGCTTACTCGGAAGGACCACCCCTTCACTTGGACGGACCAGTGTGAGGAGGGCTTTCAGGAGCTAAAGAGAAGGTTGACCAGTGCTCCTATATTGGTGATTCCTGATGTTGGAAAACCCTTTGAGATTTATTGTGATGCCTCTAACCTTGGGCTCGGTTGTGTACTAATACAAGAGAAGAAGGCAGTGGCATATGCTTCAAGGCAACTTAAGGTTCATGAGAGAAACTACCCAGTCATGACTTGGAGTTGGCAACCATAGTGTTTGCTTTGAAGATCTAAAGGCATTACCTCTATGGTGTCCAGTTTCGTGTATTCAGCGATCATAAGAGTCTCAAGTATTTGTTTGATCAGAAGGAGCTGAACATTAGACAAAGGAGATGGATGAAGTTCCTGAAGGACTATGACTTCGAGCTGCTATATCAATCGGGAAAGGTGAATGTTGTAGAAATCTTAGCAAGGTGTGGAAACTTTGACACACATAGAAACAAGGTGTGGAAACCTTGGCAAGGTGTGGAAACCTTGACTCACATAGAAACAAGGTGCGGAAACCTTGACTCACATAGAAACAACGTGTAGGAACCTTGACAAGGTATGAAAACCTTGACTCATATAGAAACAAGGTGTGGGAACCTTGGCAAGGTGTGGGAACCTTGACTCACATAGAAACAAGGTGTGGGAACCTTGGCAAGGTGTGGGAACCCTCACTCACATAGAAACAAGGTGTGGGAACCTTGGCAAGGTGTGGAAACCTTGACTCACATATAGATAAATATTTAAAAAATATTTTAAACTAAAAAATAAAAATAAAAAAGTTACTTTTTTATTTTATTGGATAAAAATTTAAATTGTTTTAATTGAAATCTTGTGATATAGAAGGAAGATAAGAAAAAATATTAATAACATCAAGTTTTCTAAAAATCTTAAGGGAGAAATATTAAAAAAATAGAAAATTTAAAAATCTTTTAATAGAATTATATTAAAAAATGAGAAAAAATTAAAAAATACAAAAGCATTTTCAAAGTATTTTAAATTCAAAATAAAGAAAAAGTATCTTTTTTAATTGTTTTGATAAATTGTTTTAGTTTCATAATTGAAAGATAGTATAATAAAAAAAAATAAGATAATGAAATATTAGTAAAATTATCATTGTCTAAAAAATAAAAAATATAATTATATAGAAACATTGAGAAATATTCAACCATAAATACATATTTAAAAAAGAATTTTAAATTAAAAATAGAAAAGATTATTATTTTTTATAAAATTTGATAACATTTTAAGTTTTCTAATTGAAATATTGTACTACAAAAAAGTCCTAATTACTTATGACTAACCAATTATTTAAAAGAAACTACTCTAGAGGTGCTTAAGCGTATATATTAGTTTTTAAAATGTTATATTTGATTTGTTCATTGTTAGGCTACGTTAATAATTTTTTAATCTAATTGTACATCAATTGTGGTAAGTTAGATTATAACACATTCTTTTCAATTGTTAAAAAAGAAGAAAAAAGTGGTGTATCCTTTCATTTAAATTTTTATTTTTTATTACTTGAAAATATTTGTAATTTTATTGATAATTAAGAAAATATTATACAATAAAATATTATTATAATAATCGTTGTGGTAATCATAATATATAAAACTTATTCATAAAATAAAATAAAAAATACCAAATTGGATATATCAATTATTTTAATTTTTCAATGTTTATTACTTGACGTTATTGCATTGCATTGATTGAATTTGATGTTCTAGTTATATCTTTTATCTTTTTACATCTTGAAAAGAATAAGTTGTTATATCTTGAAAGGAAAAGAAAATCTTTTCTCTTAAAAACATAATTTGATAAGTTTGAAATGATTTTTAATTGAAATCTTGTGCTATAGAAAAAAAGAATTTAATAAAATATTACTAAAGTATCATTTTCTAAAATTTAAAAAATAAAATTAACTAAAAAGCTTATGGTATAATTATATCTCAAAAATGAGAAATATTTAAAAATAGATAAATATTTTAAAAATATTTTAAACTAAAAAATAAAAATAAAAAGGTTATTTTTTTATTTTATTGGAGAAAAAATTAAATTGTTTTAATTGAAATCTTGTGATATAGAAAGAAGATAAGAAAAAATATTAATAACATCAAGTTTTCTAAAAATCTCAAGGTAGAAACATTAAAAAAATAAAAAATTTTAAAATCTTATAATAGAATTATATTAAAAAATGAGAAAAAATTAAAGAATACAGAAGCATTTTCAAAGTATTTTAAATTCAAAATAAAGAAAAAGTATCTGTTTTAATTGTTTTGATAAATTTTTTTAGTTTCATAATTGAAATATAATATAATAAAAAAAAGATAATGAAATATTAGTAAAATTATAATTGTCTAAAAAATAAAAAATATAATTATATAGAAACATTGAGAAATATTCAACTATAAATACATATTTAAAAAAACATTTTAAATTAAAAATAGAAAAGATTATTATTTTTTATTGAATTTGATAACATTTTAAGTTTTCTAAATGAAATATTGTACTACAAGAAAGGTCTAATTACTTATGACTGACCAATTATTTTAAAGAAATTACTGTAGAGGTGATTAAGTGTATATATTAGTTTTTAAAATGCTATATTTGTTTTGTTCATTGTTAGGCTACGTCAATAATTTTTTAACCTAATTGTACTTCAATTGTGGTAAGTTAAATTATAACGCATTCTTTTCAATTGTTAAAAAAGAAGAACAAAGTGGTGTATCATTTCATTTAAATTTTTATTTTTTATTACTTGAAAATGATTTATAATTTTATTGATAATTAAGAAAATATTATAGAATAAAATATTATTATAATAATTGTTGTGGTAATCATAATATATAACAGTTATTCATAAAATAAAATAAAAAATACCAAATGTGATGTTGTAACATCCCAATTTCAGTATCTTAAAACTAATAAAAATAGGGAGTTTAATCATAGTTCCAAAATAGATAATCCAGTGTACACAATATATTAATACAGTCTTACAAAAGATATGACTATATAAATATATCACTTATACACTCAAACTAAACTAATAAACTCTATACTTAAACTGACCACTACTAAAGCTCCCACTGGTAACCTCCTCCTCAACACTAAAATGATGGCTCTTCATCCTCCAGAAGTGCCTTTAACACTACAACCACATCTGCTCCCACCGAATAAGTGATCATCGCAAAAGAAAAACATACAACACGAGACAGACACACAAAAAGCAAGGGTAAGCTAATCTGATAAGAAAAATCATGCAATTCAATTATAAACAAACCATGCAATCTTTCTCATTTTTACCAGAATCACATAGGCCACCACAAACATAGTACAAATATATATTACTCTAGACTCAATATCTGGATTATGTAAGTGACATCAAATCTCTTGGTGGCGTGCACCTGTGATGGTTCCCAAACTCTGCAGAGTTTGGACACAAGGGGTTATCACCCAATCACTCCCAAGGTAAGTCCCCTTCGCGTCTGTGACTGAATCGGGTCCACAGACTAGGATCTCTTGCTACTCCTCCCGACATAATCCATTATGCTTTACATGAGCCTTAACGGTTATTAGAGCGTCAGGATACCAACCAAAACTGAGTCCTTATGTCCTTACATACACTAAAACATTCCTCTTAGAATTTCCCTTAAAAACCTAATTCAACCACATCTTCTTCATATTCCAACTTCATGCAATTTCACCATACATATTACCTGTCATAACAATTCATGCATATCATAACTAAGTTCACATTTTAACATTCAAACATAGCTTCATCCATTAGAAACAGAGAAATAACACTCAACTACAGGGGTTCTCGCCCAAGCTAGAAGGTCTCGCCCAGGCGAAAAGGCTCTCTCGCTTAGGCAAGTCATTCTTGCCTAAGCGAGGCTCAAAACATAGAACAACCCAAACTCTGGGCGAATTCTCGCTCAGGCTAAGCTGTCTCGCTTAGACGAGGGTGACTCTCGCTCAAGCGAGACTGGCTCGCCTAGGCAAGATCTCGCGCAGAGACAGGGGATGAGTTTCTGGTATTTTCGCTCAAGAGAGAGCTACTCACTTGGGCGAAAATACCAGATTCCCAATATGTTCTCACATGCAACCGTCCATGAATCTAGCACAATCTAATCATACTCTCAATTACACAGTTTAAGCACTCATACAACACTCAATCATGCAATTCAAAGTCATCAGAATGATTTCTATATGAAATTCAAGCAAAACAGTTAGCTTCCCTTACCTGTTATCTTGTTTAGACAGCTTTATAAACGTCAACGCCTTAAAAACGTCAACACCTCTAACTCCACAGGATGCTCTATCTACACATAAAAACATCACAAGAACGATCAGGACACATCATTATGATCACTGATCAACAAAGATTCATATTGATGATTAAAATGTCGCATGCAAGCGGAAAAGGGCTTGCATGCAACAAAAAATAGAAAAGCCTAAAAAAGAGAGCAGAAACTCAACTTACGCGAACGAAGAAACTTATAGGTCCAATTTGAAGAGCTCGCCGAGAGGATTAATCCTATGGTCTCGGTTCTTCAATCAGACAACCAGAGAGACAGAACCTCTAGAGAGAAGTCAGAGAACTCTAGAAAAGTGGTTTCTAGAGAGATGAAGTGTTTTAAAATAATGAAAATTGTTTATAACAATTCTATTTATACTAAAACCATTTAATATTAAAATAATCGAGTCTCACTATTTTTAAACCACTATCACTTTTAAAACGCCATTTTATAAGGTCTTACAGATGTATCATTTAATTTAATGTTTCAATGTTTATTACTTGACGTTATTGCATTACATAGATTGAATTTTATGTTCTAGTTTTATCTTTCATCTTTTTACATCTTAAAAAGTATAACTTGTTATATCTTGAAAGAAAAAGAAAATCTTTTATCCTAAAAACATAATTTGATGAGTTTTAAATGATTTTTAATTGAAATCTTGTGCTATAGAAAAAAAAAGGTTAATAAAATATTACTAAAGTATCATTTTCTAAAATTTAAAAAATAGAATTAACTAAAAAGCTTATAGTATAATTATATTTCAAAAATGAGAAATATTTAAAAATAGATAAATATTTTAAAAATATTTTAAACTAAAAAATAAAAATAAAAAGTTATTGGATAAAAATTTAAATTGTTTTAATTGAAATCTTGTGATATAGAAAGAAGATAAGAAAAAATATTAATAACATCAAGTTTTCAAAAACTCTCAAGGGAGAAATATTAAAAAAATAAAAAATTTAAAAATCTTATAATAGAATTATATTAAAAAATGAGAAAAAATTAAAAAATACAAAAGCATTTTCAAAGTATTTTAAATTCAAAATAAAGAAAAAGTATCCTTTTTAATTGTTTTGATAAATTTTTTTAGTTTCATAATTGAAATATAATATAATAAAAAAAATAAGATAATGAAATATTAGTAAAATTATTATTGTCTAAAAAATAAAAAATATAAATATATAGAAACATTGAGAAATATTCAACCATGAATACATATTTAAAAAGGCAATTTAAATTAAAACCAGAAAAGATTATTATTTTTTATTAAATTTGATAACATTTTAAGTTTTCTAATTGAAATATTGTATTACAAGAAAGTCCTAATTACTTATGACTGACCAATTATTTAAAAGAAATTACTGTAGAGGTGGTTAAGCATATATATTAGTTTTTAAAATGCTATATTTGATTTGTTCATTGTTAGGCTACGCCAATAATTTTTTAACCTAATTGTACTTCAATTGTGGTAAGTTAGATTATAACACATTCTTTTCAATTGTTAAAAAAGAAGAACAAAGTGGTGTATCATGTGATATCCCATTTAAATAGATCAAATCTACTAAATAAAAACATCACATAATTATAGAAATGCAAAAGCAATCCGATGAACAGTGCACATAAGAAAATCCACTATTATAGTCATCCAAGAGAGTACTTTTAAAGGAGACTTAGGCACACTACAATACCATGGACATAACAGGATCCAAAAGTTTAACAGTTTTGCCAAATATATACTCCTAGAGCAATGAATTACAATAGGCGCTAAGGCCATAAAACCACTCCTGAGAGTCACATACAACACTCCCACTAGACCGTGCCGCTGCCACCATCAGGCCTATCTCCCGCATTATTCCCATCTGCTCCCACCAATAAGGTGATCATCGCAAAAGACAAAATAGGACAAGAACATACATAAAAATGAAAGGGTAAGCTAGTGTAATTTAAATTTATCATAGTATAACAGACAAGTGCTTAAACAGTCCAAGCATGCAACACAGTAGGCACAGAGAATCATGTTATAGCAAACAAGCAGGACACTATGACCCAATTATCTGGATAAATATACTAGGATCGGATTCACTGGACGCTTGCACTTGTGGTGGCCTCTACTACTCTGTAGAGCCATTGCCAATCGGTTTCACCTTACCACACACAAGGTTAGCCTTCAAGCATCTAAGGCCATTATCCTGCCAAAGACTGGGGCCTCCCGCTACTCTCACCACTTGGCTCAGTTTGCTCTACCTAAGACTCACTGACCCATTAGAGTTTCGAGATGCGGTCCTTACTTGAATCCTTATCCTAATATATATATATA
>Ga0214544_1011971_pt1 | contig 11619 bp, 5 predicted proteins | sample CNSS3metaG_FD_160074 | JGI IMG/M metagenome (GOLD analysis project Ga0214544, IMG submission 160074) | Root nodule microbial communities from cowpea collected in UCLA plant growth center, Los Angeles, California, USA - CNSS3 | ecosystem: Host-associated > Plants > Roots > Nodule | place: USA...
AAAAAATTTAAAAGAAAAAAATTTGGGAAAAAAAAAAAAAAAAAAAAAAAAAAAAAAGAGGGTGAATATAACCATTTAATTTTGTGGAATGGCCAGAGGACCGAATTTAAACAAACTTAGGCCCAGAAAACAACAGTGAGGCCCAATTGGTTGGCCTGTGAACAAAGAAAAATTAGGTCATTCCTCCCGCTCCCAATTTTGCTTTTATGAAGTTTTCAAACTAACAAGACCAACAGCCACGTTCGCACACCATGGCGGAACCGGAAGTTGTCGACCCCATAGCCACTGACGCCGCCGTAGATATGGCTGTCGATAGTTCTGAACCCGCCGCCGTTGACTCAGCATCGAACGGTGAGCCCAACCAGAAGCGGAGTAGGGAGAACCACGATGACGAAGTAGACGGTATTTCGAAGAAGCAGAAGGTGGAGGCAGAAGAGGAAAGGGAACATTTGAACGGAGAGGATGAAGAAGAGAAGAAACCCTCGGGTCCCGTGAAACTGGGTTTCATAAATTTCGCCTCTTCCGTTGAAATGTTCGATTACTTCAACAATCTCCTTCATACTTGGCCCTCTTATCTCAATCTTAACCAGGTAATCCAACACTCGTGACAGAATTCGCTTTTTTATGTTTCCTATTTTTCTTGGATAAAAAAAATCGAATTTTTAATTTTTCAGTGACTACTGCATTTCAAACATACTGTGCTCTTACTTTGTCTTATATGGGTTTTGATTCATATGACTCAATATAATATGAGTGAGCACTCTGTTCCTTGCTTTCCTCGAAAGATGTGGCTTCATACATTTTAGTCTCTAGCACATCAAATGGCAAATATATTTGAATTGAATTAGATTGTGGTGCATTGTTAAATACAAACAAGTAATCCATTTAAAACCTATTGAAGTTGTCCAATCCATCAGATTTATCCTAACAAGTTTTAATGAATAGATGAGTGTTTATATATGAAACATCTTTATGCTAAGAAGGTGGTGTGGCTACACAAAAAGTTACTATATTGGATGATTTTTAGCTGAGTGCCAAGGGAGAAAGAGATTACGCAAGACATTGTTTCTTCAGATTTGGTTAAGGCCTTTGTTCTGTTTATTTATCATGTTTGGCTGATCGAAGTCAAATAGTTTCAGCAATGCACTGAAAACAGTTATTTTAAATAATGCATGGCCATTTCAAGATAGAACTGCATGCAAATGCATTGTCAATCTTAAAATAGAATGTTGCCTCAGCTATGTTTGTTGATAAGCAGTGGAAACAACCTTGAATAAACTATGGTTGTTTTTGGTGGCAGTATGAACATGCAATGTTACTGGAATTGCTGAAGAAGGGCCATACAGAGCCCGATGAAAAGATTGGTGGGGGAATCCGAGTTTTCCAAGTCCGCAACCATCCTAGGTGGAAAAGTAGGTGCTTCTTCCTCATAAGGGATGATGAATCTGTTGATGATTTTAGCTTCCGCAAGTGTGTAGATCATATTCTTCCCTTGCCAGAAGAGATGCAAGTGAAAGCTGATGCAAACAGGGCATTAGGAGGAGGAGCAAAAAATCACAGAGGAAAGAGTGGTGGTGGGAAAGGTGGGCATGGCCATGGGAAAAAAGGAGGATCTAGACATTGAGTGCAATGTGAATGTTGGTCTTTGTTGTATTTTAGGATCTAAATGTTCTTTGTATCCTTTACCACCTTATTTCATGATTCCTACATTAACTGTATACTTCAGAATTCATATAAATTACCAGCTTATTTAATGATTCCTAGTTATATTTTGCATAATTAAGCCAACAATGCAAGTCCTAGTTGTATTCTTAGGTCATTTATATTTGCAGTAAAAGGGAAATTGGAAAAGGCAAGGAAAGAAGGAAATAAAAGGAAAATCTTTGTTCATTGGGGACTAAAGATATTTGTCCCTTGATATTCTAAAATGGTTTCTATATATTTGATGAGCCTATTTCACTTGATTACATATTATACATATTTATTAAATACAAAATGTATCTCGATCTTTACATGTATGGTTTACACATTTGATTACTTTTTTTTTCAAAGTCCATGTGTAACACCATATATATCTTTTATAAAAAAAAAATAATGATTTTACATAAAGTACACCATTTAATCAAGTTTTTTATTATTATTTCTTTTTTACAATACGATACTATGAAAAGTTTCATATTCTATTGGTTTTATCCTTTTTTCTCCTTCACCAACTACAATATTTATCATTTTAAATGTAAAACATAAAAGAGATATATAGGATTTGACTAGTATGCACTATCGTAATATTTCGTAAAGGAACAAATGAAAAAAATAATAATAGATGTATGTCTTAAACATATAAAAAATATTTAATATTTTTCATCAAATAAGCACCTAAAAAAAAAGAAGAAAAATATCTTATAATAGAATTTATAAGATTGATACGAGTGAATAAAATAACAGTAATAAATTTATTTGTTCGACCCTGTAAAGTTGAACCCCTCTCTCTCAAATTATACTTTCTTAATATTTTTATCACCAGTTAATTATGCCAGTTTTTTTCTTATGCTAACCATAAACATTTTTCATTTATAAAAAAAATAAAATAATACAGAATGAATATTTTAAGAATTAATTGAAATTTATTTGATAATGTAATCATTTCTAATAAATTGATCTAATTGTTGATGAAATTAATATGTAACGTGTTAATATTTAAAGAAAGCTAAATACTAACTTGAATTCCGCATTTAATTTGACGATAATTTGAGATTGAAATATAATTTTCATTTGAGGAACTTTCTATCCACTTTTTCGTGAAAAATATTATAATACTTTGGTAATAAATTAGTTTAATTAATTAACTATATAATAAATTTGAGGTAATAAAATTCAAGCTTCTATATTTAAGTTAGAATTGAAGAAAGCATAGTGAAATATTTTTTACATGCCAATCAAACAAAAGTTGTGTTCAACACCATTTTCAAGATAATTAATATAAAAATAATTGTATTTACTGTATATGATAAATGTGATAAATTGTTATTGAATCATAACGAAAAAAAGGTATCGTAAATTCGAAGTTTTTACACCTAAATTTCTTTCATTTACGTGATTAACCGTGTATATAAATATGATTAATTTTATTTACAAAAATGATTAAAAATAAATAAACATGTTACGCAGACAAATGGTTCATAATGTTATAAAATTATTGGCTATCATATATAATTAACTACAAATATAAAAAAGAAAAAAGAATTATATGAAAGCAGCTATATTAAGTAGTTGTCTACTTCGTAACAGTTGGGGGAAAATAATTAGTGTTTTTCTTCTGTCCGTTACAGCTCAATGAATATGATATAACTGGTGAGTTAAATTCGTTAGCCTTCAGTTAGAAATTAATTAAAACTGTAGAATAAATCAATGAATAAATGAATTAGGGCATTCAAAAGGTAAAAATATATAAGCAGCTTTGTATCATTAATTATGGCCTCAAATCAAATATTATTAGTAATGATTATTGGTAGATGGAGTTGCAGAGAGGCAAATGATTATGATTATTGCTTCATAGTAATTTGTTAAACTTTCAGGTCCTTCTATTGCTTGGAAGAAAACGGGAAAACGTGCAGCATGCAACCATGAATATGGCCCAATCACCATCATACTCATGATTTAATTCAACATCATATCAATTACTGCAAACTCAGCATGCCTAATCGCTCATTCCCAACCAAATTTTGTTGAAACTGACTGCGAATTGATAATTGATACAAACATTTCCAGAACTTGATTAATTATGAGAGTCTATGTTAAGAAACCCTTCATGCAGCCACTATCTACTATATAGCTATAATATCTTTTCGATTTGTGCATAGAGAACAAACAATATTCATATAATGCTGCTAAAAAAAGAAAAAAGAAGGCAACAAAATTTAATTTTTCATCTGATCCAAAGGTTGAGATATTGAGCATTTAGAACCCTTGGATATTTATGCTGATAATTAAATTGATCTTGTAACTCTCACAGGCACACTCTTTACCATTAAAATGCATTCATGCACACAAGACGGCGCACATTCTCCAAGCACTTAATTGCTTCCATTTGTTACAAATGATACACTATCATCATCATTATCATCGTCATCAACGACGTCGTAAATTCATATCCATATTTCTTATATATATTGCTAACTTCCTTTCATATTCCCACACTGTTACATTACATCCCTTTGTTACTTCACCATGATCATGGATTCTCAGCCTCTTATGAGTTGGAGCTCTTATTATCAGATAGAAGAAAATCCACTTCCATTTACGTGTCAGTTTTCTTACAGGTAAACCATTCTCTTCTATACACCTTCCCATGACGAAATGTTAGCATGTTCGTTCACCTTTTCAATTGTACTTATTGGAATACCTTTTTCTCAGCGAAAACAGCGAAGTGTATCCTCCTCCTCCACTACACGATTTACCCATACAAGACTACCCCGTTGATGCCGTTCCTCTTATGGAGTTCTACCCTTCGGATCCTTTATACGAAACACTCGCCATCGAACCCACACCAACCCTGCGAGGTTATTATATACACGTCGACATCAACATCATAGTTTTTATATTTTACGATGATGCTACTACTACTATATTACTTGTCCTTATTTAGATGTTGGTTGTGTTGTTACAGCAGACTGTGATTTTTATGATATCGATAAGGGGCTTTCGGTTTGGAAAGAAGTGAACGCTGTGTTTGATTCGGAAGTCGATATTTTATTTCGTAAGAAGGATGAAAGTGGAGGAAGTTTGAAGGAGATGATGGTGGATGGTGGGAATGTTAACGAAGAGAGAGAAGAGAGAAGGAACCCTAGCAATGGCAGAAAGTTATCTCGGAAGACCATATCTGAGTACTTTTACATGCCAATAACACAAGCGGCCAGAGAACTTAATGTCGGGCTGACACTTTTGAAGAAAAGGTGCAGAGAGTTGGGTATCAGAAGATGGCCCCACAGAAAGCTGATGAGCTTGCAAACTCTGATAAATAATGTACAGGTACGTACGTTGTGTTTGTGATGTGTACGTTGTGTTTGATTATTTACTACACTTTATGGTGATAAAAAGAGGGTATAGCTATTTCCTAATTTTGGGGAATGGGGTGTGAGGTGCAGGAGCTACTGAAAGAGGAGGGGCCGGAGAGTGAAGAGAAGTTAAGATTTGCCATTGAGACATTGGAAAATGAGAAGAAACTTTTGGAGGAAATGCCAGATATTGAACTGGAAGATAATACAAAAAGACTTAGACAGGCATGTTTCAAGGCCAACTACAAGAAAAGGAAGCTAGGGCAGAGGGAACCACAGTGTTCTTCTTGGAGTGGCGCCATGTCAGAATATAATAACGAAAGTGAAGAAGAACTGGATATAAAGTATCTCATTTCTCAGTTAGCTTAAGTATGTGTAAGTTTCAACAATGTTATGAATGGAGTGTGGTTGGTTTCGTTTTTTTTGTTTGTGGAGTGGCATGCAGATGTGAGTATTGCGCTTCATACAACTCATTGCAAACGTATATTTAAAACTGTGATGAGAATATTTAGATCTTTCTGTGGGTAATGTGTTTGGATAATGTTTAGTAATGGCATTGTCGAAAGTAGTGAGTTATTTTGTGTGGTCTTAATTTGGAGTATGACGTTGCTCTGATAGAATTAAGAAGGGCACAGAGAGCAACATATATAGATGTTGTTTTCTATGTCCACCAGTACCTACAGTGTATGAATGCATGTGTGGATATTCTTGATTCTTCTGTCCATTGAAAAGATTCATTTGAATGTTTACGAGAGAAAGAGAGAAATGGTATAAATACACTGTTTATGATAAATGGTATGAGATTATTACCCAATACAATCATAAGAGTTGAAATAATGTGTCAATAAATAATAAATCACCGTTATAGTAGTATATGCTTGGTTATTTTCGAGGGAGTTATTTTCACACTGCTTGTGCATTTACTCGCAATAATACTCCTTTGGAAGTAAGTATATGACGATTTCTTCTAAGAATAGAATAAAAATAAAATGAATTATGTTTATGTCAAATTTAAAATCAATTTGAATACTTAATTTTTATAATAAAAAAAATTAATTCAATTTCATTGAGTTTGTAATTGATTTTAATTAATGAAAACGCTCAACTATAAGTAAACGGAAGTAAGATTTTTCTTCCGAAAAAAAAAAACAAATAGAAATAGGAACTGGTTCATGAAGGTATAAAAGTCTCTTTCTTTTTTCCTTTTTCCTGAAATCGTGATTTCCTTAAGCAAGGAATGTAATTTGTTACGAAAAAAATAAGGATGATGAAATATCATAATATAAATTGTATCCGTTTCCTATATAGATATGATTGTACTTGATCCAAGGCAAAAGCTCCCCGTGCATGCAATTTTTTTTTTTTTTAGATTAGGAAATCGATAGATTTGAAAACAAATTATGACTGGATAAGTTGTGTCATCTTCATCGATTTTATTGAGAAAGCGTGTTAGGGTAACACGATTCAATTTATTTACTTTTGTAATTTATTTTCAAATCCCTATTTCAATAATTTTTTTAAAAATTGCATGATAATGATGCTTTTGTCCTTAATCCATAAGGTTTTTTCATACGACAAATTGAATAGAGCTTCTCAACTTCATGATAAAATGTTTATTATTTATTATATATTTTTTCCTTAACTTATAAAATATAGAAACACATAATCTGATATTATCCTTTAATTTTAAATTTATAGAAGGTTAAAATCTATCATCTTATTTTTCTTTGATAAATACAGTTATTTACAACAAAATCAGTTAACAAATATTTTTTTTTTTAAAAACAGTTAATAATTATGTTATAAAAGGTAAAATGGAAATAAATTATGTACACAATAAAAACATATATTTTGTATATATATTAGCGTAAAGACGGACCTCTGTTATGATAGGGGCTCTCCCAATATTTTTTCCTTTTTTTTATATATATATTTTAAGAAAATATTTTTATATTTATATAAATTTAGTTTAAAAAACTTTTTTAAAATTTAAAAATGAAGTTTTGACTTTTGTTTGTAATTTTTTTTTTACTTTTTTATTTGATTTTTTTCTTTTGTATTTCCATCTCCTATTTTCTTTCTTTTTTTATCTTAATTTTCATCATTAACTTTTTATTATTTTTAAAAGCAAATTGCACTATGACGAGATTAAGGAGTTAAACAATATTTTGAACTAAATCATTTTTTCTTTTGATTAAGTTCATTTTTTATTTTTTTTCTTTCGAAGCTATATGTTTTATTTTTTGTATGTAGTTTTTCTATTCTCTAGGCATATCTCTATTTGTTAGAGATTATAAAATCATGCTCTAGTTATTTATCAAACTCTTTATTGTATAAATAGAGCTATTTTAGATTTTGAAGTTGAGTAAAGGAAGAACAATATTAAGAATATATATTTTAAAGTAAAGAAAGCTAATCATTTAGAAGTTGTTAATTTTCTTAAAATATTGATTCTTGATTTTGATATTTAATTTGAAATATTCATAATTTTATCTTTTCCTACATAAGACGGAGGTTGAATTTTTAGCAAACACTATGATAATCTATATAAATATTGCAACAAGTTTTAGTTCTGATTAAATTATTGAAGATTTTAAGTTATTGAAAAACGTAGAGGAACACTCTCATCAGAGGCACCTTTTGTTTTTTTTTTAATATATTATTATTGATGATAAAATTTATGTTACGCTTTCACATTATATTTATATATATATATATATATATATATATATATATATATATATATAATATAAAATTTTTTTTTTATTTTAAAAAAAATAATATATATAAAAAAAATAATCAATGGTAAAGACATAAATTATTTGTGAATATTTACGATATTATAGTAGTAGGTGATGATATTATAATATTACTAAATTAATATACAAGATAAATTTATATTTATTAAAAATAAAGTGAAATAGATATAGAAAAAAATAAAAAAATAACTTTTGATAAATAAAAAAAATAAGGAAAGAAGATAAATAGTTTTATAAAACACATCTAAAAGCAATTGTTAATTTATAAAAATTTAACAAAATTTAACACTATTGCAGTTGACCGGTGGTGCTGTTGTTACTGGTACAACGTTGTGCTGAACACTATAACCAAAAGATTAGGAGAATAAGATTAGCGACATAATTTGAAACTTAACCTCCTAGGTTAAAATGTCATTAGGCTACAATTAGACATCCTGAAAGGTAAAAACTCACTAAGGACATGTAAATAAAGCATGTAAATAAGGTATTTAATATTTTTAGATCATCTACACTTATTATAACACATAAAAAGTATCAAAAGGTTACTAAAAGATAACGGATTAGAAGATTAAGAAGAATTGTGTGATGACAGGTTAGAAGATAGAAGATTAGAAAAAAATAGTGAAATTAAAAATATATTTAATCTTATAAAAAATATTATATTAATTCCAATTATATATATATATATATATATATATATATATATATATTACTTCTTACATTAGTTTAATTCAACAAGGAAGTAACATTGTTTTAAAATAATTTTTATTAAGTGAACTTTTATATGTTAACTAAGTATATTTTTACATTTATTTGATATCATCTTTTTTAAAACCAAAATAATTAAATACAGTAATTAAAATAGTATAAATGTACATAATAAAGTTTAGGATTAAATATGTTTTTGTCCCTTAAACTTTTAGTAAATCTTAAAATTAGTCAATTTCGAAACTTTTAACTAATTTAGTCTTTCATCTTTTGAAACACGTGGATATAGTCCTTTTAATCAAATTTTGTTAAGTTTATTTGATATTTCAAACGCATTTCATAATAGTATTTGATTTAACATTAAAACAAAAATGTGTCAAATAGTATAAACAACTCAAATATAAACATAAAATGCGTATGGAACATCAAATAAACCTAACAAAATTTGATTAAAATGACTAAATCCATGTATTTTGAAAGATGAAGAACTAAATTAGTTCAAAGTTTTGAAATGAACTAATTTCAAAATTCACTGAAAGTTAAGGAACCAAAAACATATTTAATCCTATATTTAATAAAGATAAAAATACCCTTTTAAATTTTGAGACAATAACATACTGTTACAAAACAAGGACTTTGAAATTTTTAAAGTCTCTACTAAAAAGAAAAAAAATTCAATTAAATCTCAAATTGACACTTTTACTGTTCTTTCTTTTTTGTAACATTTTTAGATGTTTAACACTAATTTTTTTGTTGGTTTTTCTGATAATTTATACTTTCTTATGTTGTTTTTTTTAGATGTTTAACACTATTTTTTTGTTGATTTTTCTGTTAATTTAAAATTTCTTATATTTAATTATATTTAATTTTTAGCAACATTAAAATATAGTTATTTTATTATTTAATTAGTTTTTAACTTTTATTTGTGAATATTTAATAAAATATTAAATACAATGTACAATATTTATGAGCATTTTTGTCCTTTAAAGAAAATAAAGTTGCATTAATAATTAGGCTTAATACCAAATTTGGTCCTCTAATTCTATTCAAATTTTTGAAAAGACCCCTAATTTTTCATTTGTTCAATTTAGTCCTTCAAATTTTAAAATATATTCAATTTAGTCATTTCCGTTAAACTGACGTTAACGCCGTATCCGTACAGTGCCACGTGTCATGTTATTGTTGACTGTGCTTGTTTCCAATTTTGTCTCCTTATTTATAATTTTATCCAATTTGGTCTTCTTTTTTCTTAAAATGAAGCAATTTGGTCCCTCTCAAATTTGAGACAAAACTACTAATTAAACTTAATTACAACTTATATGTACATTTATATATACATGTTAAATTTTTTTAGAAAAATTTATATATCAAATCACTCCATCTAAATATTCAAATTATTTTATTTTTACATTTTTACATAAAAATAATCCCTATTTAAACTTATAATATTTAAAAAATATAAAAAAATGTAAATATAAAGTGACACTTGTAACGCTACAAATATTTGTCACATTTAACATCTAAAAATTACAAGTGTCACTTTACATTTACATTTTTAATATTTAAAAAAAATTATAAGTTTAAATAGAAATTTTTTTTTACGTAAAAATGTAAAAAAAAAATAATTTGAATATTTAGGTGAAAAATTTGATATATAAATGTTTAAAAAATATTTTATCATGTTTATATAAGTTATAATTAAGTTTAATTACTAATTTAGTCTCAAATTGGAGAATGACCAAATTGGATCAAAATTATAAATAAGGGACTAAATTGAAAACAAGCACTGTCATGTGACAATGATATGACACATGGCACTGTACGGACACTGTGTTAACATCAATTTAATAAAAATGACTAAATTGAACATTTTTAAGAAATTGAGGATTAAATTGAACAAATGAAAAATTAGGGATCTTTTTAAAAACTCGAATAAAATTAGAGGACCAAATTTGGTATTAAGCCTAATAATTATTACGTCAGATTTTATTTAATATCACACTTACTTGTGTACTTTTATAGAATCCAATGTATATTAATTATCCTTAATCAGTGCTCTTAAGGCACTGGTTAGCAAGACTCTTAAAAAAAATTTGAAAGGATAAATTAACCATAATGACTCCCACAATAATTAAGGCTTGACAAGTGACTCTCTTCTTTCAAGATCACTCTAATATCAAAATCCTTTTAGAATTACGATATTCTTCCGATCATAATAAAAATAAAAATGAGGAAGGAAATCAAATCAAGTACAACAAACATCTCAGAAAATATTATGTAAAAGAAGACCACATAACATATATTATACTTCCAAATATTTGAACATAATATACAAGTGTCACACATTGAGTATCTTACACTCCACACCCGTTACTAGGAAATGAATGTAGTTAGTTTAGTTATAAACAAAGTAAAAGACAAACCAAAAAGACTCATACTTAGAGACAGATCTTAGTATAGGTTTAGGGGGCTCTCCCCCATTTTTTTTTCTATGCATGTAAATATATATATATATATATATATATATATATATTAATTTTAATGCAATTGCTACTTTTAAAATTTTTATATATTTTTCGTGTTAAATATGTTTTTAATTTCTGAGTTTTAACGTAAAATTAAAATTCGTCTTTATCTGAAATTTTAATATAGTTTGATCTCTAAATGTTAGAAATGAACGGATATAGTTCTTTTAACCCAATTACAAAGTTTTTTTTTAAAGTATATATTTGAGTTGTTTATACTGTCTCACAGGTTCCAATATCTGATGAAAAGTATGTTTAACACATAAAAAAAATTAACGTAATTGGATAAAAGGATTATATCTATTCATTTTTAAAGTTTGAAGACTAAAATATATCAAAATTTTATATAGTGACAAAGTTTAATTTTGCGTCAAAGTTCATATACTAAAAACATATTTAACATTTTATCTTGGCACCCCTTAAGTTTGGTCTGAAGATCCACCAGTCAGGGGCGGAACTACATTATGACTTAGGGGAGCCACGGCTCCCCCATTTTTTTTTTAAATTTATATATATATATATATATATATATATATATATATATATATATATATTTTTTTTTATATATTTATT
>Ga0214544_1011976_pt1 | contig 11615 bp, 8 predicted proteins | sample CNSS3metaG_FD_160074 | JGI IMG/M metagenome (GOLD analysis project Ga0214544, IMG submission 160074) | Root nodule microbial communities from cowpea collected in UCLA plant growth center, Los Angeles, California, USA - CNSS3 | ecosystem: Host-associated > Plants > Roots > Nodule | place: USA...
TACACATTACTCTAGACAAAACATATGGATGAGAAATTAAAAAAAAAAAAAGACTCAAAATAGATGAAATAGAAAATGAACAAGACTCAAACGAAAAATGTAAAAGGCACACAAATTCACCATGGTTGAGCTCTTAGGCACAATGATCGAATGGTTCCAAAGGAACAATGATAAGAACCATATAACCAATGAGGTGAAAAGAAGAAAAACAACAAGACAATCAAAGGAAGTAATGAACAACACGGAAATTGAAAGAAAAACCACAAGGAATATGAACTTATCTCTTGACGCCAAGCTTGATCAACCAAGGCTCTAGATACCACATGATGAGTCCATCTTCAAGAGTAAAGAAGTCAAGAAGAAGCCATGCGGAATTGATGAGGCTTCCATGGAGAAGGATGAAGGTACGGAAGCTAGAAGATGAGAAGAGGAGTGGTGCGGCAATGGTGTTTGGAGAAGCTCTCAAGTGAGGTGAGGCCAACAATCAAAGGAAGGAGGCTAGAGGAAACCAAGAAGGAGAACTCTAGCCTAGTTGATTCACAAAAAGAGAGGAGACTGGAGTCATCTCAACAGAGTTTCTCTACTATATCCATGAATGAAAATACAAGGGTCCTAAGCTCTCTATTTATAGTAGAAAAGGAGAGCTAAATGATCTAGAAAAAATGGAGGGAAAAAAGATCTAGAATGTGGTATTTGGAGCCAAAAAGAGAGCATGAGGCAAGTGTGACTTGTCACCTAAGCAAGTCACAAGGAGCATGCATGTAGGTGCATAGGAGAAGCTTGGTGACCAAGCTTTGAGCAAGAAGGGTCTAGATCCTCTTGAAATGTGCTCTCCTTTTTTGGTGGTCCAATTTCAAGTCCAACTCTCATTTGGTCCAATTCACTTCAAGGCCCAAAAACCCTCCAAGGCCCAATACATGGCCCAAACAAAACTCTATTCTACTAAGCCCAAAATACAAGGCCCAAAAAATAAACCCTATTCTAATATTTACAAATAAAAAGTCTTAGGCTAGGTCTTCACATCTTCCTTAATCCATGTGAAGTTCATCTTAGACCTTGTTTGTGCAATGGAAACCCATTCCTCTTGTATCCTCCTAGTCATTGCTCTTGTTGTAGGCCCATTGGCTAGAGGCATCTCATCACCTTTAGTTAACCTCATGCACCATTTTTGTATTATGATAAATATATATGATAAAATCCCCTACTCTTTCCTCATTTCATTCATGTTTGATTCTTCTTGTGCTAATTTGAAACAGAATGTGTTGTTGTGGAGTTCCCTATCAGACTTAGAAGAATAGCTTATCCATTTTAGAGGGTAATGGGTGACTTCATTCCCACTCATTAGCTTCCTTTCTTCATAGGATAGCTTCTTTCTGCACCTACATAATTTCAACCCGCACTCCCATAAATTTTGTATTTTGGGTGACTTCAAAATGTAAAATACTGTCATTTGTGGGATTTTTCATTTCTTTCTTCTCTTCTAATTTAGATTGATTATGGCTAATATGATGGTTGGAATTATGGTGAGAGGAAAAGGGATTAACCTTTGAAGGTTGTTATGTAATTTAAATAATAAGAATAAGAATAAGAATAATGAGAAACACCTATGTGAACGAAAGAGTGCCATTGAACTGTACCATACTATCCATCCGAAAAATTACAGACAAATTTTGGGCCTCAAAATTGAAAAATAATGGCACCTAAGAAGTGTGAAGATGAAGTATTATTTCATGAATCTGTACCAAAGCTCCGGTCCCCTGCATCTCCAAGGCCAGGAATTATGAACCTAAGCACACAGATAAAATACATTTATTAACAATGTTACAACAATATAAATTTTTCTGGGTAGTCCATAACTTTCTTCCAGCACCGTTATAAAAAAAGTTTCCATTTTGCACTTTTAGATTGTACAACCCAACAAAAGTTATTTTTTAACTTCGAAATAGTGTAATCCAGATGTCAAAAATAACTTTCGGACTAATCTAAAAAACATTTTTTAATTAGAAAAAACACTTCTGAATTGTACAATATAAGTCGTTTTTAACTTTGAATTGTGTAATCCGGAAGCCATTTTTACTTCGGGGTTCCATAATCCAAAGAGGGTAAAATGGGAAGATTATTTATATGGGGTGCAGAAAGAAATTTGTGGAATTGCAGGAAGAAACTGCCATTTTTCTAATCTATGTAAATAAGTCAAATTATTCAAACGAATAATTTAAACATAAATAAATTATAATATTGCGGGAGCACCAACCCTTTTTCATGAACTTCAGGGTCAATTATTCCAGTATAAACATGAAGCCTGCAAAATATCTTAATTAGAAACTATTGCTTGAAAGAAAGAGAATTTTGAAGAAGTGTTTGGATATTTACCCAGGAAACTGCTCACTAAGCTTTTGAAGAGCCGGAGGAGCCGCAACAGCTGATATCTGCAATGTGATAAATCCATTAAAAATTCATAGTATTATTAAAAATAGATTTCCTTATTAAATGTTCTACCACTACAGTTTCTTGGCATCCGAATCAATAAAAGAAATATGTTGGCTTAGAACTAAAATTTTATGGTTATTAAAGGAAATCTAGCAACAGAATATATACAGATTATTATTCATTACCACTTTAACATGCTTGTTGTCAACTCCTCGTTCCTTTAAGAGGTTCAGAGCAGCCACCATAGTAGCACCTGAAATTCATACAAAATAACAGATGAAATAAATAATTGAGGAACAGGTGTCATTTTCTTATATTTGACTGCTCTAAAATTGTGACTCAAGAATCGATTCACTGACATTGCAGGTAAAGTTTGTGATGTGCAGAAGATCAAAAACCAATAAACAAATAAAGAACACTCAACATGGAGATGATGCAAGTCTCTACTTCAGATCACCCTATTCTGAAAGGTGACCAAACTATAAACCCCTTCACTCGGCTTCCATAACCAACCAACACTCTTGGCTTTGAATTCAAGTTTACCTTTATCAACATGCTAGTAAGTTCAACACCCAAACATCTTTAGCCACGAGTAATCCGCAGGATTCCTAGACCACACCTCAATACACTTCTTGAGGTTCAACAAGAAGCATCTAGTGTTAACTGCTTCACCCTAGTAGCATCTTTCCAACTTAGATCGCAACAACATACACCTTGATCTCTCTTAACAAGGTTCTATTCAGCCTTCATACCATTCTTCTCCTTTGGATGCTTGACCTTCTTACTAGACTAGTTCAGCATTAAGACCATCCAATGCTTGAATTTCTTGAAGGCATCTGTCTTGCGCTTCATTATAAAATACCCAAGTCATCCACAAGTAATCATCAATAATACACAGAAAATAGTCACTCTTATATAGGTGACAACAAAAGGGTACAAAGATAATTAGAACTGAAAACAGAAACCGAATTAACTAACGAAACAGAAACAAGATATTCTGTCCAGCTAAACAGTTTTGCACCTCCAAATAGTCTATCATATGTAGAGAGAGTTCAGAGCATCAACTAATAGTTTTCCTAAGTGTTATGGGGAAGACACTCAGGCATTTTTCACTTTTTCAAATAAAGTTGGTATCAAAGCGTATTTGACCCCACTGTCACTTTGATCTCATTTCCTCCTCCACTGGCTGCTGCCAATCATTACCATCACCATTTTTTGGTGACATTTTTCCTTACAAACTTCAGAACTAGTTCACCTTCTGAAGCTAACCCAAAATCCGCCAAATGTTGAAGCCTCCCCACACAGAGCTTCTCTGTTGTCCCTATCAAGTATGTGTAACTCACATCGTTGTCTAGTCATCTGAGTTTCGACATGCAACCACTGTCAGTCTCATCAGCCTTCCATGGACCTATTTCAAGTCTTGCCATGCTCTTTTATCCCTATTTGGGTAGGTAGCACGTCCAAAAGTTGTTACTCTTCTTGAAAACTACTTGTTTCCACAAATGACTTCTGCAAGCCCAATTTTTTCAATTTTTGGTACACCCATCACCACTATAGTGAAACTAAATGGTAAAAGTTAGTTTTCATGGTCTACCTTTGTAGAAAAGTGGTTTCTAGCTCTGAGCCACCATGATTATCTTGAAGTTAAATTTATATCAATTAAGGAACATATCCAGTGGAAGAAACTTGACTTTGAACTGAGTGCAATTTGTGGCATTCAATTGGAACCAAAACTGTTGGAGATTCTCCGCAAAAACTTAAAGACATGTTGCTCATTTTGAGGAAGGCTCAATACTTTTGCTCTTGACATTCAATGAATGTATGATTCTGCTCATAAGTTTTCTTAAAAGGACTAATCATGATATGATATCACAAAGTGCTCAAACCCAGTCAGCTGTTTAAGATCTTAATATATTCCTAGAGGCTAACTGGTTACAAGAAGTGAAGATACTTTTGAATAAGCTAAATTTTCAATAGTAATATGAACTCATGGCAAGGTCGTGGTAATCGAGAAGGATGTGGTGGTAGTGGCCATCATCCTTTCTTTTCTCTCGCATGCAGGATCCCAATTCTCTAACAGTTCTCACCTATTCCACATCAAATCCACCCATGTATGTTGTCCAAGAGTCATGCAATCAAGAAACCCGTCATCTCTCTCCAACATCACCTCTCATTACATTCAACCCAGGACACAAAGGATTGTTTCTTAATCACGTGAAGAGACATGTTATTTATGTTCTTCTCCATAAGTCACCCATACTACACATCCCAATGATGAAAGCTCAGGTTGACCTACAGCTTTTGCCAAGGTATTCAATCTACGAGGAATCATTGACAGAGGTTCTTCTAGATTAACAAAAAAGGTTACAAAAATAATGTTTCATTGTTAGCATGTCAACAAAGTTATGTCTTTTAAAAAGGATATAAATGTATCCCTAATTATTAGGATCATAACTAGAAATATACTAATTGATAAAATGAAAATTAAGAAGATCCCTAAATAGTATCTTTGTTCTCAATTTAAAATACAACCTTGATTCAAACTCTATCATTGAGAAACTATTTTTGGACAAACTTGTGTCAGTCTGTGATTCGATCCCACATGAAGGTTCATAAACAATTCTAACAAGAACCTTGAGAGAACCACCTTCAAACAAATTCATACTATAGAAAGATAAAAATATGCATTGTAGATGGATGACATGCATTAGATAAGAACAAATGCTAAACATGAGACTATGCATACCTGATGCCAGCATAGGATCAACCACAAAAATTTTACATCCATCAGCAAATTTCTCAGGTAACCTGCAAATAAAACCGAGGAAGAATGTGACAAAATGTGCTCCAGCACTTTGTAGAACAATGGGCTGCGAAGAATGTGTCAAAATGTGCTCCAGCACTTTGTAGAACAATGGGCTGCTTTATCTAAGCCATTAGGAGAAAAGAAAAAGAAAATATTGGACTAAAAAGCATATTTTTCTTGCAAATATAAATTTCTTACTTGTTCAAATATATTGCTGGCTGAAGGGTTTCCTTGTTTCTGCTTATTCCTTTACCATAGAAGTATAAAAGTATAATTATTCAATTTAAGGAACAGACAAGAAATGCGCCCTAATTTTAAAAGGTGCATAATACATAATACCAAAATCCATAGCATCTAGACTCTCAAATTACAAAAAGAAAAAAACATTAAAACATTTGCATTTCCCCTTCTTTCCATTAACTACATGTATTATTACCTAGATGATATGTTTTTGTTGCAGGCAAGATTGATGAAGCATGTTCAGCAAGAGCAAGGCCTGCCCTCAAGATTGGAATTACCTGAAAAATTAGTAAATGATTTAGGTAATAGCTTGCAAAAAGACAATGCATAACACCACAAAAAGCCAAAATGACTTGGGCTTGATCAATAATGACCCATGTCAACAAAATGAAAGAAAAGCCAAAAGCATGAGCATGGTTTAGCCAAAGAGATTACACCCCTAAACTGATTCATAATTAAGTACAAGTAAACAAAAGTTCCTGTAATATTTAATCATCAGGCCACAAGAACTCTACAAATATTTAATTCCAGATATGCTACTTACAGCAACAGGCTGCCTTGGGTCAATGAATTCCACGGAGGCTACAGTCACTGGTGATTCAATCTCTCCAGAAACAGTGGGCTAAATATAGAAAGCAAAGCAGAAAAGAGAAAGTGCAAATCCAAGGTCATGAGTCCAACTAAGGGAGGTGAAAAAATTAACACACAGGAATAAGAAATATCATCAAATCAAAATAGGTGAAAAAATTAATAGAGGAACAAGAAAATTACTACAAAGGAATAAGAAATAACATTAAATCGTTCAACTGTCAATAAGTGACAATTTCCAGTTTCAAGCTACAACGGCCAGTTTCAGACTACCAACAAATATCTAGGGTCATGCTTAAGATGTCCAGTCCGGAATTGATAGGGAAACTTATTTATCACACATGAGACCAAACATTGTTATGCATTTAGTGTAGTAAGTCAGCTATGCGTGAACCAAAGAAAGACACATGCAAGCAATTAACAAAAGCTAGTGACCTAGAGAAGCAAAAAACAAGATAAGGATCTCATCTTTTCCCTTTTTACTGTCATGTTTTGGTTGTTTTCTAAGAGCTTCAGGTGTTGCATGTGCCCCACAATGTGGTGATCTTGCCCACAAAAGTATGGGAAATGTGCATGCATATAGGCGCCCCAACACAACTTTGTAACATTGGCCACACCTCTATTGTTGACTTGTGTTCTAGCATCTTGTCCATGTGTGTGGGGAAATTCCACACAAGTGTATATAGCACTGCAATGAACGATGATCAAGGGCATGCGGGAAAAAAGAGGTGTGGATGACACCACAGGAGAGGTACAAATAGCAAACCAGGGCAATTATCAAGTACTAGGTCGCCACAGAAGCATGGATACAGGCATGGGTGTTGGGGACGCTAATGTTGCAGAGTTGTGGATGATGTAAGTCAGTAATCCTCGAAGAGCTGTCTCGCAGTTCAAAACAAAAGGTGGATGCAGATAGCACCGTTGACAGTGTAAATAAAAATTTGAGTTAAAAAAATTATATCACCTTTTCCTTTTCTTTATAGCACAAAATTATTCAGCCTTCTTCATTCTAAATGATGAGGGTCCAATTTGTTTTCACTTATTTAAATTCCTAAATTCTTTATCTGTGGGAAATTTGAATAGTCTAGATGATGACGGTTTCATTTGTTTTCACTTATTAATATACGATCACAACCTTGATTTAATAATGTAAACTCCACCTTTTACAACCCTAGTTTCATAGGTGGACGTGATAATTTTGTTGACAAGCAAAAAGACATGATTTTACAAGTTGACACCCCAAAAGTCCTTCTTGATAAATTCCTAGTTTCAACATGTTTTTACATCCAACAACCAACACTAGTGCGGCCTTAAGACCTGCTTCCAGGCCTAGCTATGAATGGTATAACAGCACATGAATAACATCTATGGTTGGCACACAGCATAAAGTTTGTAAAGTATTCCCTTTAGAATTGACCACAAAAAGATAAAACTATAGCTCCAAATTTGTAACATTTTATGGTTATATAAAAAACAAAGATAGAAACATCAAATCATATAGTAGGAACTATGAAATAGCAACTAACCAACCAATCCCTTGCAGCTTCATACATTAGTAGCCTTCCCAACTCGGCCATCGCATTTCCTACAACATTAGAAACTTGAACTGTTAGTGAATAATTTGATTAACTAATCCAGAATTTTATCAAGTCATCTTAAAGTTTAGTAAAATATTGAGATTAGCAAATAAATAAAACAAGCAGAATGAAGGGAAGTTGGAAAACTTTCTGTGAATTTGGCTTATATTCTGTTTTCATTTTTAGTTTATATGTTCTCTCCAAAATGCCATATTGTTTCATTTAGCTTCTCATTTTCAATAAAGTAAATGATTCAAACAATAGTTTGTTGATTTACCATTTTCTTTGTAAATTTTTGAAACAATGAAGTTAAATAACACTTTGTAATTCATGCCGATAACATACCTATCAATTGAAAATGAAAACATAACACAAACCAAATGTACCCTTTGAAATTGAACATTTCAATGAATGCAAAATTGATGATGCAACTCACTAGTACATCCTACTCAGAACTTGATTTCCTAAGGGAAAAACACCATCCTAGTCTAGTTAAGATGTTCCGGTTCCGGTTCCCCCTCATACTTAATTTCATCATTTTTCTTTCATGCTGATTACCAGTGACAACAGATTGCAGATAAGAATGCCACTGTGAATAATGAAATTTCAAAGCTATCAATCACGCTCGACAATAAGGCATTCAGATAGGATTAGCGGTTGGTGGTTGCAACAATTAACAAGACACACTGATTCATTGTTCGCCCACTTAACAGTAACAATTCATGAAAGCAGTTGCTCCAACTGAATCAACAGTTTGCCAAAACTCACAGTCTTGTCAAATTCCAACAGCACGTTTTTTGTCAAGAAGCTACAATACCATTAAGCATTAAATGGGAAAGTAGCAATTAAGTTAACTAAAGTGATGATCTGATACTGTTCATTCAGCATTATGTCAGATGTAATGAGCAAATACCAGGTTAACATTGAACTCAAAAATTACAGAATATTGCTCAAAAATGGAACTTTGCTACTCACTGAAGATGGGACAAGGGGTTTGCTTATTCCTCATAACTGAAACCCAGTGCTTGATCAACGGATGAGGAGGCACATACACCTTCAGAAATCCAACAAACAGTAATCAATCAAAGAGGCCACCAGAAAGTACCAACACACATCCACACCTTCCATTATATTTCCCTCGGCAACCAAACCAGAGCAAAACCCGTTTAACCCAGAAGCCAAAACCACCAAAGGAATTCAACAACCAATACAAAGATAAATTAACCATTTAAGCAGTGAGAGATAAATGATCATAGAAGAAAAATTGGCTCCTTTTTTCCACTTCTTTCTCATCAACAAAAACACACCAACATTTCATAAACCCAGAAGCCAAAGCCATAAGCGAAGAAAATAGGTTTAATTACTCGGATGATACCCACTTTGGTACATATGTGTCAATCTGGTACCCGCTTTTGAAAAAGTGTTAATTGCATCCTAACTTTTTAAAAGGTGTTTCAATTAGATCCCTTCCAGACGGAGTTGACTAACGTCAGTATGTGGTTTTTTTTTTTATTTTTTTAATTTTTTTTAATTTGTTTTTAGTTTTTTTTAATTTTTTGAAAAAAAATAACACATGTCAGGTTCTTGTGTGTGACACGTGGCATTGTCAGTGCCACATGGCATTGTAATGCCACGTGTCAGTGTCACTATCAGGTGTCATTGTGTTGATTTCGATTTAGTCACTATATATGTCTTTTATCTCAATTTAGTTTTTACTTATGTGTATCTGATTCAATCTTGTCCCAATTTTTTTAATAAGTAAAATATTTTTGTAATCCATTTTTTATAAGATTAAAACTAATTAAGTATAAATATTTTTACACAATTAAGTACTAATATTTATATTGTTTCTCTCAATTTCAGACCAAATTTATTATTTGTATAAATGTTTTACTAATATTTTTTATTAAAAATGATTTTTTAACATATTACTTTATTAATTATTTTTTTATTAATTACTTATGTTTTGTTAATTATTATTTTTTTTTTCAAAATAGAATAATATTGTCTCTTACTAATTTTAAACCAAAATTTTTATTTGTCTGAATGTTATACTAATTTGTTTTTATTAAAAATGACTTAATAAAATGACTTTTACCACTGAATTTTAATATAAATATCAAATACTTATTTTTTGTAAAAATTTTATACTTAATTACTTTTAATTTTAGAAAAATAGATTTTAATTATTAAAAAAAATTAGGTCAAGATTGAATCAGATACACATAAATAGGTACTAAATTGAAACCAAAAGATATATACGGAGACTAAATCGAAATCAACACAATGACCTCTAATAGTGACACTGACACGTGGCATTACAATGCCACGTGGTACTAACAATGTCACGTGTCACACACAGGGACTAGGGATGGCAAAAATACCCGTGCCCGCGGATATCCGTGGATAAAATCCGCGATGGATAGTTACTACTCGCGGGTATTTATTACCCGCGGGTAGCGGGTATTTTAATACCCGTTTATAAACGGGTCGGATACGGGTATCATACTATCCGTACCCGCGGGTACCCGTTACCCGCAAAAAATTAAAATTAAAATTAAATTTATATTTTATTAAGTTAAATTTAATTAAAATTAGAAGTAACAGTATATTTTATTATGTCAAATTTAATTATAATTATAATTATAATTATAATTTAATTTAATTTATATTTTATTTTTATAATCTTATATTAAAAAATTTATAAAATACATATTTTTTAAAATATTTGCGGGTATCGGGTATCCACGGATACCCGCGGGTTTTAAAAATATCCGCGGATATTTTTTAAACGGATACCCGGCGGGTAAACGGGCAGGTAACGGGCGGATTTTTTTGTAGCGGGTCGGGTACGGGTATCATACTATCCGTACCCGACCCGACCCGTTGCCATCCCTAACAGGGACCAGACAAATGGCATTTTTATTTTTTTTTCAAAAAATTAAAAAAATTAAAAAAAGTTAAAAAAAATTAAAAAAAAAATCACAAACTGACACGTGATACGTTGACTTCTGAAAGAGACCTAATTGAAACATTTTTTCAAAAATTTGGATATAATTGACACTTTTTTAAAAGCGGATATCAGATTGACACACTTGTACCAAAGTGGGTACCATCCGATTAATTAAACAAAAAAATAACAAACAAATTTTCGTTATATCAACTAGCGAACACGCAGGTGCTCTGTATGTTCGCATTTTTTAATTTTCAAGAAATTTAAGTTAAGATCAATAATAAATATATAATTGATTTTTAAAATAGTTGTTAAATATAAAATTAAAAAAATAAAATATGTATAAAAAAAGTTTTTAAAATAATAGTTTAAGACAAAAGAGATTTTTAGAATAATGATTAAAAGTAAATTATTGTTAAAATAATTAATTTTAAATAATTAAAAATAAAACTAATATTATAAAATGCGTACATAAGTACACAAAAGAGGAAATCATTTTTATATATTGTTATAGATTAACTACTTACCCACCATAGATCAATCTCCAAAGGATTAAAAAAATAACTCTGCCCACCTTCCCTGCATTTTCCTTTGTCGGATACCAAAACCCCATAAGCCAAAACCAAAAAGAAATTAAATAAATCCAACAAAAGCCAGAAGCCAAAACCATAAGAGAAACAATAACAATTCAAAAAAATTTACAACAGATCTTCAACCAGTAAAGCCATCATAGATAAATTTCTAAAGAAAACACATTTTTCTTCAATATAAACCACAACCCCATAAACCCAGAAGCCGAAACCAAAAGAGCTATATAAAAAATGGCCCAAACCCACAGGTAAAACCCAACCAAGAGATAAACCAACGAAACCACCCACCACCCACAAACAACACAAAAAACAAAACTTTTTGCCGTCACTCACTCCATTTCACCTTCCCCGACCCAAAACCATCACATTACACAAAATCACAAAAAAGAGAAGAACACTAACGAGCATTCGGTTCTCGGCAGGGAGCTTCT
>Ga0214544_1011981_pt1 | contig 11609 bp, 6 predicted proteins | sample CNSS3metaG_FD_160074 | JGI IMG/M metagenome (GOLD analysis project Ga0214544, IMG submission 160074) | Root nodule microbial communities from cowpea collected in UCLA plant growth center, Los Angeles, California, USA - CNSS3 | ecosystem: Host-associated > Plants > Roots > Nodule | place: USA...
AACGACCTTCAAATGACTTGAAAATTGGTAGGATATTCCTTTGAGTGGTCAAACAGAAGCACAAAAAAAATCAGATCAAAACTCAAAGCACAAGTATTTTTTTCAATTTTTCAAAAGTAAAAAAAATAAAGAAAAATCACAAAAAACATTGCTGAAATGTAGAAAATGGCATTTTCTGGAGAATCTGAGTTTGCAAACCGGCAAAGCAGGTTACGATAAGGTAGGAAATCAAATTCTACCCCAAATCCATATAAAATAATAGTGATTCTGATAACTAGAGCAAAAGTTATGGTCCTCTGAAGTTTCACTAAAAATCAGTCCCAATTTTTTTTGAATCTCTTAACTCAGACCATACCAACTGCTCCAGCTATTTTTCCTATCAAGTTCAATGTCTTAGAAGTGGGGGGAAAAAATTTCAAGTCAAAACAAGCTCCGTAGCTACCAAAACAAAAATCCAGAAGTTAAATGCCAGATTCGGACACTATTCAAACACTATTCACTACTACAAATGACACTATTCATGCGCGCCGCGACACTATTCACTACACTACACAGAAACACACAGGAATGGAAACAGGCACTGAACTTAACACAACATTAACATCACAATGAACATATACCAACTCAACCACACTTGAACTACATACACCAAAACACAAAACACAAACACACTAGAAATTTTACTTTGAACAAAATGATTGGTCCCCGGCAACGGCGCCAAATTTGATAGAGGCCGTACCCCACCAAATTAAAACATATTAAATGCAGTACATGAAAGTGAACCAAGTCGTCTCCCAATGACCAATATTTTCATTCAAAGTGAATTTTCCAGATGAACACAACAATAAAACACAGGTGGGGGGGTTGGCAGACAGATTTGGAATGCTAATCAATAGATTAAATTAATCAAATGTTGACCCATTGACTTTGCTGACGTGGAAATGACATGGAAATGATGTGGCAATGATGTGGAAAGTTTCTTCAACTAAATATTAATGTCCAAGCTCCAAAATTGCTTCACCCAAATACCTAAAAATAATTAAAAACAAAAATTAGGCCAAATAATGTGAAATTAGTCCAAATTCGGAACAGTGGCCCAATAAAGCCCAGCAGATGAAAAACACTCTAATGATGAACAATTAAGCACTAATCAACTGTCTAATGGGTACACAAAGGCTAGTGAAATGGAATAAAATAATGACTCATCAACGTGCTACGTGTGTTATGAGTGTTGTGTATTTCCCTTGAAGAAAAACGTTCAGGCATTAGAAACAAACTCAAAAAGAAAACATTGTCGCCAAAACCCTTTGCAAAACACTCTTCTTTCTGCAGCATTCACCAAAACCCTCTATGAAAGTCCATCACAAAACTCCATTACTCTCGTAGAGTTTATTTTCTCCTCTGTGTTTCTCCTCCGTCCACCGTGAGACCTCAATGGCGTCAAAGGCAACCCAACCACCGAGCGCCACTTTGACGGAGAACCATGACATGATGAGGACAACGCAGAGCCACCACACCGTGATAGACAACTACGATTCCGACGAAGGGTTACCACCATGATGCAGGTTCGTTCCTATTCAAAATTTTGAACCCTAATTTTCGATTTGTAACCTTAATTCGCAAATTCCCTAACCTTAATTTTGATTTCTCTCGATTGAAGTTGAAGGTGTTGTTGTGTGATTCATTGCTTTAAGTAAGGCCATTTAAAGGACTGTGTTTTAGATATTTGATAGACTGTAATTGGATCATTTGGATATTTTGCTGCACATTTGGGTATTTGAATATTTTTGCCTTAAGTTTGCTACTGCTATAATTGTGTTGTAATTGTTGCCTGTCTTTGTTAATATACTTGATAAACGAATTTGGAATCAGATTTCAAAAGTATTGTATTAGTCTAAGAATTAAAACGATACATATGTTCATTAATCGTTTATGGTTGCGAAAGTTGCTCATTGTTTCGTACTTAGTATTTTGAATTCTACTAATCAATAATGTGATCTCAAAGTTTATAATTTTCTTCAGCAATAAAAGAGTCCAGTAGTTGTTCTTTCAATGCATAATTTTTAATAAATTTAGTCTGCAGTTTTATTATAACGTAAATTTAATGAAATGTGAATCTAAAAATTTAGTCTGCATAGTTTTATTAGACTCTATTATTTTGCATTTAAATTTTTGCCCTTTTTGAAATACTTTCAAAGTAAATCTAAAAGCCTAATTACTCTTTCACTCTTCCCATCTTCCAACAAAATAGTATTCTTAAATCCATGTGTTTCTTTTCTGACAAATATATGGGCCTTCAGTACAAAATCTGAAAATTTGGGCCTTAGTCAAAAATTTGAAAAAAAAAGTCAAAGCTGGTGGGTCAGCCTGCTAGCATCGCTCGCCAACCCACCAACTCATGGGCCGGGTTGAATAGTCCAACCCATTTTCAGTTAGTGGGTCAGCCCGTCCCGATCCATTTTAGATGGGCCAGAATCGGGTCGGGTTAATATGGGCCGGGCTGACCCATTTTGACACCCCTAGCTAGAAGGGTAAAGGAATGGCAATTATGGTGTTGGAACTCTAAGTAATGGCACTTGATGGCCATTAACCTTTTAATTTTCGTTTTATTTTATTTAATTACTTTTTTGGGCTGGAAAATGAAGGGAGAGAGTGAATTATAGAAGGAGAAAGAGTGAGGTTCGTGTAGCAGCTGAGAGGAGTTTGTGAGAGCACTGAAACTAAGCCTAAGAGAGAGTTAGAAGGCTAGAAAGAGTGCTATGTGGGAGAAGAAAAGGGTGGATTGATTTCTGGGCAAAGAGGAAAGCTAGGAGTTAATTGAATATGTATGAATGCTGGAAACATGATTTAATGTGTTTTTTGTGCAATTGGATGATTGGATCGAGTCTTTTGGGGGTCTTGGGGTTTCTCGCTGATGCAAAAATTTGGTTTCTAACTAAGAACTCCAATTGACCGCCTGACGACAAGTATGTAACACCAAGCGACAACCTGTGTACACCAACATGTTGCATTTCGGTGGTAATGGTTGCAGTTGAGTTTCTGTTAGGCATATGGTATGGATATAAAATGGACAAATTGTTATTGTTAGGGTCTAATGCATGAAATATGATCGTGTGATGATGCTAAACTTGAATTGTTTGAGGTATTAAATAAAGGAACTAGTGTAGATGCGATATAGGTAAATTATGACTTTGCCTGAGTTGGATGCAGAATATGGTTTCTAGTTTGGAGTTCATCTTTTGGAACGCATAAAATATTGATATAAAAATGGACCTAAGGAAACTATTGTGGGACTAATGTGTGAATATATATGATTATGTGTTGATGTTAAACTTGGGTTGATATGAAGGATTGGTTAGAAGGGACTTTTGTAGGTACTGTTTGAGATAGGTCTTAGACCTTGTATGAATATATGCATTTTTGGTTGCTATTTTATAACTCCTATGAGCAGGGTTTATTCTTGGTTAAATTCAAGTGTTGACATGGTTTCAATTTGTGAATGCATGTGTACATATACATGATTGATGCATATGAGCTGTGATGATACAATTTGAGGTATGCTAAAGTATATGAACATGCATTTGGTATTCTAGATGTGTGCTTGGGATGATTGGTGTGTTAAAACCTGTGTTAGGGGTGCAAAAACAAGTAGTTTCGCACTACTAGTGTAGCACCTAGCGGTGCTGATTGGATTACCACGCGATAATTGAGAATAAGGAGGCCTTGGAAGGTGTAGCGCTAGGCGATGCTCCTGAACTGCCAGGCGGTCTACAACACAAAATCGCCTGTCGACGCTTAGGCTTTGTTAGGTGATGGTCTAGTGGCAATTTGCGTATTTGGTGTGCTTTCACGCATATATGTGATGGCCTTGGGTCTAAGATAGGCTTGATTGTATTTGTCAATACCCAATTTTGTCTCAACAAATAAGTTTGTCCTCAAAAAATTAAAAAATATATTTTTAATTAATGATAGAAAAAACAAAAAGAAAGGAAAATAAAGTGTAATAATTTTTCTTTAGACTTTCTAGCATTAAAAGAAAAAAAGAAGGAAGAGTCCAATTTAGTTTAATTATCACACCCTTTACCTGAGCCCAAATGTTTTATGCATATCTTCACCCACCACTATTTGTTATTTACTCTCCCCACATGACATGTTAAAACAGGATATTTTAAAATATATGTTTTTTTAAAGAAGGGTAAGATTTTAATAATTAGAAGCAAATATTCCCGGTATTAATGTTTTTCAAAGAAAGGTACAATTTTAATAATTAGAAGCAAATATTCTGGGTAATAATTAGAATCAATTATATGAATATTATGTTATGATTTGATTTACGTAATATGTTGCATCAGGATCTTCATGAACCAACATTTTTGTACATTTTTTTAAATTTTTTTATAATTAGTGACAACTCCTAGTTATATAGGTTCACAATTTCATATTTTTAAATGCTAGAATGTTGTTCAATAATATTTGAATAGTTTGAATGTTTAACTAATTTGATTTTCAAGTAATATACGTTGATAATTTAATCTTTAACTACAATATTTATAGTAAATTACTCAAGGAACCGTCTAATAAGCAAATTTTTCTAAATTAGCATGACAAAAATGTGTAGTTTGTTTTTTCATTTATGCTTTGTTGAATAGCATGATAAAAAATGTGTAATATTAGTCATGTTTTCTTGGACTATATGAACACTTTCTTGGAAACAATTCATCATAATGGTGGTGAGCATGATGAAGACATTGGTTCTTGATTTTACTGTGATTGTCATCTTATGGGTTGCTTAAAAAATTATTTAAATATTTGAATACTTAAAAATAAAAAAAAGGTTTGGCCTTAATGGAAAAAAACGAAGCGCCTAACAATGTATCTTCACATACCAAGAACTACGAGATTGCCCCTTTCATTCTGGGGTGACGGCGGGATCGTACCATTCAAGCATTTTTTTTTCATGTTTTTTATGTGGGTTGGTGAACCAACCCACTTAACCTACCAACTCGTGGTGGGTTGAGCCGAGTTGCGAAATTTCTGGCTCACTCATTTTTAACCTGACTCGTGGTGAGTTAACCCGTGTGAGTCAGGTTGGTTCACTTTGACATGTCTATTCGTTGCCTTGAAAGGTACGTAATTTTTTGCTCCTAATGTTATTCATGTATTGGTGAGAATAATAAAATTAATGGGATGTGAATCTTGACTCTATTATTCTTTTATAATATAAAGTGTATGTATGATTGATTGACCTGTTATATGGCTAAAAGCGTTTGTGGTTTGGATGTTAGATGACTTTGGGTTTGGATTCATGATTGATATGTGTCGATTGAAGTTTAATGTTTGATTGTGGCAACTACTCTGATTGTGAATGAATGTCTCTATTTGAGTGATAAATCCACGTCAAACTTAATTTATATGCACGACCTTTCTCTTTTGTTCTCTTTAGGATGCCATTACTTTTATCTTGGTAATTAGAACCATATTTCATAGGCTTTTAATTCTTATTTCTTATATATAATTATTGAATATCATGTCAAGTCTTGGATTTGCTTGGTAACTAAAACACTCCTTTGTAGGCTTTTAATTCTCTTATTTTAAGAAATAAAAGTTATAAATTACATTTCTTTACTGAATATCATGTTAAGTCTTGAATTTGCTTGATAATTAAAATACTCCTTCGTAAGGTTTTAATTCTCTTATTTTTAAAAAATAAAAAATAAAAAATAAAACATATAAATTATAAATTATTTCTTTTATAATTATTGAATATTATGTCAAGTCTCGGATTTGCTTGATAACTAAGTCTCTTATCATGTTGAATCTCGAATTCTCTTGATAATAAAAAATATTAAAATCTAAAATAAAAAAATTATAAATTATAAATTATACTTCTTTTTTTATCATTTTTGGATATCATGTCAAGTCTTGGATTTGCTTGATAATTTAATCATGTTGAATCTCATATTCTCTTGATAATAAAAATATTAAAATCTAAAATTAAAAAAAAAATATCAAACAACAAATATTTTTACACAGAACTACGTAACCTTGATTTCTCATTTTGAATGAGAATACTTAGGAGCAATGTCAATTCTTGTCCGACCAACAAAAATAAAAAAAAAATTGTTTTGATCTTTTTTATTTTGTATATGCATTTTATTTGATATTTTTTGGGAACAACAAATATATTAAAACTTTATTTTATTTTGCATACTACGTTAAAGGGAATTGTAACATCCCATTTAATAGTCTAAACCATCAAACAAAACATTGCATATCGGATAGTTCAAAGCATAGAATCTAAAATATAAACAATATGTTACAATTATCTCACAGAAACTAGATAAACTGCTTTACAATTATTATACACAAATTGCTTTAGAGTTTTGAAAAGAGAAGACACAATTCTAAACCAAAAACACTAGAATTTCCATAGAAACTCTATTGTGCAGCATTTCCTCCTCTTTCTTGCATGGGGCTAGCTACAAGATCTACAACTCCTCAAACCAATCAGGTGATCATGGCAAGAAATAACAGACATAAAAAACAAATGAGACAAAAGAAGGGTAAGTTAATGATTTAAAGAGAAAACATAATTCAATTCTTGTAGTGGCATCTCATGCTCTACAGAGCGACAGATACAGAGTAAAACTCTACCACATACAAGGTTAGTCTGTTAACACCTATGGTCAAGGAAAAACCCCTAGGTTAGGACCTCCTGCTCCTTTCACAACATACCCCATTTCTTTCCTATTTGATAACTTGAATGGTTATTAAGGCGTCAAGATAACTGTCAAGACAATCTCTACTTCAATGCATACATTACTATAGTACATAGCTAATTCTCCTTGAATTAGTACTAGCATAGATATATTGAGTTATCAATCATTATCCAAATTAATTTGTATAACCACAAAATACCATTCAAATCACTTAAGAATGCAAGTTTTAGGTACGTACTTACTCGCCCAGCGAGTAGCACTCGCCCAACCATTGACCCATTCTCGTCCAGCTAGTAGCACTCACCCAACCACTGACTTAAGTCTCGAAGTTCCTAATTTGGAAATTCGCCCAGCGAGTTGCACTTGCCCAACCACTGATCCATGCTCGCCCAATGAGTAGTACTCGCCCAAGTCTGGAAGTTCTTGACTTGGAAATTCGCCTAGCGAGTTTGTGAATCTGCATAATTCTGCAAATCAGTGTTTTGCATAATTCTGCAGATCAACTCATTCGCCTAGCGAGTAGGCTCGCACAACGATTGAGCAAATCTGCAAAATTTTGCAGAAATTGATTTAAGCAAAAATTATACCTATTCAACCAATCCATACAACTCCAAAACCTTTACAGAAACCATTCGAGTATCAAACATTAATTCTATCAAAATATTCACACCAATTGCACCCATAACATACAATTATTCTCAAACAACAGATAAAACCTAAGTATTTATTGTTTTTAAACATCACAACCCAGTTCACATATCAAACACATTAGTCAATTACAGAATAATCATATAATAACATTCCTAACAGGTTTGTGACACATGATAGATATTAGCTTCCCTTACGTGAGATACTATACAAACAGTTCACAAAGAGTTCCAATACACCTCACAACCCAACAAAGTCCCCAACTCTCCCTGAGAACAACAATAACATGATAAAAGTGCATCAATAGAACCACTGATCATTGAACAAACATAAGGAGAACTCAAAATACACATGCGGTCTATAATGATCCGCATGCGAGTAGATTTAGACAAAACCAAAGAAAAGACCAGAAAATCAACTTACTCTGTTTGAGAAATTGATCGGACAGAAACATAGGGCGTGTAACAGGGGTGCTGATACCTTCCCCACACGTAACCAACTCCCGAACCCAAATATTGTTTCAAAGACTATTTTATTTCTAAGGTTTTTCTATAGTTTTCCCTAATAAACTATGGTGCCAACTCCTTTATTTTTTTTTAAATTGTTTTCGCCGTCCCGTTGCGATTTCAATTGCAACAGTATTACGAGTACGGAGGTTCGTAATTGAGTTTGAACGCGTTATTAATACGAACATAGAGTTTCGTATTGGTGGTACTCTTGTGTGAATACGAGTAGGGAGGTTTGTATGTTCTTTGCTCACACTTGAGTGTTTTACGAGTGAAGAGGTTTGTAATTGGATGTGTTAACGCGTGTTAGGCTACGATGAGGGAGGTTTATAGAGGTTGGACTATGAGCAGAGAGTTTCATAGAGGTTGGACTACGAGCAGGTAGGTTCGTAGAAGCGTATGATATCCTTAATGTAACACCCTAGGCGGATATTACTTGATAAATCAATTAAATATAAATTATGGAATTAAAATAATCTATAGAAAGTTCCCAAACGCGGGAAAAATTTAAAACTTATACCGCTGCAGTTCAAATACACTAAATCATTCTTATTACGAGTCCAGAATAGAGGAAAACATCATAAAAACTTATTAAAAATGTTTGTAAATAAAACTTAAAGTAAATTCCCCAAAGTTTGTCTCGTCGTGTATTAAATGTCCTCACCTGTATTCATATTTGCTCTCGCATGATAACTCACATGATCATCGCCAATCAAAAACAGAAAGGTAAGCTGAGAAAGAAAAATGACATAATTATTAAGTAATGAAAGTTAATCCCTATCAAATATTTTTTATGAAATTCTTAGTTCATCGACTCTTTTGTAACGTTCCACCCCAATCTCATATCTATATGAGAAAGATCCATTCACAAATTTGGTCCTTAGGGATTATCATGCTTCTACAAACCTATCCGCTCATGGTCCAACTCTACAGACCTCCCCGCCCGTAGTCCAACTCTACGAACATGCTCGCTTGTAGTCTAACATGCGTGAATACCTACTATGAACCCCCTGCTCATAGCAGCCTTAAGTGTGAGCACGGAACATACGAATCTCTCACTCATATCCCCACACAAGAGTATAATCAAATACGGACCTCCTCGTCCGCATCAATCACGCATTTCTAATCTCCATTACGAACCTCCCCGCTCGTAACTAGTCTATCATATCCCTAACTAACACATCAAACCCATCCATGCAAAACCATTTGCAACAGACCCCTACCCTTGCACTATCACCTGACGTTGCCTAAGCGCCACCAGGTGAAATTGTGCTCCAGACTGCTTGGCGTTGTTCCCCTACCGCTAGGCGCCACACGCCTAAAGACCCTTCTGTTTGTGGCTTATTGCCTGACGGAAACATACTCGGCGCCAGCCGCCACACCAGTAAAGCGGATTTTTACTAGTATAGGCACTGCGTAAGGGATTCTAACACATCAAGCATCATATCTACACATCAGGAATGCCACTTATACTTTATCACATCAATACATACCATAATATACATCATCATAGTTTCTAAACATCAATCAAAGTAAGCATTCATGCATTTATACGTGAAGGATTTGGCATCACTTGAAAGTAGTCATGCATACATATAAAGCATGTGATCTTAGGTCGAGCAGTACAATCAAGCATACAATCTCACCAACATCACTACACTAATACTACTTTTGCATCCAAATGCACCACACCTCATTTCAAGATTCATGTAGCCCTATGACAATAAACTCCTGGATGCCTTAAAAGTTAATTGATTCATTTAGTAGATCATATATATATAAATAAGTGGAATGCTCCCAAACAACTTACTCCTAAAATTTTACACATGCAATCAATCTACTATCACCAACAATACTTATGCCTTCCTTCATTTCCACAACTTGAGCCATTACAATCTCATGTAAATTCAATACTTAAACTCATGCATCAACTCACACCAATTAAACCCTTAGTCATCATACAAACATACCAATTTTAGTACTAAATCATCCCCAAGGACTCCACTTTCAGTTTTTCCACTTAGAAAGCCAAACCAGTCGTTGGCCACCATTCATCGCCTAACGGTACGCTGATACTGCCAGGCAGTGCATCAGGATTATGAAATTTCTAGATTTCCTTGCACTTGTAGAAAACCCAAAATCCCCCAAAATTGCGATTTGACCTCCTAATGCTAGTGGATTGCATCCAATTACATATTCACTAGACACTTATATTCTATTAATGCATATAATGTAATCATAATCAAATTTGACAGTAACATATTACCATCTCGTATCCATTTCACAAACCCTTAATAACCCTTATGTTCATCAAACCCCCAAATCATAAAATTAGAGAAAAAGGCAATTATTATCGATCGATTATGGCAAGAAAAATATCAGTAAGGTCCTCTAAATTGCAGAACACCTAACCCATCCTGAAAACACCGAACACTTACAAAGAGCACGTGATTCCAGGCGGTTCATCACTGAACCCAAAAAAATTATGAACAATGGTTGCGTTACCTGGCAGGCCTTCATAGCCGCCAGGCGGGTTCTGGGCAGAAACCCAGAATTTACGAAAATTAGTGGAAATTGAAAGAGGATTCAAACATTTAGACCAAGTATCATCCAATACCAAATTAAGTGAAAATAAAATAAACAAGGACAACTCCCCTTACCAAGTTTCCTTGCTCTGAGTACAATCCTAATGATTCTTTCTTGTCTCCAATGCTTCAACCCTTGAATCCACTCCACTTCCTTCCAACACTCAATGATTCTCCCAACTCAGTTTCTTTGTAACACCCCAATTTTTGGGATGTCATGGAACGTTAGAATATTTTTGCGTTTAGCGAAAAAAGAATTAACATTGAAAATTTACTAATAAAAACTTTTTATTTAATTTAAATTACACAGTTCACACCATTACCTTGTCATAAACTTCGAATAACATTTGCGACCAAAAAAAAATTATATAATTTCTAGTATCTGATTTAAAACACAACTAAATATATTATAAAAACTCCTGAGTCCACCCTAGTCTCTCATCAATCTACTTTATGCCAAGATTATCTACAATATCATCTGCTCCCGTATAACACACACGTTATACGATCATCGCACATACAACAAACACACAAACAAACAAATAGGGGTAAGCTAACCATAAATAATGATATATAAAAGAATTTCGTAAATAAAACATGACAAACAATACTTAACATCTCATTCAAATAACACTTTAGCATTATGATCATAATCAATCTTTGGTTTGAAACACACAACCCCCAACATCCAAACAATCATACCAAACCAAACATAACATCACATTCATTTAAAATCTTCACACATGGTGATCATAATCAAACTTTGGTTTTCCGCGGCCTATCACCCATAACAACATCTAGTTTCCTAGAACAGATTGTTCAATATGTTCCACAATCGCAGCCAGATTGTCTCCCTTATTCCTCAAGGAATTATGAGTAAAAACGTCGATGCATCACACATCGGGCACTATTCTCACAACGAGCCGAAATAAGGTGAAACATATTTCCCCTCCTCACTGCTTCACACAGGCGAGAGGGTACAACACTCGAACCAATCCTCTACCACTGCTTCACACAGGTGAAGATGATGAAGGATTATCTTGTTCCTTTTTAAGAATATTGAATATGGTGTGAGTTGATTAAGAAAGCTAAGTGAAATCCCCACTGGACATTAAGATAGCAAGCTATCTAGATGTGAAGGTTCCTTTCAC
>Ga0214544_1011982_pt1 | contig 11606 bp, 14 predicted proteins | sample CNSS3metaG_FD_160074 | JGI IMG/M metagenome (GOLD analysis project Ga0214544, IMG submission 160074) | Root nodule microbial communities from cowpea collected in UCLA plant growth center, Los Angeles, California, USA - CNSS3 | ecosystem: Host-associated > Plants > Roots > Nodule | place: USA...
TCGTTTCAAAACATGAGGGACCAAATTGGAGCAAACGTTAGTTGGGGGACTAAAAACAAAATCGCATAATACTTTAGGGACTAAAAACATAATTAACCCTTTTTTTTTTGTACAATAAGGTTTTCCTTGAGAGGTTAACAATCCACATCCCAGTAGAATTGATTGCCCATGATGGTTAACACCAAAAGGGTGCGAATGGCATGTTGTATTTGTTGGTTAGATATGTAGTATCGAATGAAACAACATCACCAAAGTCCATTGAGGCGGCTTCACTCCATGCATCTGCCCAAAAAACATTAATGATTATATTTTCAGCATCAATGTCAATTTCATAATAGAAGTAATTATTCAACTCTCTCATTCTTGAGAAATGTTGCATCAAAGTCTGGCCATCTCCCTCGCCAAATGCTCGTCTTTGTTGCCCGATGTAGTTCCTTGTGTCTTGCTCAACAAACTGTAAGTTCTCAAAACCTCCTGCATGACCTACCAAGGACCTAAAAGTCTTGTTCAAACGTACATCGACTTGTTCGTTAATATCAAGTGTTCGCTTTGCCTGCAAATTCAACCTTCTATTTCCATGTATTAACCTTGATTTTGTAGAACTAATGTCATGATTGTGTTCATGAACCACAGTGTTTACTATCCATGCTTATGGTTTGTTCACGCTGTTAAGGATGTTGGACATTGTCTTCTTTGGGTAGGGTGGGTCTTATATTCTGGCAGGATTTGGGACACATACTTCCCTTCCCTTGAGCAAACTAATTTCTGGTAACACAAGTGGTTATCATCATCCTTTTATGAGGTGCGAATTCGTGCCCCAAAACCACATTTGACAACATGTTGCTTGTAGAAACTCTTTACGTCTTTTGCGGTTTCAAATTGCATTCCAACAGTGGGCGAAGCACCATCCTCACTATGGTTAATCACTTCAGCACTATCAAAGGTTTCCTCTCCATCTGATGTACCTAGACCACAATCTTCATCAAATAAAGTAATTTCATCCAAGCATATAGGGTCATCTTGTTCCCCATTTTGCATCTACGGATGAAATTAAATTGACATTCAGTTAACTTGATCCATACGTTGAACATCCTTATAGCCATTCAATGAGTAAAGTGATTTTATTTTTTTCAAATAATTTTCCAAGTCTGTTTGTGATTCATGTGAAGGTTAGAAGTGGATTTCAGAAAAGAAATATTACTGTTCTGGTTCAGAAAAATGCGAGATAATTCTTCACCAAAACAAAAAGAAAGTTTTATGACTTGCTTAGGCCAAAAAAAACTATGTCCCTTGACCATGGGAGTAAGTCTCTTATTTATATCATAATCGGTTACAAAATATTGATTCCCCAAATTCACCAAATAATAACTAAAAGAGCACTTATTATCTAATCCTAAAATATTTCCCAAAAATAACCACCTCCCTCAGAAACGAAATTATCCTCCATTTTTTACACCCAAAATATTTACAAAAGATAATAACCACCCCCCTAATTCCAAAAATGTCGCCAGATGCGAAACCAATTAATGCATCCTCTCTCGCCATAATACCGAGGCTAAATACCGAGATACCAGCCTCTTACACCATCGGTTGGATTCCAGATACAATATCCGCACTCGGTACCTTACCGAGACAATACCCCCTCCTTCTCTCAACTTTAAACCGACTTCCTCTGGTCCAGGACAATTACTATATATCTATTAATTTCATCAAGTATAACCTAAATGGAATACATTAAAAAGAGAAAAAACACACCATTAAAAGTTTAAAAGTGTTGGAAGGTGGTTGTTGGTGGAAGTTAATGGTGGTATTTACTGCTTCTTTAACGTCTTGAATGCTTCCCAATAATTCAGCCCATGTTACAACTTCAACATTAATGTCAGCTTGGATTTGCTTTAACTTGTTTTAAAAATGTTTTATTAATTTTTATTTTATTTTTCAACCTAAAAATTCAGATAAAAGCTTTCCATGCAATTTAACATTGATGGCTTACACGACAGTTGTGAGAGAGTGACTCATTTTAAAAGTAACAGAAGTAATGCAACGTCAGGTAGTGATAAAAATTGTCAAATATCGGTTGTTACCGTATCATTTTCCATCATAAAAATTAGTGTTTCAATGTATATTTTCCTATAAAAACCATGCAAAGAAGGGTCTCTCACACACACTCAACCTTCAAAGATGGAAAAAACAATAGTTGTGTTTCCTAGCAGGCATAGGAAACCGCCGTTTGCATATCATGTGAGATAGATCTAAAAGAATAGTTATTTATGTCAACAAGCAGATGTTATCATTAATTTACGAGGAAAAAAAATATATTCATATTGTCTTGTTCTTTAAATGTTTAAAATTGGAAAAGGAAATTAAAATAAATTAAGATATAAAAACCATGCAATGAAGGGTTTGACACACACACGCTGAAGCTTGAAAAATGGAAGAAACAATAGTAATGTTTCCAGCCGCAGGCATAGGGCACATCGTAGCAATGGTTGAACTTGCCAAGCTCATCCAAACGCACCGTTTCTCCATCACCGTCCTCCTCACCACCGGCTTTCTCGACCACCCCTCCATCGACGACTACATCCGCCGCATCTCCGCCGTCCATCCCTCCATCTCCTTCCTCCGCCTCCCCGCCACCACCCCTGCCACCTTTAAAACCGCCGTCAGCTTCGGCGCCAAAGGCTTCAGCTTCCATAAAAGAAACGCCCCCCACGTAGCCACCGCCCTCACCGAAATCTCCAAAACCGCCACCGTCAAAGCCTTTGTAATCGACCTCTTCTGCGCCTCCACCATGGAATCAGCCTCTGCAATGGGAATCCCAGTCTACTTCTTTTTCACTTCCGGCGCCGCCATTCTCGCTCTATACTCGTACTTTCCGAAACTCCACCAAGAGTGGAGCGTGTCGTTTAAGAATATGGTCGGGGTGGAACTGCGCGTGCCGGGCAACGCACCACTGAAGGCGGTGGAATTGCCGCAACCTATATTGGACAGGGACGACCTTGCGTACTGGGACATGCTGGACTTTTGCACGCTCCTCCCAAAGGCGAGTGGGATTATAGTTAACTCGTTTGAAGAGCTTGAGCCTGCAGCGGTTAAGGCCGTCGCGGAGGGCGCGTGCTTCCCAGACGCGACCTGTGTGCCTCGTGTTCACTACATCGGACCACTCATCGCGGAGCCGCAACAATCAGGTTCGCTTTCTCGTAGTGATTTTAGATTTGATTATAAGTCACATTAGAAAAACAACAATAACATAATGATTAATAATTCATATTTATATATTTAAAAATTATAGTACATCGATCTTGATAAATTTTAAACGAATATCAAATTATTTTTTAAATTTTTTTAAGAAATATAAATTTTCTTAATAACTTTGGGAATAAATTATTTAATGAAAATGGTTGATTATTGAAGATAATATTAATGTGTTGCGAAACATAACGTTGTGCTATTTATAAAATCACTAAACACCAACACATATTTCATATATTGGAAAATAATGATAATAAATAATAAAATATGCTGTCATTATAATTTAATGATTAATCTTTAGAATTTATTTCCCCTTTTATTATTAGTAATAATTATAATAATAGTAATTTTTAGATTATGATTGAAATTTTGAAGTCAACTAATATGGATTTGTTTTAAATTTTTGTATTACAAGCACATTAATTATAATATACTACATACTCTATGATCATAACAAAAAAAAACATTTTTTCTGTTTTTGTTTAATTGCACATTGGTTTTTCTGTATACATATTCTATTGAGTAAGATTAAATGTTTATGAATAGTTATAATAATAATCTAATAACGAATGTCATTATAATTCCGACACAAATTTCATTATTATTAGATCTTATAATATACTATACTAAAAGAAATAGAATTTAAATCTAAATTACTTTTAAATAATTTATTTCTAAAATTAAAATTAATCTCTTTATAGACAGTTCCACCTGCTCCTGGGCCTCCCTAAAATCATAAACTTCACCAAAAGTGACACCAATAATGCAGTCATCACCCTCACCCATAACGGTTTATTTAATAGGTCTACAGTTATTTTTTTAAGTCTATCTAATCTTTTAATTTTGATTTGTAACGTAAAATTTGCATAAATTTATATATTATAAATTTATTTTATCACAAATAACGATTTTTGTAAGATAGACTTTTTATTAAATTATTCTGAAATCATATTAAAAGAAAAAGTGAATTTAAATTTAACAACTTTATAAATCTATGAAACTTTTTATAGAGGAAAATAATTCTTCTATCAATAATTCCTAATTCTCTCAACTTTAAATCTATGAAACTCCAACCCACTGATCGTCGTCCTATTGTCGTATTGAAATCTGAGTGTAAACAAAAGTTTGATGCAGCGCGAAAAGAATTTACGATCTGTTATCTGCGTGAAGAAAAAATTAAGGCTTTTTTTTTATTTTGAAGTGGATCTTAACTTAAATTTGTAAAAATAGGTTTGTTAATTTTTTTATTTTTTAAAATAGGATTAAGTTGGTAGAGGAGAAGTCTCCTCCTACTCAGTCAGTTTTTTTTTTTTTTTTATTTTAAGAAAAAGTAAAGTTATATTATAAGAGACCGGTTTTTATTGATGTGAGAAGTGAAGTCGTCCTCGTAAATAACGATTTCATTTCTCAGTTTTTTTTTTTATTTTGCTTGTGTGTTGGTATTTCTTTGGTTTCATGTTCAACATTCTATAATATGACATGCTGATGAACAAACAACATTTAGAAAACAATCATGTTTGCATCAGATATTGGATTCGAGAAGTTATTGTATAATCTTTTCTATTATTTAAAAAACAATTACAATAGCACCCACTCCACTAATAATCTACAGAGAACAAAATTTGTAAAAAAAATAGAAAACTACGTTAAAAAAAGTTTTAAAAGAAATTGAGACGTGAAGTCTTATGTACAAGAATAATTTCACTTTTTTACGTCATAGAAACTAATTTTTCACGACACGACTTCACTCTTTGAAAAAAATAAATAAAAACTGACTGGATAGACAACGATTTCATTTTTAATGGTGTCCTCTCATGACAACTTGACTCTATTTTATAAAAAAAAAATTTAAAAAACTCATTTTTTTCAAATTTGAATTAAAATCAACCAAGAAATACAAAAAACAGCCAAAAAATAACTAATCATCGTATCATCACATACATGAACTTTAGTAAGTGACGTGCATCTCTTTGTGATAGAGTGACTGAGTCTGATTCTGCATTGTTTTGGTTCGTTGGAAATGGGAAACAGGAACAGAAAGCAAGGAATGTTTGAGATGGTTAGAGGAACAACCGAGGAGAAGCGTGGTGTATCTGTGTTTCGGAAGCCGAGGATCGTTCTCGGTGGCACAGTTGGAAGAGATAGCGAAAGGGTTAGAGAAGAGTGGGCACAGATTCTTATGGGTCGTCAAAAAGCCATTAGAAGAGGAAGGAGCAAAGCACGATGAGGACGCAACAAAGCGGGGTGATCAATTGGACTTGGCTTCGGTGTTGCCAAATGGGTTCCTGGAGAGGACCAAGGATCGGGGAATGGTGGTGGAGGCGTGGGCACCGCAGGTGGAGGTGCTGAGTCGTGAATCGGTGGGGGGGTTTGTGAGTCACTGCGGGTGGAACTCGGTGCTGGAAGCGGTGGTGGCGGGGGTGCCTATGGTTGCATGGCCGCTGTACGCAGAGCAGCACGCGAACAGGGAGGTGATGGTGGGGGAGATGAAGGTGGCGGTCGGCGTGAATGAGAGGGAAGAAGATGGGTTTGTGAGTGCAGAGGAAGTTGAGAAGAGAGTGAGGGAAGTTATGGAGACAAAGGAGATCAGAGACAGAAGTTTGGAGCTCAAACAAATGGCTATGGCTGCTGTTGCAGAATTTGGATCCTCCACTACAGCACTTACCAACTTGCTTCATTCATGGACTTCATAGTAGAGTTGTAGATTTGGTTGAATTTACTTGACACTTTGCTGTTGGATATTTTAAGATATTGTTTATTTAAATTTTGTTTCTGGTGATTTTGATTTCAAATGGATATCTCTGGATAATTGAGTTTATTGTCAATTATCTGTGTGTAATTATGTGGATTATAGAATTTTGTCTACGTATGACTTATAATATTGGTATGTTTTAATGACCTTAGGACAACTCTTTTGTATACTAGCTTAGCTTACCATTTCACTCTGTGGTCTTGTGTTATTTTCTTCTTTTGCGATGATCATCATTTTGATGGAAACAAATGAAGATGCAGGTTTATTAGAACCATCTAAGGTTATACTTAGAGTTGTGAGATTGCGACAGAAGTATGAGTGGTCAGTGTGTTTGATATAAGATTACCTTTAAAGATTTAATGGTATTGTATAAATAGTATATTTTTATAGTCAAAACTCTCAGAAGACTGTGTTAATATACTGCTTATTCTGTTAATCTGCCTTTGAATATTATTATAAAATGTCTTATTTTATTAGTTTTATACTACTAAAATGGGATGTTACAATATTTAATCCAATAAAATAAATTTAATGTAAAATTTATATAATATACATCTAGTTATTGTCCAAAATATTATTTTTGAAAAAACAATTTCGCAATTAAATAAAAAAAAAGTTTGAAATTTGCTAAAAATTTAGTTTTCATGACTATATCTTATTCTTTTATGAGTTTTATTTCCACTTGTTTCTGCCACTAGTGATTTTAACTTTACTTTTACTTTTTACATTTTATTTTAATTTTTGAAGTTCAGTTTTGGACATTTCTTATAACTTGGTTAATAATTCTGTTCTGGTTCAGAAAAATACGAGATAATTCTTTACCAAAACAAAAAGAAAGTTTTAAGATTTGTTTAGGCCAAAAAAAACTCTGTCCCTTGACCATGGGAGTAACACTATTATTTATATTATAATCAGTTACAAAATATTGATCCCCAAGATTCAGAAAATAATAACTAAAAAACCCCCCTTATCTAATAAAAATAACCACTTTCCTTTACCAACGGCATTATCTTCTATAAAAATATAATAACCACTCGAATAACCAAAAATATCGCCAAATATAAAACTAATTGATATTTTTTCCCTCTCCTTCATACCGAGACGAAATACTGAAACGCCAGCCTCGGTTTAACTATAACTCCTCCTAATCCTGTATCCCCTCTCGGCACCATGCCGAGGCAATATCTCCTCCCCCTCTCTACCTTAAACCGACTTCCTCTGGTCCAGGACATAGCTCTCCAAATTATGCACGACCTCGGCTTTAAGACGAAGAGAGCAGAATTTGTCTTATCACCCATGTCCTTCACAACTTCCCGTAAAACCATCATTACTCCCTACAGTTACGCATCCATACGTTACTTATCTGCCGTTACTTCCTGCATTTGCGCTCCCACGTGTAAACCATCCAACGGCCAGTCTTTCAACTTCCCCTTTTTGAATATTAAACGACACTTAATCCCCCCTTTTCAACTCCCCCCCATTAATCATTTCTTCACTCCCCTACCGTCGCTTCACTCTTCACTCATCCTCTCACCTCCCAACGTCTTGCTCAACCGCCATTTTCTTTCTCCAAGTACCTCTTCTTTTCCTCTTTTCAAATTTTACTACTGCATTTTCTGGTTCTTCATTCTGGTTCCTTATACATTATCTGTGTACTGTGTTTTAGCTTGCACCCCGCACCCTCTTTTTTCGATCACCCTAACTTATTTCAAGAAAAAACCCCCTCTTTAGTATAGTTTAATCGCCCTTCATGAATGACCATTACAATGCCCTCTATTCTTGGGCCCCTCTGGCCCTACGGCGAGAAACTTCCACCATGACCACCCTGACTAGGGTTAGGGCTTTTAGACGCCATCAAACACTGTGTAAGAGCAATGAGTCTGATGTAACTGTAATTGCTTGCGATAATGACGAACCTATCTGTAGAGACGGCAACTTGTTCCCTATTTCTCCCCGCAAATTCACCTTCATGTATGTTACCTTATTCGAGAAATTAGGTTTACGCTTACCATTTAACACCTTTGAGAAGGAACTCCTCACTGTTTTGAACGTTTCGCCTAGTCAACTTCACCCCAATAGCTGGGCCTTCGTTCGCGCATTTCAAATTTTATGCACCCACTTTGGCATTACCCCTTCAAGCAATATGTTTCTTTACTTCTTCGAGTTGCGATCCCCCCATAAACACCTTCTAGCCTCCCTTAGCGGAGTCAGCGGCCGAGCCCTTCTGACCTTATACAACTCTTCTTACAAAGGCTTTAAAGGTATCTTTATAAAAGTAGTCGCCCCCGACCAGAATTCTTCCCTTTTAGAAGGCTTTCCCCTATACTGGTGCCAATCCCCCAACCTTCAATCCCCTCGGCAATTAGACGACTTGGACCCCTCCGAGAAAAAAGACTGCCTGATGCTGGAACAACTGGATGTTGTTTTTGATACTCGAAAACTTTTAGAGCTGGAATTCCGAGTAGTAGACCTAAAATTTCACATCGGTACTCACTTTATAACCGTTTCTCTATTATAACAGTTTTATTACTGACTCTCTCCTTCTAACCGACTTCATTTATTTTTACAGATAGCCTGATGGCGATGTCCCATGAAGATATGCTGAAACGAGCCCGCCAACTTAAAAGACAAAAGACCTCCACTCCCGGCGCCAGTCCTTCAGCTCCTCCTCCTTCCCGTATTGAGCTCAACGAAGAAGTCTCGGAACCCGACCACGAAGCCTTAACCCGACGATCTAGAGCCCGGGGTAAGAAGATTGTCGAGACCACCTCCCAACAGTCAACCTCCCAGACTCCAATAGCTCCGCTTCATACCGCGGACAATACTGAATTAAGCTTCTGGCACCCTCAATTCCTTCACTCTCAACATAGCCGGAAACACAACTATCTTCACCATGACGTCAATCTTCTAAGAGCCCAAGATCCCCAAACTCTCCACGAAAACCTCCTAGCTGATCTCCATAGGGCCGAGGCCACTAGCATCATGCTGATGGACCAGTTCACTCTACAATCCACCCAAAAATCTCTTGATCTTGAACAGAAAGATCGAGCCTTGGCTCTTTCCAAGACCGAGACCTCCCGCCTAACCAACGAAGTGTCTGAACTAACAATTCAAGTCAAAAAATCAGATGAGTTAATTGCCGATCTGCAGAACCAACTGAAAGCCTTTGAAGCTGAGAAAGAAAGCTGGATCCTCAAAGAGAAAGACTTTATCCAGAATTCAGAACTCCTCAAGGACCAGATCGGCACCTCGCTGAATATGGGATTTCAACTAGCCCTGGAGCAAGTTCGAGTTCTTCACCCTGACGCAGACTTATCAGCAGCGGACATCTCCAAGACTGTGGTTGATGGACAACTCGTTGATATCGACGACTAAGCGACTCTACCTCCCGCTCTCCTTTTGTTCCTTGAACTTTTAACTTGTCTATTTCTATATTCCTACTTTCCAACATTTACTTGACACATTATGCTTTAAGTTACATTTTTATTTTTCCTTATTCTCTCCACACATCAATTAATCGACTAGATAATCATTCGTTTATAAACCGATCTTTCGATTTCTCAAAATACTCAAATAATAAGTTGCCTACACCTTTATCAAACTAAACAACAAATCGTTTAAAACCCGAACCGCTCAATCCAAACACCAACTCATTTATGAACCAAATTTGTTAAACACCAAAATGATACTAACTCAACTCGTTTATAACCCGAGCTCTCAATCCTACAACCTAACCAAACCCCAACTCATTTACGAACCAGATTTGTTAAACACCAAAATGAAACTAACACAACTCGTTTATAACCCGAGCCCTCAATCCTATAACCTAATCAACCCCAACTCATGTACGAACCAGATTTGTTAAACACCAAAATGAAACTAACACAACTCGTTTATAACCCGAGCTCTCAATCCTATAATCTAATCAACCCCAACTCATTTATGAACCAAATTTGTTAAACAACAAAACGAAACTAACACAACTCGTTTATAACCCGAGCCCTCAATCCTATAATCTAATCAACCCCACTCACTTATGAACCAAATTTGTTAAACAACAAAATTAAATAAGAACCTGTTCGAAAAACCAAACCCTTCCTCCTGCAGTCTGTCCACAAACCAAGCTCTCAATCTCGTTTATGAAACGGGCTCTCAATCCTGCAAACACCAACACTTCACAAAAAATAATGACTCATTCATACACCAAGCTCTCACTCTTGCGAACCCCACAACTTCACAAAAGATAATGACTCGCTTATAAACCGAGCTCTCCCTCCTGCAAACACCAAACTTCACAGAAGTTAACGACTCATTTATAAACCGAGCTCTCACTCCTGCGAACACCAAAACTTCACAGAAGATAATGACTCATTTATAAACCGAGCACTTCAATGGGAACTCCTTTTAGCCTCGAGTGTACAAACTCGGAATTTTACCTCGAGTGTATAAACTCGGAATTTTACCTCGAGTGTACAAACTCGGAATTTTACCTCGAGTGTATAAACTCGGAATTTTACCACGAGTATTTAAACTCGGAATTTTACCTCGAGTGTACAAACTCGGAATTTTACCTCGAGTGTACAAACTCGGAATTTTACCTCGAGTGTACAAACTCGGAATTTTACCTCGAGTGTACAAACTCGGAATTTTACCTCGAGTGTACAAACTCGGAATTTTACCTCGAGTGTATAAACTCGGAATTTTACCTCGAGTGTATAAACTCAGAATTTTACCTCGAGTGTATAAACTCGGAATTTTACCTCGAGTGTATAAACTCGGAATTTTACCTCGAGTGTATAAACTCGGAATAGAACAGGTGAAATAATACTATCGTAGTATTAGAAACCAAACACAAATGTTCTTACAAAAGCAAAACAATTTAAACAAACTTTAACTAAAATAAAAACGTAAATTAGCTGCATTCCATGTTCGCGGAATTTCCTTCCCCTCCAGCGTCTCCAATTTATAAGCTCCTTCTCTCAGCACTTGTTTGACACGATAGGGCCCAGTCCACTTCGGGGCCAATTTGCTATCCATCTGAATCAATTGCGCTTTCCTCAATACCAGATCTTGTTCTTGGAACTTCCGAGGTACCACCTTAGTCTTATAACTTCTCTCTAACCTTCTCTTCATTGCTTCGTTAGAAATCTGGGCCAAGTCTCGAACCTCATCTATGACGTCAAGGTTTGCCCGCAAACCAACCTCAGAAATCTCCTCGTCAAACAATCTCACTCTCCCAGTGTTTTCCATAACCTCAATTGGAATCATTGCATCAGTACCATACACCAAAGAGAAAGGAGTCTCTCGGGTAGTTGTCTGAGGAGTAGTATGATAAGCCCACAGCACCCGAGGTACTTCGTTTGGCCATTCCCCCTTCGTCGCCGCCAATCTTCGCTTCAATCCCCTTAATATCACCCTATTAGCTGCTTCCGCCTGCCCGTTTGTCTGAGGATGCTCTACCGATGAGAAGACCTGTTTAATCCCTATTCCCGCGCACAACTGCTTTACCTGCGAGCATGCGAACTGAGTTCCATTGTCTGAAATAATCCGACGTGGTACTCCAAATCGGCATATTATATTCTTCCAAATAAACTCTCGGATT
>Ga0214544_1011983_pt1 | contig 11606 bp, 12 predicted proteins | sample CNSS3metaG_FD_160074 | JGI IMG/M metagenome (GOLD analysis project Ga0214544, IMG submission 160074) | Root nodule microbial communities from cowpea collected in UCLA plant growth center, Los Angeles, California, USA - CNSS3 | ecosystem: Host-associated > Plants > Roots > Nodule | place: USA...
AAGTTCTTACTTTTAATTGAGAAGTTACTTTGGTTAAAAGTGAGGACGTCAACAAATTAATTAAGAAGTTACATTGATTAATTTGAAATCTTAAACAAGGAATCAATAACAATAATCTTTAGAAAACTAATGATGAATCCTATTTTGGAAGAACAGTGGAATTGACCTATTTACTATTACTGTTTTTACAATATTTTATTTGCGTATCAATTATTCTTTGTTTATCAAAACCCCATATTTTCATGGTTACTAGTTTTAATTGCATTTTTATAAGAGTCAAATATTTGAAATCAATTCCGTATTCGTTGTGAGACGACTCAGGGTTATCTTAACCCTAACTAGTTTGTTCACTACTAATTTGGCAATACTGAAGTTGCTAAAGTTAAGTAGTGATAATTTGATCGCCTAACGACAGTGATATCAGTTGGGTTCTGCTTCATCCTCTGGTTTCGCTCTGAAAACGCAACGCAACTTTTCCCAAGTATGTACCAATTTATCGGAAGCACTTTAAATTCCTTGGTGGATTCTTTATCAAACTCGCCTGCTGTTTTTGGTAAATCTCTTGATGAGATATGTGCTATATTTTTTCAGTTGCTTTATTTGTTTGTATGTTCCTAAAAACCTTTCTTGAAACTATCTGTGTTTATGCCCCGTCCTTTATACTTCATATTTTATTTCTAAGTATCTGAATACAAAAATAAGGTTGGGGTTTTCTAATTGTCTGTTTCGGATTCCTTGCTTGTCCCTGTTCGTCCCTGTTTAAGTAATAAGATTGCATAGGATATTTTATCTAGTCAGGATGACTTCTTACGACTCTCAATACCCTTGGGCTCCTTTAGATCTTAAACAAGAATGTACTGGTTTCTGTACTGAAAAGAGATTTCAAACCTTTAGGGGTAAACAATCCTTGTGTAAAAATGACGAGAACGATGTAATTGTGGGGGTATGTGAGTTAGACGAGCCCGTATGTAGAGATGGTACTCTCCCTCCTTGGGAGACCTTCACCTTCATATATGCTACACTCTTCGAGAGGCTTGGGTTTCGACTTCCCTTCAACGATTTTGAGAAGGGATTATTAGCTACCCTAAATGTAGCTCCTGCGCAATTACACCCCAATAGTTGGGCTTTTATACGAGCCTTCCATATCCTCTGCGGGGGCTCGGTATCCGATCTACTCCTGCTATGTTCTTGTATTTCTTTGAGCTAAAAGGCGGTTCTTCCCGATCAGTGTGGACGTCTCTGAGTGGAGTAGGGGGTTGAAGCTTATTTACTTTATACCAATCCTCATATAAGGGTTTTAGGGGAGCCTTTGTAAAAATCTTAGCGCCGGCGCACAACCCTACTTTATTAGAAGGGTTTCCTTTATACTGGACGAAAACACCTATCCTAAAGAGAGTTAGACCCAGCGGATCAGAAAGGTTGTGCAGAATTGGAGGGTCTAGAGGTCATTTCAACATCTGTAAGATCTTAGACCTCGAATATCGAGAAGTAGATTTAAAACTATTCATTGGTATATACTTTTACGTTGTATTCGTACTTTCTTAATTTTTAACTTTATTTCTTCTGTCTTTATTGACCCTTATTATATTTTATGATGTTAGAAAAACAAATGGCTTTGTCTCAGAAAGACCTGCTTCGACGCATCAAGCAAAAAGGGAAACCGAAAGAGCAGATTTTCCGAGCTCAAGGTCGGCCTTCGAAGATCAGTCTTGATAGCGATCCCGAAATACTCAAAGTGACTCCCAGCTAAAAAAAAGGAAATTTGGACACAAAGAGAATGAGTGTGAAATTTCCGAGTCCATTGGTCGTATGCCAACTATTGATGTGACTAGGACCAGTACACTTGTCGTCTCAGGGTTAAGAAAAAGCTTTTGGGACGAGGACTTTGAACATCTTGCTCATGGGCGAGCTCAGAATTTCTTTGTAGCCGATGGTACAGTACTTTCTGGGAAAACCACCACCTCGGCCCGAGAAGGTGTATTACGTTATCTGCATCAGGCCGATGCTTAAACACTCTTCTTAATTGATCGTATGGAAGCATTGGAGTTGAATGAATCCGCGCTGACAAACAGTCTTGAAAAGGCTAAGAAGGAAGCAACGCAACTCCGATCCGATGCTGCTGAGCTCATTAAGGTGCGCAAGACTCTAGAGGGAAAGGAAACCGAGTTGATTTCTTTGAAAACCAAACTTGACGAACTAACGCCTTTAAAAACCAAGCTAGATGAATTGACACCAAAGGTTGAGATTTATGAGACCCAGATACAAGAGCTGACAACGAAATGCCAAAATTTGGAAATGAGAAATAAGAGCTCACGGATCAACTTTGTGCCACTCTGAACCAGGGGTTTCAACTAGCTCTAGACCAAGTAAAAATACTCTGCCCTGACGCTGATGTCTCACTCGCGAGTATTATGAAGGAGGTGATAGAAGGTCAGCTAGTAGAGATAGGCGACGAGTAGGAAATAGAGGCATGTAATAGGTTTCATTTTGCTTGAAGAACTATTTGTTTGATTTACCTAAGTATCTTTCGAACGTAATCCATATGGATATTAATTTGCGAATTTCCATGCCTTGTTTAATTACAAGTAACATGATTGTGTTTATAAGAATCAGAATCAGACAAACTTACAATATATTGGAATAAATTTGGATAATAATATAGATCAAGATGCTAAAAGGATTAGCTAAAATACCTGATTGTTTCCATTGCCACCAATGTTTCGTCAGCGAGGTAGGACCAATATAGACGTTAATCAAGACTCTTTGTTATGTGTAACCTAGATGCAACTGTTAGATGATTTGGAATGCTCGCGAGGAAGCATCGAGACCGAACCAAGGAAGCCATCAGTGTACTGAGTATTGTTCCAAGTGCGTAGTAAAGTCGGACCGAGACGGCCCTCATCGTGCCGAGGTTCGTTCCATGCGTGTAGCAAGATCGGACCGACGCAGTCCTCAGCGTGCTGAGGTTCGTTCCAAACGCGTAGCCAGGTCAGACCGATACAACCCTCAACGTGCTGAGGTTCATTCCAAGCACGTAGCTAGGTCGGACCGATACAGCCATCCGCGTGCTGAGGTGCGTTCCAAGCGCGTAGCTAGGTCGGACCGATACAGACCTTAACATGCTAAGGTGTGTTCCAAGCGCGTAGCCAGGTCGGACCGATACAGCCCTCAGCATCCTGAGGTGCGTTCCAAGCGCGTAGCCAGATCAGATCGAAAAAATATTTCTATAAAAAAATTTAACACTTAGGTGATGAAAACCCACCTCATTAAAAAACCCTCCCTATTTTCGAAAGGGAAAAAAGTGTGGGGCTTTATTTGAACAATAAAAAATGTTTCGTAATGTAAAGTGATGAAAAAATAAGAACAAATTAAACCAGAAATTAGCTTAAATAGAATTGCAAGTTGGCTGCATTCCATGTTCTGGGAATGGTGGTTCCATCCAGTGTCTTTAACTTGTATGCCCCTCCCAAAAGAGCTTTCTTAACTCGGAACTGGCTGACCCATTTTGGCGACAGCTTGTCTTCTATTTCGATTATGTGAGCTTTCCTTAGCACTAGGTCACTTTCTTTAACGTCACGAGGCCTCACCTTAGTCTTGTATCGCCTTTCCACTTGTCTTTTTGTGACCTGACTTGTTATCCGAGCTAGTTCACGAACCTCTTCTAAAACATCCAAATTAGTGTGTATGTTTTGTTCTTCCTCTTCTTGATTTGTAATGGGCCTTTCTGTGGTATCCCCAAACTCTATAGGAAGAAGAGCATCTGTGCCATATACCAGGTTGAAAGGCGTCTCCTGTGTTGTAGATTGTGGGGTGTTGTGGTAAGCCCAGAGGATGCGGGGTATCTCGTCTGGCCAAGATGTTTTCACTGTCGTTATTCTTCGTTTGAGTGCCCTCAAGATGACCTTATTGGTGGCTTTGGATTGCCCATTTGTCTGCGGATGTTCTACAGATGAGAATATCTATTTAATTCCCACTTTATTACAAAGTGCTCTAACTTGAGAGCTTGAAAATTGGGTCCCGTTGTCCGATATCAATCGGCAAGGTCTTCCGAATCTACATATTATGTTTTTCCATAAAAATGTTGCCACTTTGGTGGCTATAATGGAAGCCACGGGTTCAGCCTCTATCCATTTCGTCATATACTCGACAGCTACTAGGAGGAACTTCATCTGACGTGCTGCTAACGGGAACGAACCGAGTATGTCTATTCCCCAAGTGTGAAAAGGCCAAGGAGCGTTGATGAAGTGTAAAACTTCTGGGGGGGCTCAGAAAATGTTAGAATGTCTTTGACATTGGTCGCATTTCTGTACGTGTTCCAAACAGTCCTTTTTATAGTAGGCCAGAAATATCCTGCTCGTAGGACTCGTAACATTAGCGTGTGTCCTCCCACATGACTCCCGCATATCCCTTCATGCAACTCTAACATAATTCTTTTTGACTCCGTGTGACTTATGCATGTTAATAAAGGTCGAGCAAATCCAAAACGGAAAAGATGACCGTCTAGCATCGTGTATCTAGAGGAACTCCTTTTAATGCGTTGGGCTTCCTCTGGATCTGAGGGTAACACTCCATCGGACAAGTAAGTCTTTATAGGCGTCATCCATGTTTCTGAGCTATTTGCTATATTGGAGGTCGTGATATCAGCTCGGCCCGAAGTATTTGAGGTCAGAATCTCAGCTCGACCCGAAGTATCTATCCTTGGAGTCTTCAATGTTTCCTTGATCACTGATTTTTGTTGCCCAGGCTTAGTACAACTGGCCAGCTTGGATAAGAGATTCACTCTATTGTTGTCATCCCGAGGAACGTGGATAAGCTCAAAGGTACGAAACACTTTTGATAAATTTGTTATATACTCCAAGTACCGAGCTAGCTGAGGGTCTCTGGCAGCGAAATCACCGTTAACTTGGCCTGTTACTAGCAAAGAATCGCTTCTAGCCACGAGACGTGTGACCCCCATCTCTTTAGCTAATAACATTCCTGCTGCTAGAGTTTCATATTCTGCTTGATTGTTACTGGATTTAAAAGAAAACTTTAGAGACTGTTCAATTAGAACACCACCAAGACCTTCCAGAACTACGTCGGCCCCACTTCCTCATTGATTGGAGGAATCATCCACCGATAAAACCCAGTTCGCGCCTATCTCCTCCGGATCGAGTGTTCCCTTGCCCTCAGTTGACGGTAGCGTTAATTCAGCTACAAAATCGGATAATGCTTGTGCTTTAATAGGACCTCGTGGTTCATATGTGATATCATATTCACCTAGTTCAATGGCCCATTTTACCAATCGACCGGTCATATCTAAATTCTTTAGGACTTGTGATAACGTTGTCGTCAAGCGATCAAATTAATACTACTTATCTATAACAACTTCAGTATTGTTAAGAAAGTAGCCAAAATATTAGTATGGGTTAAGTCAACCCTAAGTCGTCTCAATTGGTTACCAGTTGGTAAATAAAACCAATTAATTGTAGCCAGGGATGTTACAAAAGTAAAGTCTCAATTAATTGTAGTAAGAGTAAATACCTTTAACCAAAGTAAAGTCTCAATTATTGGTAAAAACTCATTTAATCATATGAAAGTTTTTAAATAAAATCAAAGTAAAGTCTCAATTCAATTTAAAAACCCTTTGACTCATATGATCAACATGCATATAGATTTAAAATCATTACTTTTTACGTGATTCAAAGATAAAAGACATAGATGAATTAAAACCTCAACAATAATAAAAAGAACAAAGAAATTATTTCATTCTAACCTCAGAATCCATAATGAAATTACATTGGAATCAACCCAAGAAGTTTAGCACTCCATGAAATAAAAAAGAAATAAAAGAAGAATAGAGAGAAGAAAAGAGAGAGAAACAAATTAGGCCCCCCTAAGGGTTCCTCAATTCCGACGTGCCGAGTTTGTCTTTCTTCTGCTTCTCCCTTAGCCTCTTTATATAGGCTTCAATCGGATTTGGACTTTATCTATTCGGTTGCTAAAATATTTTATCTTTATTTAATTAATTAGCAACTTAATTTCTGTCCAATTTCCAATTTTGCCTCTCTTGTTTGACCATTTTTACAATATTGACCAGAATTTGACCAAAGTTGATCAGAGTTGACTGCTGCTTTGACCAGTTGACCCGTTGACCAATATGACTGTGCAATGAGAAGCTGACACGTGGCAGAATGCACTTTCTCTCTCCAGACTAGGCTTTCTCTCACACTTTGGCTGCGAAAAGGTTTCATGGAGGCGCTGGTTCTGCTCCAGGTGGTGCGTCGTTCATGGTGGCTGCGGGACGGTGCTGTTCCGACGTGAACTGATGCAGGTGCCGCGACTGGTTCGTGTTTTCTGGTGAAGTGTTGCAATGGAGGTGATGGAATCTGGTGCATGCTCTCATTGTCACGGTGCAGGTTCCATGGTGGCGCTGGTTCTGGTCTGCGGTGGCTGACGGTGCTGTAGTGGTTGGCCTGATTTGAAAGTTGAGGATTGCCACATGGCAACATCTGGTTGAGTGGAGTTTAAGTGGTAGGAGGGGTGCAACTTAGTGAAAACAGGGGGTGCAAAATAGGTTTTTAGTGAGACCCATTTAGAAAAAGGGGAGTGTATAAGTAAAAACTGGGGTGCAGAAGTGATTTTGCCAGAACTTGCTGATTTTAGCCTTATTTAAAGGTGGTTTGTAACTTCAATAAATTTATTTTCCCACCTTGAATGAGCTTAATCTTAACTTCAGCTGCATCAACAAACGTTAAAATATCTAAAAATAATTTATGCAGCTAAAAATCACTTTTTAAAACATTTTTATCACACAAGCTCAAATAGCCTAATTATCAGAACTGTCAATTAAATCACTCTTTAAGCATACAAATTCAATTAAATACTCAGAATTAAATATTGAATGAGGGCAAAAATACGCACTCATCAACTTGCCTAATTGGGAGATCGGTTTTTAGTATTATTCGGAAGTGTTGGAAATAAGGCCGGAGCTTTCTAGTAGTAATCACAATCGTCAGTGCAGGTTTCTCCAAGGTGGGATAATTTTTTTCTGCCCCGTGCAATAATCGACTTACGAAATAAACTGGTCTCTGGATTCCCTCTCGCTCCTGGACAAGGACCGAGCTTATTGCATGATCGGTCACTGTCAGATACATTTGCAAAGGGGAGCCAATTTCTGGCCGAGAAAGCATTGGAGGTCGGCTCAAGTATTCTTTTAATTCTGTGAAAGCTCGTTCGCATTCTGAACTCCATTGGAACTTCGTATTTTTTTGCAGACATTGAAAATACGGATGACCTCTATCTTCGAATTTTGCCAAGAATCTAGCTAACGCAGCCATCCTTCCTGTCAGTTGTTGAACCTCACGTATACAACTAGGACTCCTCATGTTTATGATTGCCATGCATTTATCTGGGTTGGCCTCAATCCCTCTCTCGGTTAACATGAAGCCCAAAAATTTTCCCGCATTTACTCCAAAAATGCACTTTTCTGGATTCAATCTTAGTTGATATTTGTTGATGGTATCAAATAACTCCAGGAGGTCTTCTGTGTGGTTTTTTCCGCCAGCCGAGGTCACCACCATGTCGTCTACATAGGCCTCAACATTTTTTCCGAGCATGGGTTGCAAAATTATATCCATCATCCTTTGGTAGGTCGCTCATGCGTTCTTGAGGCCAAAAGACATTACTCAGTAACAAAAGTTGGCCTTTATTCCCATAAAAGCAGTCTTGTCTTCATCTTCTGGATGCATCCTGATCTGATTGTAACCAGAGTACGCATCCATGAAGCTAAGCAGGCCGCATCCGGAGACTCGATCTACAAGTGTGTCTATATTGGGCAGTGGATATGAATCTTTAGGACAAGCTGTATTAAGATATGTGAAGTCGACACACATCCTCCACTTCCCACTAACCTTTTTTAACCATTACAACGTTGGCCAACCATTACGGGTATTGGATCTCCCTGATGTGCCCTGTTTCTTTTAACTTTAGTATTTCTGCAGCGGCAGCCTCTACTTTTTCATCATTAAGTCTCCTTTGCCTTTGTATCTTCGCCTTGTACTTTGAATTCACATTCAATCGATGGCATATAACGTCTGGATTTATACCAGGCATGTCCTGGGCCATCCATGCCAAATATATAAGGTTAGATTGCAAGACTTGGCATAGCTCGGATTCTGTCCGTGGATCTAAATTCGATCCGATTTTTACCTTCTTGCCCGATGAAATCTCTACTTCCTTTAAATCCCCTACAGGCTTCAGTCCTCGATGCTTGCCAAAGGACCTCAGATCTAGTTCTGTTTCGGATTCCCGTATTCCTTCTCTGACTGATCCACTCTGAGCTATGGCATAGGTCCTCCTGGCGTGTAGACTGCTCTCATAGCACTTTCGGGCGATCTCCTGGTCTACTCTCATTATAACTATCCCTTCTGTTGTGGGAAACTTCATTTTCATGTGGGTGGTGGACACTACCACTCCCAGTTTATTAAGGGATGGTCTCCCCAGCAGTAAGTTGTAAGAGGAGGGTGCATTCACCACTATGTACCTGACTACTATTGTTTTTGGTGCCTGATTGTTCGAAAATGTGGTTCGAAGATCGACATAACCATGCACCTCCACTAGTACTCTGTCAAAAGGTTGCAATTGATCCCTAAGGACTTGCAGACCCATAAAAGCGTCCCAAAACATCACATCAGCTGAGCTTCCCTGATCGATCAAGACTCGGTGTACATTTCTTCCCATCATCACAATAGACAAAACCACTGGGTCATCTTCGTAAGGGAACACATCCCTCATGTCTTCTTCTGAGAATGTGAGTGTAGGGCTCAGAGCAGCAGATTTTAAGGTCTCCATTGACATAACCCCTCAGGCATAACGTTTCCTGGCAAACTTAGTAGGACCTCCTCCTGCAAAACCTCCTGCTATCGTGTTAAAATCGCCTAGAATTGGAATTTCATCCATGTCCTCCCGATCTTCCGAACTGACGTATTTTAGAAGTATTCCTCTTCTGGGCAAACTCGCTAGCTGTCCTAAGCAACTCTCCGTATCGTGGCCATGCGTTTTATGAAATTCACACCAGGCCGAGGTGTCCTTCCCGAGTAGCCTCCCTGTTTCCAGAGGAAATCGCAAATATTTCGCGATGTCCTCTACCTTTATCAACTGAGCTTTAGGTTTAGTGAGTGCTGGGCAGGTCGTCCTCACCATCTTCCTGTGAGCGGTACGTTGCGTGGAATAAGGGGAGAATTTAACACTTGATCGTTTGTGCGGTGAGAAAGTCTCCATGACTTGTCGACAAGAATCTTTATTTTTACATTCTAGGCTCAGACGCTTTTCTTTTACCCTTTTCTTCTGCATGGCTTCCTTGGTCTCGATGTGTACTATTGCTCGGCTCCTAACCTCTACTAACGTCATTGCGGGTGATCGGATTAGGGATTCACTAAAGAGGTTGGCTCGTAGTCCTTTAACAAAGGCTCCTACTAGCATTTCTTCACTGGGACTGATGAGTCCCATACTCACGTCGCAGAAGCAGTTCAGGAACTGCTTTAGCGACTCTTTTGGGAGTTGTTTTACATCAAACATGTCGGCAATTTGCAGCTGCTTCGGTCGGTTTACTGCAAATCATTGCATAAAAACTTGGGCGAATGTGGAGAAAGATGTAATGGAGGCGCTAGGAAGTTTGCCGAACCACTTGAGTGCGGTACCTGTGAGTGTTTCAACGAACATTTTACATCGGATGGCATCACTTCCTCCTGAAATCAGCATCTATGCTCGGAATGCCTTGAGGTGGGCCTCCGGGTCGCCTTCTCCAAAAAATGGAGGGACCTTCGGAATGATGAAATGTGGGGCAATCAACTCCTCCATTATCCTTCTTGCGAAAGGATGTCCTTCTTCCTGGTCGATATTCCTGTTTAACATGGCATGATTGCCAAAACTGCCACGGTCTCTCATCCATGTGTGCAAATCTTCGTTGCATTTTCGGAGTTGTTCTTGTTGGCGTAAGGACTCCTCTAGGCGCTGACGGGATTCCATGGTTTCTTTCTGCAAACGCTCACTTTCTGCTTCGAGGTCTGCTCGTCGTTTTGCTTCTTGCTCTTGTCACCGGGTGCGTTCGTCATCTACTTGTTTTTGCATTTCTTCATTTTCGCGACGTAAACTGTCGATATGCTACATGACTTGTTCCATGGTGAGGGTATCTCCCCCATTCTTTCCAGAGGTCGTGACAGTCATTTTCTTCTGTGGGCAAGGGTGCTAGTTTTACCTGTCCCACGGTGGGCGCCAATGTTCCGGTTCAGAAAATGTGGTAGACCAAAATAATATAATTTTCTTTTCTCTTTGTCTCTGTCTCACTCTCCTTCCACTCTGATGATCCCTTCTTTTTCCTAAATATGTTCTATTATATCCTTCCTTCATAACCGCTTTGGTATTGGACTCCATTTTCCCAGCATTCCCAGTATGCCACTGCTCCTTTATCTACTCCTAAAATCCCGCATGCAAGTTCCTGAAATCTAGGGATTTAAACATCAGTTTTCTAAACTCCCCTATGGGCTTATGAATTGAATCGGATCACGTTACTAGGCTGGACCCAAATGAATTGTGCTTATGAACTCTGTAAATGACACCGACTTCGCCGAGGTATCCGACCCCTCCGATCTTTCCGACCTCCCTGAATCTCGGTGCCCGGTACATGTATATTTGTAAAAACAATTGGGAGGCCAAGTACACTAACATATAACCTAGTTTCGTCAGTGCACAAGGGGTTTGCTTAATATATGTTCATACGAAAAGATTGATGTCCTGTCATTGATTTTCTTATTTAATGTTTTAATTTTATTATAATTCAATTCAATCAAATGTAAAACAGTTTTGAAATAAATAAATTTTATTTGTTATTTTTCAAGATAAAAGGTATATACAATACAAATGAAATATTAATTAAAGCATAGAAATTTAATATTATAAAATACAACGCATTAATTTTGGCAGATGATTACATGTTCATTAAAATACATAAATCACAAGTTATTTTGGCATCGTAAATATAAAATACATAAATCTTAGAACATCTTAAATAACAAAATATTTTGGCATCATAAATTTGTCTTTTGGTATGCAGTGATTAGTGATGTCAATGGTTTGGCTACCAATATTGGTTACTTGTCATCTCTCGTGTTCTTTCGCATGTTCTATTATCTGTCGGTTAGATAAAAAAAGAGTTTTGGTATTTATATATATATATATATATATATATATATATATATATATATATATATATATATATATATATATTTATATATTAATTTAAATAAAATTATTAAAAAAATAAGTTTTCAAAAAATAAATTTAGATAAAAGAATTAATTTTAAAGTATATTTTAAATAAAACTACGCTAAAAGATTAATGTAAATAAATTTAGTTTTTCTAAACAACATATTTAAATGAATTTGTAAAATATAAATTTTCTCTCTCTTTAGAAATAACTTCTATTTATAAATCCAAATGAAAAAAATATAAATATTTGAAATTAAATTTTAAATAACTTTTAATGATAAATATTTCTTTTTATTAATACATTTTTTATCACTTGATTTTGTAAAAAATATATATTTAAATAAAATTAATTATTTGTG
>Ga0214544_1011987_pt1 | contig 11597 bp, 9 predicted proteins | sample CNSS3metaG_FD_160074 | JGI IMG/M metagenome (GOLD analysis project Ga0214544, IMG submission 160074) | Root nodule microbial communities from cowpea collected in UCLA plant growth center, Los Angeles, California, USA - CNSS3 | ecosystem: Host-associated > Plants > Roots > Nodule | place: USA...
TTTTTTTTTTTTTTTTTTAAAAAAAAAAAAAATTTTTTCTTTTTTTAAAAATTTTTTTTAAAAAAAAAACAAAAAATTAAAAAAAAAATTTAATTTTATAAAAAAAAAAAAAAAAAAAAAACTATCAAAGTCTTTATCTAAAACCAGACTTCCTCGTTTAAAAAATATAATAAGAAGAACACATAAAGAGTGATAGAATGATATAATCTATTTTTCATATTTATTTTTCAATTTTAATTTTAAAATATATATTTTTTAAATTAAATTAATTATTTTTTTAATTTTACTTTTTAAGTAATCTTTCTTTAAATTTAACTGTTTTTTAAAATTAATCATTTTTTTAATTATAAAACTACCTATAAAATAAATAAAAAGTATTTACACTAAAATTACAAAAATTATTTTAATTTTATAATTATAATAATAATAACAACAATAATAATATGCTTATATATAAAAGGAATTTATTTTTTAGTGTCCAAATTTATTTTTTGATTTATCCTTTAAATAATTTTTTAAAATAAAAATAAATATTTTATCAATTTTATTTTTTAGATATTTTTTTATAAAAATTTAACTATTTTTTAGTTAACATTTTCTAAAACTTAATTATTTTTTAATTATAAAATTATCTACAAAATAAATAAAAACTATTTATGTTCCAAAATTATGAGATAAAGCAATTTTAGTGGTATAAAGGTCTTAGACATTTTATGTGTACATATATAGATAGAGAATTCTTCCAACCTGAACACTTCATTAATGTGAATATATAGATAGTGATTTCTTTTCCATTAATATGACTGCTAATAAAAATAATGTTACTAGACATACAAGTGAAATATGAGATAAAATGTTAACACCATATATTCACGAGTGTAATAAATGAAATAATGATTGAGAAAAGTTCAAATTTAGGAAATTAAAAGATCCAATATTTCTTACATTTTATGATATCTGTAACACACCCAAAATTAATCACATGAATCATTAATATAGTAAATTCTCTAATAAAATAATTATTATCTCATATATATATATATATATATATATATATATATATATATATATATATTATATAGTGTAAACAATTTTAATAAAACCAACCATATATATGAATCATTAATGTCAGATTGTTTATGAGATTTATGTTGAAAAATCTTACCTTTTAATATTGGTAAAACCAGTGTTAAAAGCTTAATTTTTATTAAACGGGTTACGTAATTTTAAAGGCAATCCACCTGAAAAAAAAAAAATAGAAGAACCAATACATTATAATTTTTTTTTCTACACAATGTACATAAATAAATAAAAATTTGTATATGACATTGGAAAAAATAATTCCTTATTACAATGTTTGAAAAAAAAAATGTTCTAATAATGTCTTAATTTTACAACTTTTTATGTCCACTGATTACATATTTCTTCAAGTAGAAATAAAGTTAATTTATGAAGAAAAATAAACAATTTAAGCTTAAAATTAATTTGAAACAGGAAATATGAACTTAATCACACTAATCGTATCCATTGCTATGAGAAAACAAATGAAAAAGTTAATTGCACGAACAAAAGTTATTAAACAATTATTGCAATTAACTTAGGAATAAAATTTAATAAATTGATCCATCTTATTTGCACATTTGTCTGGTGTGGACCAATTTCATCACAGGTACAAAACTCCCCTCCATGTGAGGATATTCAGTCTTGATAGGGTACATTAATTTGTACGTTTATTCTTTTTTATATAATATATATTTTTAAAATAATTACACATTAGGTAGTTATTATTTATCATTTTTGTCACGTGTCTATAAAACGGAACCACCTAACTACTCGCAAAAAGCTTCAGCTCCATGCGTTGCATTTCAAATGCAATAATTCAATATTCATTGAAGAAGAGGTAAAGACACGAGTGGCTCTCATCCTTGTAATGCTTGAACCCTATCATTTAGTTGATTTTGTTTTTGATTTTTCATTTAGGATTGCTTAGTATGTGTTGGTAAAAATTTCTGAAAATTACTTTATTAATAGATAAATATAATAAATACAAAGAAACACATACACAACTTTCTCATATTCTTTAATCTCGAGTATTTATATTCTTTAAAATAATAATTTAACATAAACTTTACAACGTTTTTATTATAAGAGTATAAGAAATAAGAATAGTCAAAAACAAGTTTGAAATATCTTTGACTTGGAACGAGAAACATCATGAACTTATAGTCCATTATATAATCATCAACACTCATTCCTTGGTTATCTTGATGTAAAACTTTTCAACATATATTATTTTCATCAATCCAACAATATATATATATATATATATATATATATATATATATATATATATATATATATATATATATATATATATATAAAAGAGCGAGGAAAAGCTAAAATTGGATAAAGGGGAAAAAAGTTGACAGTAAAAAAAAGGAAATAAAATTTAGTGTCTAATTATTAGTAGAGTAGAGAGAGGTTAAAAGAAGAAGAAAAATACTTTTAAAATGATGAAATTTGATGGAAAATAAATTAATATTTAATATGCTAAACATGCAAAATAAAATCGTTTTTTTAATCAATTAAATTTAGAAGATTATTCATTTCAAATAATCCACAAAAAAGCTTACTCTTCATGATAATTATATAATCTTTTTTGCATAGGACATATTTCATTATTAAATAATTGGCTTACTAGAAATTAACTTAATCTATGAATTAATTAGTAGAAATTTACCTTAACACAATATCATGTATCTCTGTCCATTTATATTAGTTAAAAAGTTATTTTTTGTCCACGTACTATTAGAGTGTGGACCAAGACATTAAAACTTTGTTCTGTTCATTATTAATATCTTCACGCATTTAATATTGATTTAGTGATGCTTTTAGAATTAATGTTAAATATAATGTTATTAAAAGTATGAGGTTTCAATAATTAGTGTTTAATCTTAAGTTAGAACTCATTTTCAACCTCAGATTTGCTAGAAATGTATGAAAAATGTGAATTGAGAGAACTTGATTTTATTGGATGTTGTGCTATCGACTAAAACTTTGATCTTTGGAAGTTGTTGCATGGTCATTACCTATTGAATTGGAGGTTAAAATAAGGACTGATTTTATGTTATGTCTATTCTTTTGTGTAGAAATAATGTAGAGTCTTTCTCTCATTTGTTTTCTCACTATTTTATTGATACGAGGTTATAGGAATGGTTGAAGGAAATTTTTAAGATTTGTAGTTTTTCTCTTTGGATTTGGTTGTTCAATTAAGAAGTTTTCTTGTAATCCTTTATTTAAAGTAATTAAAGTGGTTGTACGGTTATTTTGATCATTTGGAGGATGAGAATCATAGTATGTTTTCAAATGCGGAATATTTCTCTTATTTGGTTGTCATTATTGTATTTATTTGAGGATCCAATTGTTTTTCCTTCTATTATGTTTTCAAATTAAGGAATTATTGGGTATAGTTAGGAATAAATCTAAAAAACATGAGCAACACTATCTCTGATTTTTTGCTGCTGAAAATTTTCAATATTCAAACTAAGGACATAATATGACAAGTTCTATATGTTAATTGGCTTAAGATGAATATTGATGATGCAACTAAAGGTTGTCACGATATTTTTAGAGGAAGTCGTGATAAATATGTAGATAGTTCTTTAGCTTTGATCTATAAAAAAAATTATAAGTGATTTAATATTTTACCTCCATGTAATTATTTATCCTTTTTCATAATAATAGTTTGCCTGTGTTTCATCTAGTGTAATGGTCATCATAGATATGGTGTGGTCTCCATATAATTCATTCTTTTATTTTATTTTATTTTTTTTAATATTTTTTTGTGTGATAACAAATGATTGATGAGTGTTAGGGTCAGAATGTCAAAGTTTATGTTAATACCTAATATGACTACTTAAAAATTAAAATCAGTTATTTTTTAAATGATAAATTTATAGAAATAATTAATAAATGAAAATATATATTTATAAAATTGTATAAACAAAAATAGATATAAAATTTAATTAAAATATGATTATATATATATATATATATATATATATATATTTTAGAGGAAGAGAAAAGATAGATAGATAATCAACAAAAACTGCAAAAACAACTGGCATATTGCATCATTCAAAACGTGTATTTCTCTATGTTTGAATAATGAATAAATTAAGTGAATATTTTATTCACATAAACTAATTTGTAAAATTTTTCCAAATTTTAATTTTATATTATTTTAAAATTATTATTTTTAATTTATATGTAACTAATTTTAATTTAATAAGAATTTATTTTATTTTATTTTGTCTCTAAGGAGTATGTATTTATACAAGACTTCATCAACATTATTGTCTCTTTATTTATATAACTACAAGAAAATGTTTGATTAACAACCAATTTTAGTTACATAATAAAAAGTTATGAATTACTAAAACAATCACTATTATGAACAAAAGATTGTAATTAGTCTTTAAATTGATTTTTAAAATTTAACTAATTTAGCTTAATTTAGCTATCAAATGAAATTGGTCACTAAACATTTATTATCAAAATATTTATGACAAAAAAATTAACTTTTAAATTAGTATTTAATTAATTAATAACCATTTTTCAATCATAGATTATATTATTTTAAGGGTAAGTTTTAGAATATTATATTTTCAATTAGTGACCAAGTTTTTGCTAATGAAAATAATTAATTTCTAAATTAACTTTTTTAATTAAATATGGCAATGCTTGAATCATATTAAATTAAATTAAATTTTGTTTAATACTTAGAAGAATTCAAAGTGAGAAATATAATTTTCTTCAATAAATATAATATATGATATATTTAAGGATTAAATATGTGTTTGGTCCCTTAATTTTTTAGAAATTGAAATAAATTTTTTCTTGAAATTTTAATCCAATTTAGTCTCTTAGTTTTAAAATTATTAAAATTAGTTCTTTTAACTAATTTTTATTAATTTTATTTGATTTATGATAGTATTTGAGGTGTTTATACTATACGTAGTTTTAAAATTGGGAACACTACATTAAACCAAAATTTCAAAAAAAGACTAATTTTAATTTTCATTTAAAATTAAAAAATAAAAGCATATTTAATCCTATATTTAACTTATAAAAAAGAAATATACTTGATCAAATAGAATTAGATCTGTGAATATGTAAAAATATGTAAAAGATAAATGATAAAAAAATTTAATGCGTAAAAAACGCACACCACGATATTAACTTTTTACATAATTTTTTACTAAATATTACTTTAACTCTAAATTAAATGTTATTTTGTCATCAAATTATATTATAATTTTATAAATCTTGCAGATTCAAAACACGAATCAAATTTTAATTATTTCAGGGATCAAACTTCGAACTCACACGATCCAAAAACACACTGCAAAACCGCCCTACAATATGTTGGGACACGTTCTCACTTCTTATTTGTTTAGTGTTTAAAATCAAACCGACAACAAAAATAAATTTAAATATTGAAAACTGGTCAAGATTAAATTGTTTTAGATTTTTTAGATTAATTTATCCTAAATCAAATAATTTCATTCAGATATTAAAATTAAAATTAAAAACAAGTGTAATTAAAAACAATATTATATATTTAGAGTTAGTTAACAACTACAAGATAAAGATCATTTCAAAGGTATTATATAGTTGGATTTAGTTTATATATATTATGTTTATTAAAACAATATAATAAATTTATATTATAATTTTTTAAGTAAAAATTATATCAAATATTTTTTTAAATGAAAATTATTTGAATTGTGAGTATAAATAATAAATATATAAAAATTAGTAATATATTTTCCTATTTAACAATTTATCATTATAAAATCTTTGACCAATCAAACGGAAAATGTTCATTTAATTTATATTTTATATTAAATTAGAACAAATAAAATGAAATCTCATCCCCTATCTCTTTGTGTGATAGAAAGGAATCAAACCAGCTTACAAATCTCGAACTTTATTTACAGACAGGTTTATCACTTTCATCGCCATAGATATTGGTCGAAACTAGTATGTTTTACTTTTTATATTGAATGAAAGAAATAAAATTGAATAATATAAAAAATAAAAATAAAAATTTATTACTTTAAATTTTTTAATTACATGTATTGCGTAATTTCTTATATAGATTTATTCACTTTTATCTTTATTTTAAAGATTCAATAATATCACAATTGATGATTTGTTTTAGTAATTAATTTAAAAAATGAGTAAAAAAATCTTAACACTTTGATCATAATCCATTCACATTATATATATATATATATATATATATATATATATATATATATATATATATATAAGTTTCACATTGTCTAGGATAAGATAGGGAGTAAATATTAGTGATTACATAATGCACTTTAAGCCTATGATGTTTCTTACTCTAAGTCTAAGACACTTTGAGTTAGTGTTTGACTTTTCTTATCCTCTTCTAGTAGAATGTTGTAAGGTGTAGTTAGATTCTTGGTCTAGAGAGGATGAATGTATTTATGGTTAAAGGGTTGAGAGTGTTTTTTTTTTTGTGTTGTAAAATTTGCACTTAATGATTACTCTGTGGTGTTTTTCTTTTTTTCGTATTTGGAGTTTCCACTTCATATCTTTGTATTCCTTATGTTTATCTTATTTTTATGTTATTAGGGTGATTATTGGGGTAAAAACGGTAGTATTCTTCATAGATGGTGTGTTTTTCCTAACAAGTGGTATCAAGAGTTATGGTTCGATAAGATTTTTTTCTTAGTATGCTATGTGGTTGCAACTTAGTTTGATCTTCCACATAAGAAAAGATTAATTCCTTGTTGTGAGAGAATCATCCTTGTTGTTGAAGTTGTAATGAGAAATTTGATGGAAGGATGATTGCCAACATCGTGTTGGTGTAGTAAATCTACAGTTGGGTTTGTGGAAGTGCAAGGACCATGAGTCGCGTTAATCAATAGTGGAGTTCGTGTGTGGTGAGATTCTCCTGGATCTGCGGAGGAGGTCGTTAGAGCTCGTGTGGCTCGCTTGCATATCTTTGCATGCATGGGGTGTGCTTGCGATTCTAGTGATGCTTTGCGATGGACATCGGTGTGATGGTGAACAAAATTGTTCTAATGTGTGTGGGTTGTGGTGCGATGGTATGTGGTGTCCTACGGTGGCTGTGCATAGAAGATGAAGATTGGTTGTGTTTTTCAAATATGCTTGAGGTTAAAGATTATGAAATGGTGGGTTGTGATTGACTGAATGTTAAGTGATAGGATGGATATTTCCTAAGAGTAATTTTATATACGAGTATTGGCTAATATTGATGCACGGTTCATGGGAAGTATGCATGGGCATTGGTTAACATTGATACATGGTGTATGGTATTTATGGGCAGACATTGGCTAATTTTTATGCAAGGTGTGTGGTGATTATACATGGGCATTGCTTAGCATCGATGCATGGTGCATGGAAATTCTTAGGATGGTTTGATTCCAAGTGGAAATTCTTTGGATGGTTTGATTCCAAGTAGAAATTCTTGGGATAGTTTGATTCCTAGTGGAAATTCTCAAGACGATTTGATTCCTAGTGGAAATTCTCGGGATGATTTGATTCCAAGTGATACTCTTTATGATGGAGTATGATTGCTGGTATAGGCAATGAAAATGTGTTTATTTTAATTCGGGGGGAAGAACATTGAGCTGATGAAAATAACATATTTTGAAAAGTCCCACATTGTTTAGGATAAGATAGGGAGTGAGTGTTAGTGAATATATAATGAGCTCTAAGTTGATGATGTTTCTTTCTCTAAGTCTAAGACATTTTGAGCTAGTGCTTGACTTTTTTTATCCTCTTTTGTGGTAGTGTTGTGATGTGTAGTTAAATTCTTATTCTGAAAAGTGTGGATGTTTTGCACATAGTGATTATTCTCTGATATTTACACATAGTGATTATTCTCTGGTAATTTTTTTTTTGTATTTGGAATTTCCATGTTATATCTTTTTTTTTATCTTATTTCTCTATTAATAGGGTGACTTTTAAAGATAAAACGGTAATATTCTTTATTAATGATTATTTTTTCCTATATATATATATATAATTAGCTAAATATAAGTATTTTCATTTATCACATTATAACTAAATTATAATTATTTCATTTCCATTTAATATTTTCCTTTACTCAAAATTTCGTCTTATTTCATGTAGGGCAGATGCACGTTGTGACTACAGGGCCACTTGTTTAGCATAAGACAAGACAATGTTCATTTTATTATTAATTTAATGTTGTATTTGGTTGAAAAGAGTATATAGAGGTGACGAAGCATGAGAACTAGGTAAAAGGTAAAATTATTAAGTTTTGTTTTTTCTATTTATTTATTACATTCAATTTGATACTTACTTTAGTAAAAAGTTTAAATTTAATTTCTTATTTTCTCAAAATACTTTAACCTTCTTTTAGTTGAGGGAAGAGGTATGTGGGAAGGAAATAGAATGGTGCAAGTATTTTTAAATAGTGAAAATAAAGTGGAAGTTCAAAAGGATATATTCATTTATTTTGAAGGAGCAAAATTATAAAAAAGTAGTGTTTGACAATTTTCAAATTTATCCTTATAAGTGGTCATTTTAATTAAAAGAAGGGCATAATGGCATTTGTATACCAAACAACTATTATTGGCACGAAAAACGTTGTACCTAAAAGTCATAGTTTTTTATTTCCAGATTTATTATATGACAAAAAAAAAAAACTCTTAGAAACAATTTAGTTGGTAAGATTCATAATAAATACTAAAAGAATATCTTTATTCATAATTAGTAAATATATTTATATTTTAATTATCCGTGGTTTATTGACAATATGTTATATGTGTTGGGAGATGTAATATATAAATATTTACTAATTTTTAATTGTTAGTTAAATTTATTTAATTATTTTCAATACAAATTAAAATAAAGTCATTAAAAATTTTAATTATGAAAGAACTATTTATAATTTAGTTTTCTTTAATTTTTTTTACATTACTTTTAAAAGGATTATTTCCTTAAAAATTTATGGTTCATTTTATTTAAATCTATTTTTTAAAAAGACTAAATTTATTTGTAATATTTATAATATAATTATAACTTAAAATCATTTCTATTTAAATTTCTATTTGAAAAAAATATTTTAAATAAATTTTATTTAAATTAAACAAAATAAAAAAAATGCAGATATCAATAAATACTTATACATATAAAAAAAATTTATAAATATGTTTTTTTTAAATATTCAACATTAAACTTGATGAGTAATGAGACAAAACATTTTGGACGTAGTGTATAAGGCGTGCTGCCTCTACCATTACAATTATGCATGAGTTGTCATTTGTATTCATATTGTCTTAATTCAGTATTGATTGACGTAGGTAGGGTATGAGAAACAAAATTTGAAGGACACTCATCCATCACATTACAACAATTTTAACTCCATTCAACTTTGGAACCCTAAAACAAGTGGTCCAACTAATACACCAAATCAATCATTTCCTTCATTTTTACCACTCTTATTTTTACGTACAAATACAAATGTCATAATTAATACAATCCCAAAAGAAAATAAAAACACACCCTTTGGATCATATATACAAAATTTCTTTAGGGTAGTTTTTTCTTACCTTTTGATGTTAAAAGGCATATTGATGACACCCTCATACACTCTTCTTTTTCCTACATGCATGATGTTAATTAATACAATGTCTAGCATGTATATGGTATCAATGCAAAAGATAAAATAATATGAAACTCATGTTTTGTCTTTTGTAGGTTTTGTTTTTCTTTCTAACTTCGTGTTATGATCTTATGGACATGTAAAAAGATTTGATATTTGAAATTTATCTTTTATTTTTTCTTTTGTATATATTGCTTTCTGCATAGATTAAGACAATTCAATATTGTCCTTATTTAATATATTTATTTTTTTCATTATTTTTTTAATGAAAGATAAAAAACAAACCGGTGCGAAGGAACAATTTGAATGCACGGAGTGAAGAAGAAAAGTAGGTTGATTACTAATATTATTTTAAGGAAATAAGGACTCATTTTCAAAACAATTTAACTAAATTAGAACATGTTTGTGTGGCTAGTTTTCAAGTTCAAAAGTACAACGTCTTTTCTTTATTAGTAAAGCCTTAAGTGGTTTGTAATATTTGACCCAAACTTCTATATACTACTCACTCAAATGACTCTTTTGTTCACCCGAAAACTCTATAATAAATTTACTCATTTTCTGTTTTGTCTATAATCTTCCTATAATCTTCCTATGTTTTATGTTTTTTTTCTATGACTTTTTTCTATTCTTGATAACTGTTAGGAAAAACACTGCATTTTAATTCCACAATAATCATATAATAATAGAGAAATAAATATTAACAATGATACACAAACAATATAATATGGAAATTTCAAATACGGAGAAAAAACCACCGTTGTTGTCCGAAGACAACCGGGAAATAATCATTATGTGCAAATTTGTACAACACATACAGAAGACTCTCAACTCTTTGACCCTAAGTACACTTACACTCTCCAGAGCAATAATTTAACTACACCTCACAATACTCTATTAACAAGAGTATAAAAAAAGTCAAACACTAGCTCGATGTGTCTTTAACTTAGGGAAACTAGAACCATAAACTTAGAGTCTATTATATAACCATGAGCACTCACTCCCATACTTATCCTAAGAGAAGTGAGTGTAACATCCATAAATTTTATAATACAATTTATTAATATCACATTATTTAAAAATGTTTTATTTTATTAGAAATAATGATAGTAATATATATATATATATATATAGAATAATAATAATAATAATTAATAAGTAATACTATAACGATGATAATAAACATTTAAAATGAAAAAAAAAAAAATATATATATATATATATATAAAAGATAAAAAAAAAAAAATTTATATATATATATATATATTATGAATAATGATATATCTATAATTATAAGTAAATAAAGCAATTATAATTATAGATGATTAATTAACTAATACTATATATATATATACTACACGTCTAATAGTAGGCACCAATTATTTTAAAGTTTCTACTGATTATCAAGAATTAACATTCTATATGTATAAAAAACAAATCAGCGATAAGATTGCACAACAACAACTCTTATCTGTTTCTGATGTAGCATTTAATGCAGAAAAAAAAAATCAGTAACCAAGAATTCAAAGGCAATCAAACGGGAATAGTAATTACAAACCTAGTTAAAACTAAACTATATGTAATCATTACATTGAGACATATAAATAGGGGTGAGAGGTAAATGGGTGAAAGTGGGAAAGTAGTGAACGTGATAAAGGAAACAGAGAGTGTTAGTGAGGTGAATCAAGGTTATTAGGAAATAGGAGGAGGAAGTGCGACAGAGAAAAAAATAATATATATCATCAAAGCTTCAGTACAACCTTGGTATATTTTCCACAATAATTAAGGTAAGGGAAGGAGATATCTATCATTTTATTTTTACTTTAATTATTTTTTTTATCTGTTCATAATTATTTTTATCTCTATATTTACCTTAAGTGAGGTGTCCCTAACCTCATTCTAG
>Ga0214544_1011988_pt1 | contig 11595 bp, 6 predicted proteins | sample CNSS3metaG_FD_160074 | JGI IMG/M metagenome (GOLD analysis project Ga0214544, IMG submission 160074) | Root nodule microbial communities from cowpea collected in UCLA plant growth center, Los Angeles, California, USA - CNSS3 | ecosystem: Host-associated > Plants > Roots > Nodule | place: USA...
CCCAAGGACTCAATCGTATGGATATGTAAAATACAGGATTTCCTATCCTAGCAGGAAAAGGGGGAACGGATACTCAATTTCAAGTGAGTAAACAGAATTCCATACTAGATATCATAGATACATATAAAATTCTGTGGAAAGCCGTATTCGATGAAAGTCGTATATATGGCTTGGAGGGAGATCTTTCATATCTTTCAAGATCCACCCTACAATATGGTGCCAAAAAGCCAAAATAAATGATTTTAGCCCTTATAAAAGTTCTAAAAAAATGGATTTCTCCTTTCACGCTCATGTCACGGTGAGGTACTGCAAAAGAAAAAACCGCAAAATCCGATCCAATTTATCGTAATCGATTAGTTAACATGCTGGTTAACCGTATTCTGAAACACGGAAAAAAATCATTGGCTTATCAAATTCTCTATTGAGCTATGAAAAAGATTCAACAAAAGACAGAAACAAATCCAATATCTGTTTTACGTCAAGCAATACGTGGAGTAACTCCCGATATAGTAGTAAAAGCAAGACGCGTAGACAGATCAACTCATCAAGTTCCCGTTGAAATAGGATCCGCACAAGGAAAAACACTTGCCATTCGTTGGTTATTAGGGGCATCCCGAAAACGTCCGGGTCGAAATATGGCTTTCAAATTAAGTTTCGAATTAGTGGATGTTGCCAAAGGTAATGGCGATGCCATACGCAAAAAGGAAGAGACTCATAGAATGGTAGAGGCAAATAGAGCTTTTGCACATTTTCGTTAATCCATGAACAAGATCTATATAGACACGTAGACCCATGAATCCATACATCTCGATCGAAAAAGAATCGAAATTGATGAATATATCTCTCGAAACAAACGAAAAGGAAACGAAAAACAAAACATAAATCATGGATCAATTAAGTCCTCTCGGGGACTTGCTTAAGAATGAGAAAGAGGAATCTTATGTAAATACCACAGAATAAGGTTTGGTCCTATTCATGGGGATTCTGTAACTATTCCATTCCAAAAGATAAAAAAATTCGAAACAATTGGGATTTTTTGGAGATTGGATGCAGTTACTAATTCATGATCTAACATGTACAGAATGAAAACTTCATTCTTGATTCTACAAGAATTTTTATGAAAGCCTTTCATTTGCTTCTCTTCGATGGAAGTTTTATTTTCCCAGAATGTATCCTAATTTTTGGCCTAAAATATATATATATATATATATATATATATATATATATATATATATATATTATATATATATATACATATATATACATATATGTATGTATGTATATATGTATGTATATATATATATGTATGTATATATATATATGTATGTATATATATATATATGTATATATATATATACATACATATATGTATATATATGTATATATATATTCCACCCTTTAAATCTATGCTAGCATTCAATTCTAACAACTTAAGCACATGATCCTATGCACCAATGCAAATTAATATAGCACTATCGCCTCTCCTATGCAACAATTTAATTATATTAACACACACGCATTCACAAATAAAACCAATGAGTAACATATATCTCTAGCTACTGACCTCCAAATCAAATCTCTACCGTTCAAAGTGAAGAACTACATGTTATGGACCATCTGTCAAAATTTCACCTAAATCGGAGGGTAACGAACTGGGAAATGCAGTTTTACGAAAATTTCGCAAACTAGAACAACGGTGGCGCCTAGCACCCAAAAATCAGGAACCTGGCGCTAGCGATACAAAACCAACGCTGGACGGTTCCTGTACCGCGAAAATATGAAAAAAAACATTTTTCGTGAATCAGAACACCACCACATCTCTGGTATGGCTCCTAGCAGCTAATTGGGTGCCGCTAGACGGTTCCTGCTGTTCCAGAAACCCAGAAATATCCCTTGCACTTACGAACCTCAACCACTCTCCACTACCTTGGTTTCATTCAATTTATGACTCAAAAGGTTGTACTCACATGTTTAGGTTCACAATCCATTCCTAAAACTTCCAATAAGTGAAATTCCATTAACCTTTTCCCCTTAATTTAGTGCCACTATAAAAATCCCCAAATCATCAGTCCTAAATTATTGTTCATATAGTTTTCATTCAATTGAACCTTCAACTACATATAATCCCACGAAATTTAATCTCCAACTATTTACCAATCGTTATTATTGTCTTTTACCCCAATCAGAGTTAACTCATGAATCCCAAAACACCAAAATTGAACCAAAATTGGTTTGCGTCGCCTGACGGGTGTTCATCACCGCCAAGCAGTTCATCAAAACCCAGAAACTGGGTTGATTCACATGTGTCGCCTGGTGGTCAGGCTCGTACCGCCAGGCGGTTCCTCATCTGGAACCTAGAAACAGACAGAAATGGGGATGGGTCGCTTGGCGACTTTGAAGACCTGCCAGGCAGTTTCTAGAAAATTTTCAGAAACATGAAATTACACAGTTTTAACGCAATACAAACATCCAAATAATCAATCAATCATGCAATAATAACACACGAATAAAATAACGGAGTCCAGCTCCCCTAACCTGGATTTCTTGCTCCAAAAGTGTGTAAATCTTTGAGTTCTTGATCCTAATTGACCTTAGCTTGTGATTCCTCCTTCAAGACTCCTTCTCACTCTCTTTTCTCTCCTTGCATGCACTCAACACACTCTCCACAATACTCACTCTTTGGTAGCTTCAGAAAACCCTTTTACATTCACGCCAAAAGAAATTTTAGCAAAAAGAAAGTTTAATTTGGATCTAGCAAGGTTCAAATCCATAACCATATCAATACCCAATTCAATACACAACCATTCAACCAATTCATGTTTCATGATAATTCTTATAATTCTAAGGTTATATTATCACTCAACATGTTCAAGCATTTTATTAAAAATAATCAATTAATTAACATATAACCATGGGACTTGAACCCAAATTCTCTCACACAACCAAGTACTCTCAACCATTTGAGCTAATAATTTTCCATGTCAGTATTAAATGCCATAAAGGCTCTCACTACCCGCATTTATTAAATAATTATTTACTTAATTATTTAAATTTCTCGGGTCTTGCAGACTTCTTGTAACATTTTCATTAACAATAAAAAAGTCAGAGTTATGTAGCTCTCTCTCTCTTTTTAAATGGAATGAAACATGTGAGTCCAATAATGATTTAACTTGTCCCTATATATTCTCATTCACAACAGAAATTAGGGTTTACATAGTTATTTTTAAAAAAGAAATTTTGAGAGTGGATATATTTAATTGTTTTAAAGATGTAATTGTTTGAATGAGTATATTTATATTAAAATTTAAATTGTCAAGCAAATATGATAACAACATGATAATCTATAATTTTTAATATTATTATTGTAACGTCCCAATTAAATAGATAAAAAAAATCAATTTAAATAAACGCCACATATATTAAATATTCAGAGAGTGCGGAAAGACGGAGTATGGCATACACAGTACCCCAACATATCCATAACAAAAGAAGGTGGCACAACACTGCCTAACCCCAAAATAACATGAAACACAACAAGACTGGTTCTTGTACAGAAAGGTAAATCTAGACAATAACTTCTTCAACTGAGGGCTCCATAATGAGCCCATACCCCCCATGACCATCACGCTGTAGTATCTCCATCGCTATTACCACTGCCTTAGTTTCTCACATCTGCTCACATCAATAGAATTGATGATCATTGCAAAGGGGGAAGACCACACACACAACCATACAAACAAGCAAAAGGGTAAGCTAGTGCACAAGATTCATATATTATAATAATTATCATTCAATCATAGAATCGAGCATAAATGACGGGAACCCACACATGATATATCAAACCCCCTTTCAAAACTATAAGACTTGACTATCCGGATCCATATCTGAGGCACCACCACGTGATAGTGGAATTATGCCCTACAAATGAGGCGTCACCGCGAGGCCTTCACGAAATTATACCCTTCTAGGAGGCACCACGACGTGGCCTTCGTGAAATTACGCCCTGACCCTAAGGCACCACCACGACCCCCCGTGGAATTACGTCCCTTTCGTTGAGGCACCACCAGGGACTCCCCTTAAGGGTCCATGGAATTACGTCCAACCGGTGAGGCGCCACCAAGATCTCTCACTACAAGAGTCATGGAATTATGCCATACCCATACTTTAAACATGTTTCACCCACAATCAATAATTTCTCAAAACATACATATCATGTAAAATCAACAAATCATGCAACTCACGTTTTCTCATTCATATTCCATCAACCACATGCCATTTCCATTTCAAATGTACACATTAATCATGCCATCATCACACAACCCTTCTAGTAAAGCATTTGGGTCAGATAAGCAAGCCACACACTAGTGAACCATTTAACACCCACATCAAAACTTGCCCGCTGCCTCGCCCAAGCTAACAGGGCTCGCTCAGGCGAGAGGGATCCTCTCGCTCAGGCGAATCCTAGCTCGCCTAGGCGAGGGCGCGACGAAGGAACAGGGGGCTCTGCGGGGTCTCGCTCAGGCGAGCCTCTTCTCGCCTAGGCGAGAGCACTCCTTGCTTAAAAAGAACGCAAGTCGCCTAGGCGACAGTTCGAGGGACAAAAACCTGGGCGAGCCTCTAATAATCTCGCCTAGGCGAGATTAGCTCGCTTGGGCGAGAAAACCAGCACCCGCCACTATTTTCGTGTACAGTAGCCAAAACCACAAACCAAAACATGCTTAAATCAATCCTAAACGGGCACAACGACCACCAACCAATACAGACATGAAATAATCGGCAAAACCGCGAAAAACACCAGCAACCGAGAGTCCTAGCTTCCCTTACTTGGAAAAGACTAGCATGAGACCTCGATCTTAAATAGTGGTGAACGATAAAACCAGGAGCGACTCAAGGTGCTGGAAAAAGATGAGAGACATGGGAAAAAGGGTTATCCAGTGAAACAGTAGCAGAACCACGAGCAGGGTTGGAAGGAGACTTACGCAGAATATGGAAACGGAGTTGAGCACTGTTCGATCGGGAAAACGTAACCCTAGCAAAGCTCCTTACGGCAGCGGAGTATGACGGCACAGTTCTAGGTCTGTTTCTGAAAATGAGACAAATGGGGATTAGGGCAACACGAATTTGGCATTTAACCTATGGGCCAGCCTCTAGGCCCAACTGCTGTAGGGTAGCCCTTCACTTTAGGGCAGAAAAGGAAACCAGAATTTAATGGGCCTTACAATTATATGAATTAAAATTTTAAGGATTAAATATGTTTTTGGAATTAGTCATTCTTTGAAACTTTGGTCTAATTTATTCCGCCAACTTTAGAAATACGTGAATTTAGTTTTTTTAACCAAATTATTTAAGATTATTTAATGTTTCAAACGTGTTTCATGATAAGTTTTGAGTTGTTTACACCGTTTAACACATTTATGTAGCGACATTGGTGGCGAAAGGAAGGTGGTGTGGAAGCTCTTCCATGATTTGTATTCAAGGTGAGGAATTGTGTTGTATTGTCGCAAATCACATGCATATGCTAACTAGCACAAAAGAGTGGTTGTGCATGCGTTCAATGAAGAACATACAAGATCGTGTATTTGAGAAACCAGCTATATAAGATGGTGTTTTGTCTTAATTGTGTTTACAAGTTTCTATTATTCCATTTCCTTAATTTTATATGTAGAGAACTCTATGGGTATGTTATATAGATAGCATTGTTTTATTTTGTTCTTGGGTTTTTCTTATTATTGTTGAAGGAAAGCAACAAGAATAATAAATACACAAACAATAATATTGACTATGATTATAATAATAATAATAATAATAATAATAATAATAATAATAATAATAATTGGAGAGTGAGGGTAATTATGATAACGACATACTAGTAGTGAGAGAGTTATAAGGATGAAAAAGGTTGTTGCCCATATTAATATATAAATAATCTAATACTAATAATCATAATAATAATAATAATAATTATTATTATTATTATTATTATTATTATTATTATTTAGTAATCATCCTATTTGGTCGATAATCACATCTTTATGCATAGAATAATAGTTTGTATAAACAAGATTAACTCTTAAATAGATCCCAATTGGATATCTTGAAGTTTGATTCTCATGTAGAAAGGATGAGTATGAAAACATATTTATAAAGAAAGACAAGTTCTTGAATACATCTTAATTTAACACATCAGCGAATACATGCTAGGATTAAAATTTGTAAAAAGTAACTTTAGTGTTGAATTGGACCAAAACTTTTGTTTTAGTTCAAATGTAGGTGCACTAATATAGTTTTATTCGTTGTTGCATTGTAGAATTCTAATTGGTAATTGGTTGAAAGTATAAACATATGTAGAAATTCTGAGCATGAAGCCTTTCTAAATATGTTTAATGTCTATGACTGCAATCGGATGATCCATTATTAACAGAAGGAAAACAATCCGGTGGTGGATTTTGTGCAAAAATGTTGGAGGGTCAAATTAATATAATTTTAAATTCATTAGATTCCATCATTAGTATAATGTTTTAATACATAGCTTCTTTAAGTGAACAATTTGATTAATAGTATAATTCTTTAAGATATGTGAAGAAGTAGAATCTATCTTGTTTTTATGAATAATTTTCTTTTTATCACTTCTAAACAATGAATTTATTCTTTTATTCTTTATCATATACATTTTTTTTTGTAAATAATACTAAAAAATAATTTATCGTAATCCAATACAAAATTGAGTTGCATAATTATTAAAATAAAAATATATTATAGTTAAAGTTACAATTAAAAATCAATTATGAATACATTATTTATTTTTCTTCTATATTTACAAAAATAAATATAGAAAAAAGTTGATGAGATAAACATAATGTTTTCAGTGAGACAAGAGACAAGAAAAAAAGAGGTTAAATGAGAAATGAGATAAAAAATAATAAGTTTGTGTCTAACTTTTGTTTTTCTTAAAAAACAAAAGAAAACATATGAGAATGAGAGATGATTGCAACATGTGAAAAAAACTAAAAAGACAACGAGAACGAAAATAAAAATGATCTTAATAAATATTTGATTTAATTACTCTTTTTGATTCATGTTTTTGTTTTAAAATGTTAAGTTGATCCTCTAGTTTTTTTAGTCTCAATTTAGTCTCGATTTTTGAAAAACTTATGCAATTTAGTCTTTTATTTCATTAAATTTCTTGAAACAGATCAATAACTTTTTCATTAAAATTGAAACTCTTAATATAAATGATTTGCTTTGTTAGTGTAATTAACATAATTTTATTTTTAATTTTTCGACTAAAACTGAGACCAAAAGAAAAATTATACCTAAATATTTTTATTATTTATTATATTTAATTTTATGTTTCATTATTTATTAAAATTAAAAATCGTGCCTTATAAAAAAAATAAAAAGATACACCATTTAGTTTTTACCGATTTCTAAAATATAATATATATATATATATATATATATATATATATATATATATATATATAATTAAAAGAAAAGTCAAAATTTTGGGGGCCATGGCCCTCGCTGCCTCTAAGAAGATTCGTCCCTGAATGCAGTAATGAATCTGACTCATGTAGCATGGATTCTATTAGGCTTACAATGGAGATTTTTTGCCAAATCATCTCCAATATCCTATTCATTGCAATCCTTTACATTAAACCCAAGTTAGTATAAAAGATGAAGCAAAAATATTGTTTTTTTCTAACAAATCCTGTGTGGAAGTGTGTCAGTGTTACAAGGTTTTTGCACTTCTTTCTAAAGATTTTTTATATTGTTAACAACAAGCTCAACATTTTTTGATAAACTTTCTGTTTGTTCCTCAACAGTCTCCAGAAGGGAGAATAGCTGTCTGCGATATTGCTGACATAATCGATCTCGGTACTCAAGTTCCTTTGTGAGTTGTTGAATTATCCTATCCTTTGACTCCTGCAAGTAAGCATGCAAAATTGTTAAGATTTCATAAATGCATTAGTTTAAAATGCAGAAAGAGAAATGCTGGATGAGTAGATGTTGATGCTGATGTTTCTGGTGTAGTACAAGTAAAACCCTTGAAATGTTTCAGGTGTTTTGAGTGTTTGAACTTTGGAAATATGTAAGGAAAATTCAGGTGAAGATGCTAAGATAAAAAACATGTCAACTGTTCTGAAAATTTTCACTCAATGCAAATTATCATTTTGAGTAACATTTTGCTTGTGATTCAGAACTGATCTTCTAATAAGGAAAAAGTTATCCACTGTCATCAATCTCCTAATGTGCCACAAGAGACTGCTGGAGATATTCTATAGTAACATATACTTGTGTATAACTTCACATCATATTTGGGCATAATATAGAAAATAGGAGCCAAATTCAAATGGTACCTAAATATAACTAGCAGATTCAATGCAGACAACACTTGAATTCCATCTCTCCCTCAAGAGTGAGTCTCTTTTATATCAATGCACTTTCCCTCAAGTGGAAACATTCTAAACACGACACCACCTTCAACCCAAAACCTCAAGACAATAGGTTTATGAGTCTTTTTTCTCTAAACTTTTTTATTTATACTCAATGTGAAATTTAGACTCACTTGGATTCCTTAAAAATATGACACTAGAACAACATGCTCTTCAGAAACATGGAATTAGAATAAGTCTTAATTCATTTTTTGACTCAATAAATCTTAATTCTTAAAAATGAAAAAGAATGAGTATCTAAGATGAGATTTTTTACATTGAGCTAAATTTATCTTGTCAGCATTCTGAATGATAAGAAAATAAAATGAAACAAGAATGAGCACACATCCATGGTGTTCAATCTAAAGAAGTTTGGGGATAGCAATAGTTAACTAAATCTCCACACCACACCTATAAATTATAATCAGTCACAGCCTCACTTGTGTGACATCAAGAAGTACACTCAACTTTGCTGCTGATAAAATATAATAGCTACTCACAAAACATGTTGCCTAAAAGAACAAATAGTAACAAATGATTTTACTTGTTTATATAGAGCAACAAATCTGTGATTTTCTGATCTTTACATAACATAAATAGAGATAGTAGATTTGGCTATATGTAATGAACTCTGATAGCAACAATCTTTCACAGTATTCAAGATTAAAGACTATTAATTCAAAAGTTAAAGGTGTGCAAACAGGAATTACTACTCTAAAGCACATTTCTTGTCCCAATCTGCAATAGATTAAAATGAAATGCAAAGCTGTATTCAAGTTTCATATCGAGATAAGGACTTGAAGAAGATAAAACTCACAATCATTTTACTATATGAAGGAGAACCAGAAGCATTTAGCAGATGACTGTGCTCCTTCACAAATTTAGTAACCACCCACTTCCCAAATTTATTAACTTTAACCAACATCATGGCTTCACAACCTTCTCTTATGCTAGTCCTTGGTTTATGAACAGGCTTGGTTTTATTTCTAACCCTCACATGAAAACCTTGCTTATTGCACGAAAAACGGCGTGAAATGATTCGGTTGTCAACCTCAGAACGATGGCAACGATCAAGGCGAACAACAAACCCTTCATGTTTTGCATATTCGTCATAAAAGTTCTTAGCAGCTTCCTCTGACTCAAACTCCATACCAACATTTGGCTCCCCAATAGAATTGCCTTCAAGTGCTGCTGATATTTGATCTGTAGAATTTACAACTGTTTCTGCCACAGCTTCCAAATCCACTAATAAGACAACAGTAAGAACATGATCATTCAATGAAACTATTCTATCATGATCTTATCTATTTAAATCTTGCATAAATAAATTTTCAAAAGAAAATTCACTGAAGCAAAATTCTATCTTCAAATTTCAACAACCACCACCACCAAAGCTTTATTCAAGTATGTAGGTTTAGGCACATGGATCACAAAGTTCCATTAACTTAGGTTTAACACTAAATTTTTAGGATACTATTCATCATAACTTCTGTCTATCTTCACTCTCCTCAATGATGCTTCAAATGGTTTTCCATCCAATTTTAACAGACTGTTTAATTTGTAGTTACAGTAGAGAATAACCAAAACTGAAGACAAGTGCATTACTAAATTTTTTTCAATATGCAGCCCCAAACCAAATTGAACTTACCTTCAACAAAAGAAATGAATAATGAATCCCAATATTTTAAAACAAACAGTAGCAAATTGCCCTTCTCTGAACTTATCTTACAAAATTACATACACCCATTTGCTATAACAAAGTTTTCCTGGTAGATTCAACCGTACTTAAGCTCTAGGGAATACATAAAAAAGAGGGGGTGTGAGTGCAGATTGAAACTCTCCACATACATGAATTTTCCTGAAATCATACCCACAAGTAAAAATGTGAAATTTCAAAGGCAATGAAGTGAAATGAATCAATTAAGAATGTGTAAACTTACTTGGTAGGAATTAACACAGGGATGTGTGCAAGTAGGGTGAAGTTGGTGGAAGATGATGTGAGAAAGTTGAACAATGAAAGTGTTCAATGAAGGAAGAAGAATGTCAAGACTTTTATGTTTTTTTTTTTTTGTAATAAAATCATTTTTTTTTTGGCTCAGTGTTGGTCATATTTGGATATTTTGAATGTTTTTAATTTTTTTTGTCATTAAAAAATTAAGTGGTTCTCGAAATATTTTTAACTTTTATTCATAAGATATTTAAAAATAAATCTATTGGTTTTTATTAAATATTTTTCATTAAGCGGTAAATTGGTAATGTATTAAGTGAACAAAGCAGTGTGAAAAACAATCAACACAGAACCAACTAACAACAAATAAAATATCTTTTAGACTAGAAAAGAAAATAAAAAAGATAAATAAAGTTAAAAATTCAATTGTTTGAAGAAAAAGTGAAAAGAAAGTAAAATTTTTAAAATAATTTTATAGATATAATAGTTTAACTTTTTTATACTAATTTAATTAAAGTTAAAATATACATTTGATCTTTATTTTTGTTGATTTTATTTAATTTGGTCTCTATTTTCGTTTTATGTTCAATTAGGTCCTCATTTTCGTCAAATTGTGGTCAATTTGATCTTTTTCATTAACGGTGTTTAAATAGTTAACGTTTTTGAACAGTACATGCCACGTGTCAGCTCCTGGTTTTTTTGATTTTTTTTAATTTTTTTAATTTCAAAAAAATGATCCACGTGTCAAGTCACAATTGTGCCACGTGTCCATGCTAGTGCCACGTGTCAGTTTGTGGTAATATTATTTTTTTTGTTCAATTTAGTCCGTATATTCGTTATTTTTATTCAATTTAGTCCCAATTTTTATTAAAATAAATCAATTTTGTCATTTTCAAATTGACACTAAATGTAATATCTTTTATACAAATTATATTAATATCTTTTCTAAAATTGACCTTTAAATTTATTATTTTTTAAATTCAATTATTAATTATTAAATTTAATTATAAATTGAATAAATTCTTATATTTAATTTCTAAATAGAATATAATTATTTAAAATATTATAAGAATATAATTATTAATTTTTTTTCTAATATTTATATTCTAAAATATTTTTAAAATTGATATATAAAAATATTTTAAATATTCAAAATATTTTAGAAAAATAAACTAATATTTGTAAAATTAACATTTACATATAAAATATTTT
>Ga0214544_1011991_pt1 | contig 11590 bp, 7 predicted proteins | sample CNSS3metaG_FD_160074 | JGI IMG/M metagenome (GOLD analysis project Ga0214544, IMG submission 160074) | Root nodule microbial communities from cowpea collected in UCLA plant growth center, Los Angeles, California, USA - CNSS3 | ecosystem: Host-associated > Plants > Roots > Nodule | place: USA...
CTTCCTTTCTTGAGGTTTGATGGCATGATGCCCCTCTGTAACACATGTTCAGCCCGCTGCCCCTTGGGCCGGGGTGTACTCGGCCACGAGGGCCGGGAAGTACACGGCCGCTGCGCTTACTGGGCTGCCAGCGCTGCGCTGGAACCAAGCCCTCGCGGTTGGGCCATCACGTGGGGACGCCCCTATCTGGGTCGGGATGATCCCGGCCAGTTTCTTCTCATTGGGCCGAGTACTACTCGGCCATGTACTAACATTATGTAATAATAATACACCAAATTTTATTTTATATATCGTAAGTCTCTTAGTTAAAACAACCCACTACATATAGTCAGAGAGGTAGGATGGATTAGGATGTGCATACATCATTCATATTTGTGATTTTGTTACCAAATCAATTAAATAAGAATTAAACAATTAATCAAACTTTGTTACCATATTATAATAGTTTTTTGTGATTTTGAATTTCAAATACAAATTTTAATACCATATATTTCGAATTTAAAATTTTGTAATATGTATCTTAAGTGTATGGAAACAAAAAAAGCAAACCATCATCTTTGAGAACATGTATCTTAAGTATTTTTATTTTTGACAATATAATTGATTTTTGGAGATGAAAAGTAGGTATGAGAAAATGAAAAGTTTTGAAAGGTGTATAAATCTTCTTCAGCAAGTTAAATAAAATTAAGTAAAAGAGTCATTCATAGATTTAACCTATTAAACTTTAATAAATATTTATCAGAGTGTGATCTTGATTTTAATTTTTAATTTTTTGAAAATTTTGGATTTCACCTGTATGATCTGCATTTATTATATAAATAAATTGTAGTTTATGATTTGCATTTAGTTTAGTATTATAATTCTCAAATAGTAAATTTTATGTTATGAAATTCATTTCATTATTTAAAATCAATGCATGAAAAGATGTACACTCATTTAATATAGAATAAATTTATTGATAAATGTGTGCAATCAGGTTCTTTACTTTTATTATTTGTTTATTGACAAATTCATAAAATCTAAAGTATATGTATTTATTATATATTATATATAATAAGTATATATTTATTTATTTTGTTATCTATTTTTTGTTATTTCTCTTTTTATCTTTGTTCTTTGTTATAAGTTAATTGTTGTCTACTATTCACTATTTATTCATTTATTTTTAATATTTACGTTTAATAATGGTTAAACTTAGAACTCAAAACAATATTGTTAGCTTTGCAATTGTATATAATATTATGTATTATATATTAGATTAGATATCATTAGAGATTTGGTAATTCAAAATAACTTTTACTTTATGGGTAGGTGAGAAGATTTTTGAGACCAGTCTAAAACTTTTTCAAGAAGGTAGGTAGATTTTTTTTAAACATTTTTCATTTAAAATTATAATACAATAAATTCAAATATAACATTGCATTGAGACACACAAAAAGTTGTTTGTTTCTTCAAAATTAATGTTAATTAATGACAAAAACGAGTTGGAAGAGACAAAAGTTTATCTTGGAAGTTGTGTAGGTAGAAACTCAAAAGTTATTTTTATTCTTCTCAACCTCTTTTAATTTTTGGAGGATGAAAAGTAAGTTTTGAAAAGTATAAAAAACTTCTTCGGTAAGCTAGGTAAAACAAAAAATAAAAGTCTTAATTTTTATTTTGGTAAATAAATGTATTTAAACTAAGTAATATAAAATAGTTAATAATGATTAAAATTAGATTTCAAAACAATATTATTTTAAAATATAAAATAGAAAACATGAAACATTGTAAACATAAAGGTCTTTTAAATAATAATAAAAAACTTGCGATGAAAAAGAAATGAAATAGAAAAAATTAATCAAACGGATAGATAATTATGATATCCTTGTTGATTTTGTCTTTATCACTTTCAAAAATAAGTAATTCTCGCTCCTCAAGTTCAAACTTTGTAAACGTTATTGACCAACAAACATTTTTGACAAATATGAATATATTATAATAATGTTTCTCCAATCTTTATTTCTTCTTAAGTATTTATTTTGTTATAAATATTTCTCATCCAAACTTTATTTTTATTAATTATTTAGTTTGTTTTATTCATTTGTAATATTTAATTAAGTTAATTAAATTTAAATATTTATTTCTTGGCATTACTTTGATTATAATGGATACAGATAAGTGTTGATAAATGTATTCATAATTTACTACTTTTAAGAAATTATATAACATAGAAAAAGTGATAGAAAACAATTTTAACTAATATTTAACCATAACAATATATTGGTAATGAAGAAGAATAATAATAGAATATTTTTAACAGAAAACGAAAAAGATTGTTACTTATAGATGGGTAATGAAATGGGAGAAGATTGTTACTCATAGATCGAGAGATACAAATAAAATCAACACTCGTAATTTATATGAAGAGAATATGATAATAATAGTTATTCCAAGAGTCACAATTGTACGTCATGATGGTTCACATTTATTGTTTATCTTGCACTTACATTATTTATTAAATAGCAATAATTATGGTTAAATAAATAAACAAAAATAAATTAATTTTAATTCAAATATAACGACAAAACTATAAATGTGTTGATCATGGCTCTTCTAACGGTAAATGTAAATAATAACATTAGAGTTATTAAAATGGATTGCATAATAAAAAAATAAATTAAATTTAAATATTTGAAATGCAATCTTTCGAAAAAGAAATACATATCTGATTTGAAAATGAAGAAAAGAACAAAAATTTCAGTAGAACTATGAATCCAAAAATACAAAAATCCATAAATAAAAAATCAAAAGTGAAAATCATTAAAAAAAAACATGAATGTGTTTGACACTTTGTCAAGAAAAAACAAACGAAGAGTTCATTCATATAAAAGAAAATTTTCATTTTTAAAGTGCAGGAAAGACAGAAAACTACTTAAATGTAGTAGAATCAGAAAACATCTAAGAGAAGAAGAAAAAATTGTAGGTTTGTTGTCTTGTTGAAACAATTAATTTATTTCAAAGAAAAACTGCATTGATAAAAAAGAAGAAGAAAGAAGACATACAACATTATATACATGTGGTAGAAGCAAAAACGATTCACAAAAAATTCAGATATGGGAGAAGAAGAAAAAACATTCGCGAGAAGAAGAAAAGCTTGTACCTTTATTTTGTTCTTCAAACATTTCATCAATTTGATAGAAATAAATCATCCATCAGAGAAAAAAACATAAAAAAGTATTTAGATCCAGGAGAAGGAGAAAAGATTCACGAGAAGAACAAAAGCTTATACCTTTATTGCATTCTTGAAACAATTCATCCATCTCCAACATGCATTCATTTGAGAAAAAAAAACACAAAAAAATATTGAGATCTGGGAGAAGCTGAAAAGATCCGCGAGAAGAACAAAAGCTTCTACCTTTATTGTGTTCCTCAACCCGTTCATCCATCTGACAGAAAGCATTCATTCATCAGAGAAAAAGAACATCAAAAAGTATTCAAATATGGAGAAGAAGCAAAAATTCGCAAGAAGAACAAAAAGCTTCGGCCTTTATTGTGTTGTTGGAATAGTTCATCCATCTGCTACAAAACATCCATTCATCAGAGAATAAAAACATAAAAAAAATATTCAGATCTGGGAGAAGAACAAAAGATCCGCGAGAAGAACCACGCAAGAAGAACAAAAGTTTCAACCTTTATTGTGTTCTTGACACATTTCATCTATCTGCCAAAAAACATTCATTCATTAGAGACAAACAAACATAAAAAAGAATTCAAAGTATTCAGATCTTGGAGAACAAGAAAAGTTCTGCAAGAAAAACAAATATGGTAGAAGAATGGAAAATATCATAAATTTGTTTACCTTTTTTATGTTCTTGACGATGCTCATGAATATGAGAGCAAAACATCAATACAAAGAAAAGTAGATCTGAGAGCAAAACATCCATCGAACAAATAAATACAACAAAGAAAAAAAGTTAAATATGGTAAAAGAACGAAAAATAACAGAAAAGTTTTTACCTTTTTTATGTTCTTGACGATGCTCATGATTTTGAGAGCAAAACATCACTCTAAACCAGAAATAAAAGAAATACAAAATAGATCTAAGAGTAAAACATGCATCAAACAGATAAATACAACAAAAAAGATTAGTTAAATATGGTGGTAGAAGAACAAAAAATCGTATAAATTTTTTTACCTGTTTGGTGTTCTTGACATTGCTCATGATTCTGAGAGCAAAACATCAATCCAACAAAAAGATAAAACAAAAAATAGTAGATCTGAGAGCAAAACCGATATCCAACAGAAACTTTTATCTGTTGAATGTGTTTAATAGTAAAGATCAAAACTTTCATTTGAGAAAGAAATCATGAAAAAAAAAATTACATACTCGTGTAGAAGAAGGAGAACTTCGAGAAAAGATAACCTTGTAGAGGATAAAGTAAACGTTACTGAAACGTTGGGGTGAAGTAGAGGTTGTGTCGAGAGAAAATAATGTGAGTGATGCGTAAGAGAGAGGAAGAAAATGAAAAGATACTAAGTTTGTGAGAAAAAGTAGGAATCTGTGAGAGGAAAGGAGTGAGAGGAAGTGGGTGATGCGAAATGAGCGTTTCAGGGTTCATTTTAAGTTTCAAAATTTGATTTTTTATTTAATTTTTGTTAGTTAAAAAATTTATCTATTTGACACGTTAGCTTCTTTGCTTTTTTTGACAAAAAATTGAAATTCAAGTTTTCCATATATATTATTTTATTAAAAACTTGCATTTTGTGCTACCTTCATTTGTATTATTAATAGATATGTGCAATAAAAGCCACAAGAGAAGGTTGATAATTTCTCAAATACACTTTTTGTTTTATTCAACCATTGATTTGTAAACTTCTAGTTTACAGTGACATGCATTTCATGTACTGGACATTTAAAAACACTTAAGCATAACTAATAGCAATAAACTTAACTAAAAATTTCACAAAAGATTAATTAAATAAAAAAATCCCCAAATTTTGACCCCTAATTAACATAATTAACTAACACTATGAAATCCTTTAATTTGTACTTATAATCTGTGCGACATGAATTCTAGAGGTTCATGGGAGCAAATAAAGCATAAAAACAACACAAATTCACAGCTAGAACATACGAAATAACAAAAATAATGAATCACGAATTGAACGTGCACATTAACGGAATTAATAGTCAAACCAAAATTTGCTTTCTTTCAACAAGAATCCAACTTCTGCCTTTGGTGTTCAAGAGCCAATTTGTGCTTCATGAATGAAAGTAGGCCACTATCTGATTGAATGAGTTTTTGCCAATAACTGAGAATGTACTTTGTTTAAAGGTGAAAACTTTAACAAGAATAAATCAAGAATGTACTTTGGTTCATTAGCTTTTTACTTAATAGAAGAGGGAAAAGAGTAGCTGTGATTAGGCATAATAATATTTAATTGAGAATGTACTTTGGTTAAATTTACTATGATTAATCTATAATGTTCTTCCTTTTAATTGTGAATGTAATTTTTTTAGTAGTGACAATGCTAACAAAATTATTGAGAATTTACATTGATTAATTCGAAAATCTAAGACAATAGTTAATTGAAAAATAATCCTTAGATAACCAATGGTGACATTTCTTTTGAAAAATAAGCAGAGGAATAAACTTATTTTCATTATAATTATTTTTATTTCTTTTTATCTTTTCAATTATATTTCCTTCTTTTATTATTTTATTATTTAAAATTATCATTTTACCTTTATCTTTTTGTGTTTTTTTATTGTATTTTGCTAACCCTTTTGTTCTATAGATTTTATATGAACTAATTTGTTAGGAAACGATTTTGTGTCCGTTGAGAGATGACTTATGATTCACTTTACCCTTTCTATTTTGTTGTGCATTATCTTAGCAATACTGAAGTTGTTATACTTTAGTAGTATTAATTTGATAGTGTTAGTGACAACGTTATCAAATTTGGCATTGTTGCCAGAGAACACGGTTAGAATTTGTATAATTTTGGTTCTTATTTTATTTTTGTTTATCACTAACGTTTTATTTTTCTCTATTTTTTATAACATTTATTTTATTTTATTTAGTTATTTTAATTTAGTAACTTTTTATTTTATTTTATTTTAATCATAATTTTTGTTTACAGATTTCTTTAAAAAATTTGTGAAACTAGTTAGCAAACACTTTGGCTATGGAAAGATAAGGTACTTAAGTTGTCCATTGAGACTCACCTCTCTTTTCTGGAAGTCTACTCAACAAGCTTTCAACTTATTTCTTTTCAGAAAACCTCTTTCGAAAATACAAAATGCTTTTTCATATGAAAATAATCAACAATTTTATTTTCAAGGGAACTATGAGTACTATCCACATCAACGACATGATTCATATGGTTATCAACAACAAATTGTCACATGTACTAGTGTACTTGATATAAGTAGGTTAACTATACGTTAACTAAATAATCTATATCCTAGATCATCCTTTTTTTTTCGAATATGAGGAACAAACATATTCTACGTATCCACCCCAATCATCATATGTTCCATTTGATTCTTAACAGCAAGATCATGACCAAAACTAGTTGTAGCAACCAATGGATCATCCTATAGGGAATTTGTGTTATTAATGGATGGGGTGAGAGAAAAACTAGAGGTCATAGATGAAATGTTGTGAGTTGATCAACAGTGGAAGAATATTGATCAAGAATGGTATTAAAATGATCAAATATAACACAACATGATCGAGGATGCAAGTAACAACAACTTTGTTGAATTACTTCGAGCTAATAATTTCATCCTCCAAGTCCATCTAAGATTTCTTGAAACTGTAAAATTTAGAATACTTTTTCGGGACAAAGAACATATGCTTCTAAAGTTGGCTATTAGAGCATAACAAATGTCTTATTATTTAAGTCAGATAATGAATGACAAAGCTTAGGAGGCCATTTTAAAAAGATTATGAAAATGATGACTAAGCATTACTCTGAAATGAAGCAGATGATGGAGGACATGAACCAGAGTTGCAGAATCAGATAGTCGATGTGAAAGACATCAAATTCAAAGATCAAATTAACAACCACAACAAGAAAGGGGAATATGCAACAAAATGTACTTTGGTTAATAGTGAGAACACCAACAAATAAATTGAGAATTTACATTGATTAATATGAAAATCAAAGACAATAATTAATTGAAAAATAATATTTAGATAGTTATTGGTGAATTCTAATTTCAAAAAGCAATAGAATCAACCTCTTTTCAGTTGGAGAAGGGAAGGGAAGGGAGCAACATCAGTTGACATTGGACAAAAGGAAGGGAGGTAGGAGAGCAAAGTGGAGGAGTGGCAGCGAAAGCAACAACGTGATTCACGTTTGGCAACAAGGAAGAGAGAAGAGTGGAGTAGTGTGGCTCTTACAATGGAGGAGTGATGCAAATGGAAGTTGCAAAGAGTGTTTAATAGTGGGTGGGTGTAGAATGATGGAATGGAAAAGCTTTGGTGGGGATGTAAGAGAATCGAAGTCTATAGTATTATAGGCTTCAATTATTTAAAGAATTGAAGCCTATACTAGTATAAACTTTGGTTATTTTAGAAACAAAGCCTAAAGTTATGCAAAACAATTTCAAAAATTCCACTATGTTTTAAAAGACTTCATTTTTCTTGAAACCGAAATCTATTAGGCACTTTCAAAAGATCTTTTTGCACTAATGCATTTTGAAAATATTTCTTTATCTTTTGTGCCTAGAGATCCGAATGTCAGGCTTGATCTCCTCTCACAACTAGCAAGTAGTAAGCTTTTGAAATATCACAAACATGTCATCCAAGAAACCTAATGTATGCCAAGTGTCTCTATGGATGATGATATGCCTCTAACCAAGGGAACCACAACAAGAACAATGGCTAGGAGGATACAAGAGGAATGGACCTTCAATGCATATACAAGGCTCAAGATGAACTTTACATTGGCAAAGGAAGATGTGAAGACCTAGTCTAGGACTCTTTGTTTGTAATTATTAGAATAGGGTTTATTTTTGGGCCTTGTATTTTGGGCTTTGTAGAATAGGGTTTTTTTTTGGCCATGTATTGGGCCTTGGAGTGTTTTTGGTCTTTGAAGAGAATTGGACCAAAGAAGAGTTGGGCTTGAAATTGGCCCAACAAGAGGGATAGCACATTTATGAGAGGATCTAGATCCTTCTTGCTCCAAGCTTGGTCACCAAGCTTCTCTTATGTGCCTAGAAGCAAGTTCCTTGTGACTTGCTTAGGTGGCAAGTCACACTTGCCTCATGCTCTCTTTTTGGCTCCAAATACCACATTCTAGATCCTTTTTCCCTCAATTTTTCTAGACCACTTGGCTCTCTTTTTCTACTATAAATAGAGAGCTTAGGACCCTTGTATTTTCATTCATGAATTTAGTAGAGAAACTCTGTTGAGATGACTCTAGACTCCTCTCTTTTTGTGAATCAACTTAGGCTAGAGTTCTCCTTCTTTGTTTCCTCTAGCCCCCTTCCTTGAGTGTTGGCCCAACCTCACTTGAGAGCTTCTCCAAACACCATTGTCACTCATTGCTCCTCTCATCTTCTAGCTTCCGCACCTTCATCCTTCTCCATGGAAGCCTCATCAATTCCGCATGGATTCTCCTTGGTTTCCTTACTCTTGAAGATGGAATCATCAATGGAGATTGTCATGCAGGTGCAGGCGGGAAACTCGTGGATGAAGGCATACTCGTATTTATAACATGAAGGGAAAGAGACTGACAATGCATAAGAGGTAGAATAGTGCTGAGAAACTCAATAAGCTACATGGTAATCAAACTCATCATGTAGTATCTAGAGCCTTGGTTGATCAAGCTTGACGTCAAGAGATAAGTTCATCTTCCTTGTGGTTTTTCTTTCAATTTCCGTGTTGTTCATTACTTCCTTTTATTGTCTTGTTGTTTTTCTTCTTTTCACCTCATTGGTTATATGGTTCTTATCATTGTTCCTTTGGAACCATTCAGCCATTGTGCCTAAGAGCTCAACCATGGTGAATTTGTGTGCCTTTTACATTTTCGTTTGAGTTTTGTTCATTTTCTATTTCATCTATTTGAGTCATTTTACTTTTCTCATCCATATGTTTTGTCTAGAGTAATGTGTAGTTCAATTATGTCTTACATTCCTTTGTTTAGCTTTCCATTTTGCTACTATTTTGCTTATGTATTGTTGTTGTTTTTGGTTCATAAATACACCTTCTCTTCTCCTTTGGAGCCTTGGAAATGAACCTTCACATCTAGATAACCTTTGTTATCTTAATGTCTAGTGGGAATTTTCCTCGTGCTAGCTTAATCACCTAAGTTTCATTTTCGTTTCTAGTGTGTTGTGTATGCTTTTAATTTTCACATTTGAGTTCATACTTGTTAATTAGTTCTGGGCAAGTTCTTTAGAGTTAATTTCCATTGTGTTTCCTTGAATTTCATAATCTTCTTTTGATTTCTTTAAGTTTCCTTCTCTTTTGTTTCTATTAAAATGCAAATGATCAAGCATAGTGTGGTGGTGATTCTGATTTGTGGTGGAAACTAGCTATTGTAAGAACTATAAAAAAAAGACAAAAAAAGAGCACAAGCAGAGTACAAGTAAGTGCCAAAAATAATCAAAAGAAAATATCAAAAGAAAGTGACAAAAGAAGTACACTAGAATCATTACCATCACTTGAGTTTGAGAGCATTTTTTTTGTTGCATTTTACTGCTGTTCCAGTTTCTGTTTGTCTGCACACTTTCTGTATTTGTTTTATAAAAAAAAAATTGGCTATTGCAAATCCAGATCTGATTTTTGCCTCTTTTAGCTAAAAATAGACGAAGAAAAGAAAACAAACATCATTGAAAAATGTTGAGAAATGAAAAAAATGATAAATCGCTGAAGTAGAGGCTGAATTTCACATTTTTGGACTGGCAGTGGTTGAAAATTCAAATTCTATGCAGATTTCTAGCTTGTTTTTGGTTGTTTTTAATCCATTCTAGTGTCATTCTTTAGGTAATTCATTTGAGTGCTTAACTTGTTTCTTTGCGTTATTTCTAGTTTGTCTTTCTTTGTTAAATCTTTGAGTATGTTTCATCTATATTCCGCTTAAGTTTAGCTCTTCTTTCATTTAAGCTTTTCATATTTTTCCTTATTGGCTTCTTTGGTTTGGTGTTACATTCTTGGTGGAAGATTTCTTTGGAGGTAACCAAATACTCAAGGTAGCATCCTAGGAGTTGGAAACCAAAGTGGAACTCCAAGCTACAAGTGAAGTTCACAAAGAAGAAAATTCAAAGCAAACACTTGACTGAGACAAAAGAAAAAAGAAAAGAGTGGAGTGAAACACTCTAAGACTTTTAAAGTTTGTGCAAATTTGTGATTGTAGTCATTTGAGTTGTATTTGTTCAAGTTTTCTTTCTTGTATCTCTTTGGACTAATTAAGTGTCTTGGGGGAGCCTTAGGTGTTCTCTCATCTCTTAGTTAGAACCTTCTAAAATAGTAAAAGCGCTTGTAGACGGTGAGTGTGTCTTGCAACATCAAGCCTCACCAAAGTAGGCCGCATAGTTAGACTCCAAATATTTTTTGTTTTTGTTGCTTAATTGTTAGTGTGTGTCTAATTCTATTTTAGAAGTTTTGTGCAATATTCTTTGAATTACTTTGGCAAGGAAAGACTTGGTAAGTAAGCAATCCAAGTGATTCACCTCTTTTTCCTGGAAGATAATTCAAGAAGTTTGTTATTTACTTCCTCTTTAGAATTTCTCAGTTAGCTCTTAGTAATCATGGCTAGTCAACCCTCCCTACATAGTGCAAGTGATTATGAGGATTCAATTCATAGTTTAAAACATGTTTCTCAACAACTCAAATCACTTGAACTATGGAGACAACAAGAGGCAATTTACAAGGTGAAAGATCAATTGGAAAGAGATGGCCAAATTGCTCTCTTGGAGGAACAAATCAAAGCTTTAAAGAAAAGAGATGAGAAAATCCAAAATAAGCTAAAAAGTAGGAGTAATTCTAGCAAAGGGTCTAGAAGTGGAGCTTCAATATATGGGGAAGAGGAAGGATTAAGATTAGGAGAATATTATCAACAACCTTCCCACATTAGGAGACAAAGAAAAGACCCTACTCCTAGAGAAGTTAAAGTAGACTTGCCTCACTTTCAAGGCAAGGATGATGTTGAAGCTTATTTGGATTGGGAGATGAAGGTCGAGCAACTCTTTGCTTGCCATCAAGTTAGTGAAGAAAGGAAAGTGCCTCTTGCTACCCTAAGCTTTCAAGGGTATGCTATGTATTGGTGGACTTCTATAGTCCAAGAGAGGCTAAGAAGTAATGGACCTTCAATTGAATATTGGAATGATCTTAAGTCAGCCCTTAGGAGGAGACACATTCCCTCCTACTACAATAGGGAGCTCATGAACAAGCTCCAAAGACTCCAACAAAGAAATATGTCTGTGGAAGAATATAGACGGAAAATGGAGTTACTTATGATGAGGAAGAGTCCATTACCATTTCTAGATTCTTAAGTGGCTTAAACCTTGATATAAGAGATAGAGTTGAGCTTCTACCTTACCAAGATTTGAATGATTTGGTGCAAATATGCATTAAGGTAGAACAACAAAATTTGA
>Ga0214544_1011993_pt1 | contig 11586 bp, 5 predicted proteins | sample CNSS3metaG_FD_160074 | JGI IMG/M metagenome (GOLD analysis project Ga0214544, IMG submission 160074) | Root nodule microbial communities from cowpea collected in UCLA plant growth center, Los Angeles, California, USA - CNSS3 | ecosystem: Host-associated > Plants > Roots > Nodule | place: USA...
TTTAATTTTTATAAATATACTTTTATTTTGTTCATTAACTTAATAACATTACAATATCATCAATTATAAATATAATTCGAAAAATGTGTACACGCAGGCGCGATAGCGCCTGTGTTTACACTAGTGTATAATAAAGGAAATTTATCATTTTGGTGTCTACATTTATTTTCCAATTTTATATTTTAAATAAAAAAAATTAATATTTTTTTAAATTAAAATAATTATTTTATCAATTTTTATTTTTAAATTACTATTTATTTAAATTTAACCAATTATTTCACTTTGACATTTTTTTAACCTAATACTTTTTTAATTATCAAAGTAACCAATAAATAAATAAAAAATATTTACAATAAAATAAAAAATATTATTTATAATTAATTTTATAATTATAACAACATACAATGATTATAAGTAATAATTATTATTTTTTTGTTATTATAAAAAACAATAACATGTGCATAGCATAAATATTTTCACTATTCAATGACAAAATGTTTTTTATTTATTGTGTATATATTTTTTTTTCTTAGTTTTACTCTTTTAATAACTGTTTTTTAAATTTAAATAAGTACAATTTTTAAAAATGAATAGAAAATATCTTTTGGTTTACACATAATTGTCCTTTTTAGTAATCATTTTCTTAAATTTAACTAACTATTCATAAAAAAAAAACTACTTATATAATAAATATATTACATATAATAAATTTACAAAAAAAATTATACTTATTTTTTATAATTTTTTTAATAATTATTTATAATAAAAAATATTAAACACGCTTGAACATGGGCAATTTTTATACAACATGCTTAAATGACAGTTGAATTATTTATGCTTAAAATTGATGTTTTCAAATTTAGTTAAAATATTGTACTTACCATTCAATAATTTATTATTATCAATAAAATAATTAATAATTATATAAAAAGGAAATTTACATTCAATTTAACTGTAAAAATAAAATAGTTAGATATTATATATAATTAATTATTTAGCTTATAGATATTATAATTATATTTTATTATAATAATAATAATAATAATATATAATAAAATTAAATCTATTTTTAATTCTTATACCTGAACAGAAAATTAAAATTCATCAATATTTAAAACTTTTATATGTTTTGGTATTTTCAGTTTTAAAAATAAATAAATACAGTCATCAATAATTCAGTTGCGCTTATTTTGTTGTGTCAAATGTTGTTTTGGAATTGATGTTAAAGTTGTTTATATCTTTTACTCATTGGATCTCAAATGTTAATTTAAAAGACAGTTTAATACGTAAAATGTTAAAGTTTTAACACCAAACTATATCAAAATTTTAGACATTAACAATTTCACTTTCCTATTAAGTTTTTTGAACTACAATAATATTTAATCCTATATAATATTAATTTATATTTAGAGATATTAAAATTTTCAATAACATATATTGTTTTTTCTGTTTGTAACTAAATATACCTTTTGACAGGTATGCTTCCTATAGTCTAGTTATTAATTTTATATTTTCAATTATATTGTATGATAAATTTGTCATATTTTACTTTACCATGTTTATAATTAATTTGGCCATTAAATGAAAATATTATAATTTATTCTTATTATCTATTATGAATTAATGTTATGTTAACTTAACATTTACCTATGTACTAATAAAAAATACATATCAAGTTTTGGTTTATTTTATTTTTATCTACATGTTTTATCTTCTTTAAAAGAATTTATTTAAGTTCGATTATTTATAAAAAATGACAAATGCCGCCATAACACATAATAAATAATAAGTATTTTATAATTTTTTCTTAAGGAATTTGTGCAAATCTAAGACAATTTTTTAATTCACGACTAAATTAGATACAAAGTTCACAAAATTTTTAAGAAAATTTTTTTTATCAAACAGTTGGTGTGCAACAACAAATTAACATAGTATATTTACAATTTATCAATATTAGACTTCAATCACTTTACTCTCATATATTCTAAATTATCTCGATTTCATATTCATGTTAAAATCAACTCAATACTCAAATTCTATTCCTAAAGTCTTTGAGCCTATGATTACTCGTCAAGTTTCAATGCCTTGAATCCTTAATAAGTGAACTCATGCATTAGTTTTAATAGTCAAAGATTATTAATGAACCAAGTTCTCTTCTTAAATACAAGCATCCATTTGGTATTCAATTTCAAGTCTATATCCTAAAGATATTTCCTAACACCTCAACAATCATAAGCATGGAACAATCCACATTTAGAATGAAACATGGAAATCAAACACTAACTTTAATTGGAAAAGCATGGAAATCAAACACTAACTTTTAACAACGCAATTTTACATTAAAATTCAGTATTTTATATATAATCTCAACAAATAGGAATTATTCTCCATGGCGGATAACCTGGACTTTTACAAAATTGAAAAAATTGAAACTATAAAGTAGAAGCAATCATTGTCCCAAAGTTCTCGACAACTGCTTAATGCTGCAATTGCGCCCAATGAGTCAGCCTAGCGCCCAATGGTGATTTTTTGGCCTTCTGGAGTGGTTAAAGGCAATATATACTTGTAGGTGAGTCATTTTTCCATATTTGCAATGTTGGGTGCGATTCTAGTGTCCCTCAAAACATAGGTATTTATCTTAAAATTATTCTCTTTTTTTTTTTCAATCATGCTTCCTTGAGTTCTAGTTTGTTTTCCTCCACCATAATTGCTTCCTATTAACTTTTTCCACACACTCAAGATAGATATTAGAGGTAAACAAGCTTAAACATACTAAAATATAAAACAATGCAAAAACAAGATAAATTTGGAGATTAAACAAAATAAAAGTTACGAAGATGTTGATTTTATTCCCAAAACTTAACAACAATAAAAGGTAGAAAATAACATTATCAATTATACATTAACATGTTACAATAAATAAAAATTTCATCTGCTAAAAGTTATAATATTTTTTATCAAAATTATCGATGAATAAAATATATTAGTAATCACCAACATTTATTGATAAAATTAAAATTATCGACGACTCATTGATAAAATAAAATGCATCTATAAAATGTTAGTTAACTTTGACTGATGGATAGAAAAATATGTCAATAATTATTTGTCACAATTATCAACAACCAAAATTCATCAATAATTACTAACAAATTTTGATCATCGGTAAATATCAACTTGGTCTTCTTGTTTCTCCTTCTCCTTTTTTTTTTCTTTTTCTTCATTCTTATATTCTTTCTCCTCCATCACTAGTCATTATTGTCCCCGTTTGCCTCCATGGTTATACTTTTTGCTATTACCGCCATCACCCCAACAATTGTCACTGTCACTGTCACATACTCTTCCTTCTTTTCTTCCTAGTCCTCCTTCTTCTCTACTTATTTTCACCAACTTTTAATTATTTTATAACAAATATTTGTTGTGGTTTGACTGCAAAATTAGTGTCCATTTTATTGACATATTTATCAATGGAATTACCAACAAATTTAGTGACGAAACTTACAAAAATTGAATTACCAATGTGTTTTCAAAAATTTCAGTTAGACAAATTTACCAATGTATTTTAAAAAAATCCATTACCGATAAATTTACCAAAAAATTTAAAAAAAAAATTCAATTACCGTCAAATTTACAAACAAATTTTACCATGACATGGTTAAAGACTAAAGCAAAAATTTTGGTGTCCATTTTACCGATGAAAATATTCGTCAATAACAAACACTATAAATTACTAATGGAAGTTATTGACAAATATATTATTAACTGTTATATTTTTGTTAGTAATTAAAATTAGAATTTACTAACAAATTTATTAGTGACGAATATTTTTGTCGGTAATTAAAAATTTAAAATATGTCGATAAAATTTGTTTATAAACTATGTTTTGTCGACAATTTTTTTTTTGTGTGTAATGTCGGTAATTTAGGATTTCTCTGTAGTGTCATTTTGGATTTTCTTGTAGTTAAGACATTCTTTAGGACAAGGAGTTGCAACCAAGAAAAATTATTTAAATTTCTAACAGACCTTGGGATAAAATATCTAGGTGCAAATGTCACTTTGTTAATCGATTTAGGGATTATGGTTGGTTAAAAATACGTTTGAATGCTCGAACTTAAATGATGAATTTTTTTTTATAAGTGATTGTTTGAAATATTTTGAATTGGATACTCTTATGAATATGTTGATTTAGAGACTAAATTAAGCAAGTTAATTATAGAATTTTCTTGACTCTAGTTTTAATTTTTTTTCCTTATGATAGTTTATAAAATTTATATGAGAATAAATAATCATAATTTGAGTTAATGGAACAAAGTTTAATTGATATGAACAAAAGATGACGCTTAAACAAACTAGGGTTTAGATTGATCATTTGAATTGTTTAGAAGTAGTATTATTGAAGTGTTTTTGAAAATATATTAATTAATTTGGTTTAATTCTACAATTGAGGTTAATTTCTCCTATATTTTCATTGAAGTGGAGGATTTTTTCACTCCAAAGAAATAGAGCGGATACTCAAACCTTAATCTCTGACATATTTTCATTCAAGCAAAAGACTTTTCACTCAAGAGAAAATAAAGTCTAAAGTAACCTTAGTTTCAACCTTATATTCGCTCAAGCAAAAATATTACCATAGCTCAATCCAACTTTTGTCTAGTTTTCATAAATTAAGAAAAAACTTTATTTCCGTCTCTTTAAATGATTGAATACGTATTATATATGTACAAAAAAAAATATTTGATTGATTTGTAGTTTTGTTTGAAATAGTTATATTGTACTATAATAAAAATATTCAAGTTCCCATGGATAACTACCCACGAAATTTAGTGTACCCGGTGACATCCATACATAATGTCATTACCTACTAAAAAGAAACTAACGTGTGTTGAGAAAAAAATTCTTACATATGGATATAGGTTGGGGAAAAACAAAAAAGCATGAGTAACATTATTAAATCTATCGATAAAATTAAAAAAAAATATATATATATATATAGAAAAAAGTAATCCGAAATACCCAACATCCAAACTAAATCTCTCGATGCATTTAAACTTCATTTAGAAATCCAAAATATTGAATTCCAATTCTTCAAACCAAAGTATGAATGCTTAATAAGATTAATGAAACTTGTATGAATTTGAGTTCATACATTTGGATGATTCATGAACCATTGTTCGAGTTGTCGATTAAGTATTAATATCTAACTTGTAACAGATATCTCCTAGATTCACTTATGTTATGAGTCACACGAACTAAAATATCAGGTTGTAAGAAGCTAAGGGAAGAGTTCTTATATATCATTTTGGTAGATGTATGGACTAGGATTGTGATTATTTTTCCTCATGATTAGTGGATTTGCTTGTAAATCCACATTTTGGATTAAATAAGATGTTAGTCTATCGTAATATGTAATCCATAAGGTGTGAATCAATACGTCGCTTGTTGAATATTTGTTATAAATAAGATCTATGTGATCTTTATAATTTTGGAATATTGACATTTTGATGAAATTGAGTTATTTTTTGTTATCTAATTACAATATTTTCTTTAAACACTATTGGAAGTCCCACATCGATTAGAGATAAGACAATTTCAATATATAAGTGAGGTGCAAACCTCACCTTACAAGTTGATTTTGTAGGGTTGAGTTAGGCTTAAAATCCTTTTCTTCCAAACACATTTTCATAAGTAAAAAATTATTTTAATAATTCAGTCATGGTTTTTTTATTTTGGTAAACTGGGAGGACTATACACGGGTAGATACTAGTACAAAATTGAGAAAATAATCCTTAAAAACGAATTGAGATTTTTTTTTACAGATATTTATGTTTATATTTATTTATAGTATAGATAATCTAAGTTTTAGGGCGTCACATAATATCTTCATTTAAAATTAACATAAATAAATAAAATGAATTTATTTATACAAATATCCTTTAAATATAAAAAACAGTAGATAGTTATACAATCTTTAAACTTATTGGACCATTTCAAGAGTGGTGGGCCTGCTCATTATTATTCACACATCGGAAAAACGTTGAAGACCGACATTCATTGGTAGTGGCTTACTCTTAAGTCACTCCAACAACGTAAGTTAAACTAAACTACCAATCAAATACAAAATTTTCTGACACGAAAATATAAATTAGACATCTTAACTAAAGTTGAATAGTAATTTTTTTTTCTTAAGCTAATAACAATTTGAAAATTTCAACCGTTTTTTGTTATTTGTATACTTTGATGAAACCAATAATGATGTGAAATAAGAAGAATTGATTAAAATAACTTGTTTAAGAAAAAAAACGAATGTAAATTTAAAGAAAACTAACAATAAAATACAAAAGAATTGCAGAAATTCAAAGCCAGACAAAGGTTTGATTTTCAACATCACAATCTTCACAACTCCACCACAGAACATGTCTCCTCCAATTAAGGTACACACATTCATCAAAATTAATGCAATTCAACTTTCAAACACACAGCGTTTACTCTGATTTTCTATACATTTTTTTTACCTAACATGTGTTAAACAGAGCCACAATTTTGCATCTTCATCTTCAAAGATGATGGGACATGTTCTTGATTCCAAACTGGGCCCTTCAACGATACTTGAGAAAGAGCCGAAAAAACCAAAACGCAAAAGACATTGGATCTTAAAGAAGGAGATTTATTGCCTTGTATAACTCCAAGGGTAAAGTTTATCTTCTTCTTGGGAGCAAATGAGAGACGCCAATAACACAAGAAACTAGTGATGAACAACCTTTGGTTGAAAGAGAGAAAAAGAAGAATGAATTAGGATAGTGATGAAGCAGATGATTCATTGATTTTTCACAGCTTTCTTGAACTTTTCTTGAACCGTGAATTACACGGTTTAAGAAAGTCGTGAAAGATCGTGAAGAAAACCATTGACAAAAGACATCACTTTCTTAATTAGCTTTTTCTCATAGTTTATGTGAACCACACATGAGGAATCTCAGGAGTTCTGGTTTTGGTGCGTTATTTCGTGTATGGATTTAAAACCAGATTAAGGTACGAGATATATGTTCAACTTTTTTTCGTTTGGAATTTTGACATTGAGAATAAGTGAATATTTATTTATCAATGAAAAAAAGGAACATGCTAACGTAAAGTAACTTGTATATGTATTCTTTCATTTTTCTTTTTTTTTAATTAATAATTCCTTTGTAAACAATAAACCTATGTGCTTGAAAAAAATCTTTTATAGAAATTATTAATGGGACCTAATCAGTTTGTTATCAGTTTTTTTTTTTTCTTTCAATTTATGATTAAATCACTTGTATAAATATAAAAATACTTTCATTTTATAAGTAAGTATTATTTTGATAAGTTTGAAAGTCTCAAATCACTTCCCACTTAGACTCAATAATATTTTTTTTACTGCATCATCCGAAAGAAAAAACTAGGATACTATTCCGGGTTAAAGTATATATAATAAGTAGATTTGGTGTGGTTGTTAGTAATCACAATGTTATTTCAATAAATTTAAAATTATTAAATATTATTGGCGTTTGTCGAAATTAATTAATGATAATTTATATATTTTTATAAATGTAAGTTTATAATAATTATAATAAGATATATTTTTAGAAAATTATGTAAAATATTTTTCTTTTAAATATTCGGCTATATAAATTTAAAATTTTCAGAACATACATTGAAGCATTTATGAAATAAAATTTATTTTTAATTAAAAATCGAAGCAAGTAAATTCTAGAATTTATTAGGTCGAAATGTCGGGATATCCATCCAAAAGTAGTGAAAATTGCATTTTGTCTTATAGGATTGTCAATAATCGAAAACGACGGTTAATTTCATACCTTAGGTTGATTTTAGTTGTTTCTTTATTTTTTTATTTTAGCGTGACTATAAGTTTTTTTTATTAAGTTTAGGCACTTTATTTGTTAAAATAAAAATATAAAAGCTTTAGTTTTTTTTATTAATTAGAATAAATAGTGAAATATAGGAAAATGGATTTTATTATAATAAATTTTTGTCATATTAAATAAGGGGACAAATGAAATTTTGTATAAAAATGTTGAAATCCAACAAAAAGAATTGCAAACTTAAGCAACAGTCTAAAAAATTTAGCGAAATAAGTTGGATTAACAAATAATTTTTTAAATTAATGAAAAAGTTATAAATTAACTAAAAAACATACCTATATGCAAAATTTATTTATATATTAATTATAAATTTTAATATTAAATTTATGAAATCAAACATGATCCAATTTTAAATATTTAATAAATTATAAAAAATATTGTTAGAGAATACTCAGAGATCATTTTGTGATATGTCTTAATTTAACCTTTTTAAGCTTCATCGGGTCACATCAAATCAAGTTTAAGTCATTTTTGGTAATTTTCACTTTATTTCAAGGGTCGTATAAGATCACACTCACAATAATGTTTGATTTGGTTGTTGATAAAAATATATATTTCCAAGACTAGAAAAATACTTAATCTTAGTCTTATGATGAATGTATGAGCTCATGAATGAAAATGTTCCTAAGTGATATTTAATAAAAATAATATAATTATTATCACATTTACATATCAATATTGATATAGAGAATAGAAACAAAGGAGAGAAGAAAGATGGTAGAGACGTTCTTCTCAAACAAGTATATACCAGAATACCATATTAAGTAACATGGAGAAGGAAGAGTTAAAGTGAGTGTTATCAACTCAACTAAATATATTTTTTTTAATATATAGATGACTTGAGTAGTTGTGTATGGTATGAAAATTTACTACTTTTTATCTTGAGAAGATGTATGAAAAAAAAATTGTAATTTTCTTATGACCAAAACTGCATGTAGGGTTTGAATTGTTTAACGAAATAGTTAAAATGGAATGAAGAGAAGAGACGGAAAAAAGGAAGAAAAATACTTTCTTCAATTATTATTGGAAGGAAAATTTTTTAGCAAACAACTTATAATTGTCATTTTCAATAAAAGGAAAATTACCTTTTTGTCCATAGGTGAATTAACTAGTGAACAAAAATATTTTGATAACTAAATATTGACAACTAAAATTTAATTGTTAGAAACTATTTTCCTTAACTAATTTTCCATTTCATAATTGATTGAATTATCTCTTGTACACTTTAAGATAGATTTGCAAAGATAACCACATCCCAATATATCTTCTGAGACAAAGTTAATGTAAAGTTAAACTCTAGATAATCCACATTCAAAGAAGTACGAATATGGACATAATGATGAAATAAGACAACATTTCATTATACATAGGAGCTAGGAGACAAAGGCAACCAGGCTTGCCCTGTCGGTAATTCCACCTTAGAAAACTGATGCAACAAACATTAATTAACAACAATAGTACACTATACGAAGAACACGGCGATTAAAACAACAACAATTGCGAAATAAATGCGTATACAAGCAGTACATGAATCGTATAAAGTGCATGGTATATATAAGAAGTGACCTAGGGACACTGGAAGCCAGGAGGAACAGTTTTCTGACACGCACTAAGGATCGCGCTGAGCGTGACTGGAACATTGAGGTTGATTCCAAGCACATTGGCCTTAATGGCAGTGCAGAGACAAAGCGCAGCTTCCAAATCCGCCAAGTCTTTGATCAAAGCGCAACAGTCACTCGTAGGAGGAGTTCCAATAATAACGTTCACGAGTCCTAAGACCTTAGCACAAACACCTAGCTTTAGGGTATCTTTAGGGCAGGTTGGTGATGCAGATGGAGGAGGAGGGCAACTGGGCTTTGGGGTGGGTGGCGTGGGCTTCGGGGTGGGTGTGGGTGCGGGTTTTGGAGTGGGTGGTGTGGGCTTCGGGGTGGGTGTGGGTGCGGGCTTTGGAGTGGGTGGTGTGGGCTTCGGGGTGGGTGTGGGTGCGGGCTTTGGCGTGGGCGTTGGAGTGGGTGTGGGCGCGGGCTTTGGAGTGGGTGGGCAATCGGCTTGAGATTGAGAGAATGAAGAGTAAGAAATGAGAGAAAGCAGGAAAATGGTGAGGAGTTTGTGGGAAGCCATGGCATGCAATGTGTTGATGTTGAATGGGAATGGGAATGGGAAGGGACGTGAAGGTATTTAAAGAGAAAATGGTACGAAGCGTGTGAGTGAAAAATTTGATGGTTGAGTGGAAGCGAATGAAGAATGTGATAATGGTTCCAGTTGTAGGTTTTTGTAAGCTTGTGAACCAGTGGTTCATTATTATTATTATTATTATTATTATTATTATTAATAAAATTATATTAAGAATTCTATTATTTAATTCCTGATGTTATTTAATGTGAATTATCGATTTATTTAAAAAAAATTGTGATATATTAATTAATTGTCTATGTTAATAAAAAATAATAATTATAATATTATTGTACTTATTATTATGATTGGGCCTTAGATATTATCTCTCTTAATTCTTACCCTACTGAGAAACTTAGGCCATATATCAAACAAGGAAATGGTTTCATAATGTTTGTGGACTATGTTTATTTTCATGCAAAGTACAAGTGAGAACATCAGAATCACAAATTCAAAATTTCACATGGGTGGTTTGTGTGCATTGTGGAAGAAGTAAAAATGGATCCAATAATTTCCATCTCAATAAAAACAAAGTTGCATGATAAACAATTTTTTTAAGCATGTATATTGAGATATAAAAATTTATAATAATATATCTATCGTGACGGTAGAAAGAAGAAAATTGAATACAGAATTAAATGAAGGATGCAGTCATTTCCTGTTATCACACATTTTAGGAAAAAAATGATATCTTTGACAATATTTTGCATGCCTCCACCTTCTTTGAGTGGTTGCAATCAGGTATTGAAAGAGTCCAAATGAAACTAGAATCACCCAAGATATTTAATGAAAATAGATAAATTCTCTTAATTACAATGTTGTATTGCTAGTTTTTTTTTCTAATTTAATCCTTATTATTGGAAAAGTATTAAACTGTGTGTTATATTTTTAAACCTCTAATTTTGCAAATATATATTTTTATCTGGATATAGACTCAATTTTATGAGAAGTGGTTTGAATAAAATGATGCAGAAAAAATTAAAGAAATTGTAAAGGAAAAGAATAAAAGGACAAAAGGGATATTTGCTTGTTTCTTTAGCTATTTCCAGGCTGGAAGTAACGAGCAAGGGAAATTTTTTGAGAAAGATAGTCTCCGATAAAGAAAGAATTGAAAAAGAGAGAGGTTGATATGATATTTAAGATAAAAAGATGACAACAAAAGAGCGATAACTTATATACGTTGATATGTTATTTGTTAGGAATCCAAGTGTGAGTCTAAGTCCCACATTGACCAGTATTGAGAAAGTAGAGCACCATATAAGGATCAAGGCCCATAAACCCATTGCCTTAAGGTTTTGGGTTGAGAGTGGTGTCAATGTCTTATGTGGTTGGGCTCAGGTCTCATTGGTGTTGTTCTCCCCGGTGAAACCCCCTCTGTAAAACCTGACAAAGTGGTATCAGAGCCGATGGTTAAAATCGGTTCAGACGAGTGCATGTCCCTGTATCGAAAGTCTTCCTGGCAAAGAGTTCCAGGTAAGCGTGTCCCGTTAAGATGAACGGCGGTACGAGAAGG
>Ga0214544_1011994_pt1 | contig 11585 bp, 18 predicted proteins | sample CNSS3metaG_FD_160074 | JGI IMG/M metagenome (GOLD analysis project Ga0214544, IMG submission 160074) | Root nodule microbial communities from cowpea collected in UCLA plant growth center, Los Angeles, California, USA - CNSS3 | ecosystem: Host-associated > Plants > Roots > Nodule | place: USA...
ATTTGGCAGGCCCGCGGTCGTTGACGCGGCAGATGACGCTCCGGCCGCGCCAGTGCACGCGCACCAGCGTGTCGAAGGCAAAGGTCGGATGGGCGCAGGTCAGATCGTCGGCGTCATAGGTCTCGCCGCTGGCGGTGTAACGGCCGGTCTGCTCGCCGGACCAGGTCGCGACGCCGGCATAGACCATCTCCGCGCGCGCGGGCGCGGCGGAAACCATCAGCACGAGGGCCACGCATGCCCACGTCAAAGCGCTTTTGAATGAAGGTTGAAGCAAGCTGGCCCCCGGCTGAGGAGGCCACAATCCCGGAATTGCTCGAAATGTCCGACCCTGACAGGTGTCAGGCCGGTGATGTTCCGGTGCGCTACTCTCGCACAGGCTGCGTAGAAGTCAAAACAGCCTGCCTTGCTTGTCGTTCTTCGGCTTGCCATGCCGCGCGCGGTGACGGTGCACGGTGCGCTGGGTCAGGCCGAGCTGCTGCGAGATCTCGGTCGAGGATTTGCCCTCTCGATCGAGAGCATAGACGCGCTCGGCAAGCGAACGGACGAATTGCCGGTAGGTTCCACCGACGTGCAGCGGGATGTCGATGCGCTGGCCGCGGCCGTCGACCTCGAAATGTGCGCAGATCTTGCGGGCCAGCTCGATGCCGACGCACTCGGCCAACCAATAGCTCTCATAGCCGTCCAGAAGCTTGCGCTGCGCTGGGAAGTAGACGCGCCGTCCGCCGTGCTTGGCGGCGATCATCAGGGCGGCGGTCTCACCTGCCACCTCCGCGATCTCCGCCAGCACGCCGGGCAGCACCTTCGTCATCGTTTCGGCTTCATTCGCTTGGGCTTCATCTGCGGCGTGAGGACGGTGATGACGACGCCCTTCATCACGACGTAGTGAAAGCCATCGGCGGCGATCGTCATCTCGCGGGCGCCGAGCTGCTCGGCCGCGCCGGCGGCGCGATCGAGCGACTCGGCCAGGTGCCGGCGCAGGCCCTCGACGTCGAGCCCGCCAACGCGCTCGATGAAGCGGAGCAATGCGTGGTCGCAGACGCGCAGCGGCCGGGCCATGGCTCACCCCGCGCGCCAGGCCGCGCCCGGCCCGGCACTGGCGAAGGCCGCGCCAGCGCCCTTGCGCGGCCGGTAATCGCGCTGTTGCGAGCGCACCAGGTGCGACGGGCAATAGGGAGTGCATTCGTCGTTGGCCTTCGGAGCGCCGCAGAAGAAGAACCCTTCGGCTTGGGGGTCGCCGACCGGCCAATGGCAACACGCATTGTCGAGCTGCGCGAGCGTGCGGCGCTGCTCCGGTGGGATCTGCTGGTCGATGATGCTCGGCGGTATTGGCGCATCCTTCGGCGGCAGCTTGACTGGCCTGCGCGCAGCCGCGTCGGTGATACGCTGGCGCCTTTTGGCCCGGGATTGCCCGGCGGCGCGGCTCTTCTTTCGGTTTGCCTCGGAAAGGCCGCTCCGGTGGACTTTGCCGATGACCGCGTTGCGGGTGACACCTCCGATCTCGCCGGCGATCCGCGCCGCCGAGAGGCCGCTGTTGAAAAGCGCCAGGGCGACGCGCGTGCGCGCCGCCGTCCAGCCTTTTTCGCGCCGGGCTTGGTCGAGATCGCCGGCAGCGAGATCGGCCCGAGTCACGACAGTTGCAGCGCTCATGCCGACTCTCCTGCCTGGTCGAGCCGCGCAAGCGCACCGCGAAGCTTGTTGCCGAGCGCCTTCTGGACTTCGTCGTAGTCGCGGGTGGACATCGTTTCCCATGGCCGGTTCTGGCGGACGATCTTGCCGGCGTAGAACTGCAGATCCTCCATCGGATCGACCGCCTGGCCGACCGCCTTGACGGCGCCGATCTCGATCAGCTTCTTCCACTGCGCATTGAGGATCGCGCGCTTGCTGGCGATGACACGGTCGCCTTCGGTGAGGTCGTCGAGACCACGACCGCTCGGCCACTCGACGCCGCCGGCGCGTTCGAGCCACGACTTCAGCCCTTCGATCGCGCTGGAGGCGGCCTGCGCGTCCTTCAGGAAACGGACATGCGAGACGCCGGTCTGCCGCTGCAGGAATGCCAGCATGGCACGGTCGGTGCGCTCGCGCACAATGCCGAGATTGTAGCCGGCGATCCACAGCGCGCGCAGCTTGCCGCCGATGGCGCTATCGAGGCCTACGACCGCACCGCGGATCTCGGCCTCGCCGGCGACGCTACGCAGATCCTCGATCACGCGACCGGCCTCGCTGGTCGTCAGCTCCTTAGCGGAGCGTTTTCCGTTGGCGCGCCGCGCGAGGAAGTCGCGATAGGTGTCGTCGTCGAACTTGGCTTTGGCCTTCAGCACGTGGATGGTCGAGATCATCGACGTGGTCGCAAGATGGGCAGACAAGGGCATCGAGTACTCTCCTGTTTGAAACGGCTTTTCTTGTTGATCAGGCGGCGACCTGGCCGTCAGCCTGGTCGAGGAACAGCGCGACCGCATCGGCCACCACGTCTTCCGGCTTCTCGCCGGTGTTGGTGCAGTAGCGGCGCAGGGCGGCATCGAGCGCGAGCCCGAGGTCATAGCCGCCGGTGCGCGGCGTCGGCTCGGAGAGCAGCGTGATGGATCGCGCGCGGCGCGGCAGGAAGGTGATCCATCCGCGCTCCTGCAACCCGCGGAGAAGTTCGACGACGCGTCCCGGTGACTTCAGTCCCAACATTGCTGCAAGCTCCCTTCGGCTCGGCGTTTGTCTGTGTTTGGCTTGGTGACGCTCGATCAGCTCCAGGCATTCGCGCTGCCGGGCTGTGAGGCCGATGCGGATGAGAGCCGGCGTCATGCCGCCGACTCCGAAATCTCGGCGCCGAACGGCTCGACCTCGAACATCTCGCGGCCCTTCGGGATCGAGACGCCGGGAATCGTGCGCGCGAGGTCCGGGTTCTTCAGCATTGCATCGCGGTCGATCTCGACTTTGACGCGCAGGAAGTTGCCGTATGAAGCCGCAGTCGGGAGGTCTTTCTTCTCGACCGCCTCGGCCTTCTTCAGCGAGATCAGCTCGACAACGGCATCTTCGCCGCCGGTAATTTTGACCTTGGGCGGGTTGTTGCGCCACTTCACGGTGCCGGTGCCGAAGTCGACCGTCTTGGTGCCGCTGTTGCCGAGCAGCTGCTGACGGTTCGCCGCGCAGTACGTGTGCAAGCCCTTGTAGATATCCTCGGCCTGCTTGAGGAACGGCGCGGCGAGATCCTCGGCGGTCTTCTTGGCGCCGGCCAGCGCCTGGTTCAGATCCGCTTCGATGCGCATGATCTCGATCGCGACCTTGCCGTATTCGGCGATCATCTCGGCCGCCTCGCCGCGGTTCTGCGGAATGCGGACATCGGCTGCCGCGGCCTTTGCTTTCACCATGGTGGGTCTACTCCTGACTTTGGGTTGGAACGGTGGTCGGTGAACGGCCGAAGCCGAGCGCCTCTAACGAAGCGCCGACGACGGCGATCTTTTCGAGGGTCTCGCGGCGCAGCTCGGCGCGCGCGGGCGTGCCGCGCGGCTGCTCGTCCATGCGGTTGGCGGTCTCGAACATGTCGTAGGTGAGATCGGCGACGTCCTGGAGCCGGACGAGGTACGCCGCCATGGCGATGATCTCGACGGTCGAGGCCTGCATCGCGAAACGCTGCTTGGCCTGGTGCGAGGAATGACCGACGATGGATTCGGCCACCGCGCTGGCGTCGACCGCGGAGATCTGCGAAGCGAGCTTAGCTTCGATCATGCCGGCGACGGTCGTCATGATGCGCCTCCGTCGGGTCTCTGGCCTGAGAGGATGCGAGCGACGATGCGGTCGAGCCGAGCCTTCGTGAGCGAGACGACGTTGGGGCCGCCATCGACGCCCATGTCGATCGGCACGACGTTCGAGGCCGGCAGCTCGGCCGCCCGTGCCATCGCGTCGAACGTGTCGTTTGCGATGCCAAGCTCCATCAGCCCGACGCGGGCCATCGCGGCGCGCAGCTCGCGCTTGAACTCGGCCGCCTCATAGGTCGTCATCGGCGCACGGCCGGAGACCATCGCGTCGAAGCGGTCGTAGAGCGCTTGCAATTGTCTGGTGACGCCCATCATCGCGTACCGTCCGGAATGCGCGAGTTCGGGCACTTGGCAATGCCGCCGAGACCGCGGCAGGTGCGATAGCAGCGGCTGCTCGCCTCCGAGGAAAACGGCGGCACGACCTTCTGGAAGTCCAGGCATTGATCGCGCCCCATCTCGCCGTACACGGGGCACATGACCGTCGCGCCGAGTAGCGCGCCGCGCACCTTCTGCTCGACGGCACCCATGTCGCCCTTGTAGTTCTTGGCGAATACGTGGGAGAGCACAGCGGCGGAATAACCGATGTTCTTCGCCGCGCGTGTCGCGGTGATGCGATCGGCTTCCTCCGCCAGCGCCTGAATCCAATCCGGGGCAGGATCGCCCCAAGCCGCGCGCGCTTTCTCTATGAAGGTCTGTTTTTCATACCTCACGACTTCACCTCCTTGGCGATCGGCGCGGTGCCCATGAACTTCTTCAGGTTGGGGTCCCAGACCGACTTGCCGTTGATGTGCTTGAGGCTCGGCGGCAGCGGGCCGGTGTCCATGCCGGGCTTGAGGCGCCAGGCCGCTGCGCCACCGCGCCCGTTGACGCCGCCGCGCCGGGTCGTCTTGGTGACGGTGAGATAGCCGGCCTTGCAAAGCCGACGCACGAAGCAGCCGGCCGTCTGCGTGTTCGGCTTCATCTCCGGCGTGGTCGCGGCCCACACCAGCTCGGGCAGGCTGAAGCCAGTCTTGAGATTGCGGATTGCGATCCACAATTGCTCGTGCGCCGTGGTGTCGGGCACCACGGTACCGTCAGGGCGCAATCGCGGCGCCTTCACCGGGTGCTTCAAGAGCTTGTAAAGCGGCGTCGGATACTTGCCCTTGATGGCGTGGTGCCTGGTCGCGATGCGCTCGACGAAGCCGGCCGCGACCAGGGCGGTGAGGTATTTCGAGATGCACTTGACCGAGACGTTGCTCTCGCCGTCGACGTCGGCGACGGTGAAGCAGCCTTGCTCCTTGTCGAGCTTGACGATGATCTCCCAGAAGCCTTCGTAGCCGCGGGGCACGCGGACCGGCAGGCTGGCGCTGTGGAAATGCTCCTTGTGCATCAGACCACCACCTTCAAGGCGCTCCGGCGCGGAAACTGCTCGATCTCGCGACGCTGCGGCGGCTCGCCGGTGTAGAAATCGTGGTTGCCCCAGATCTTCAGGTTGAGCAGCTTGTGGCCGTTGTTGCGGGCAAGCTCGGCGGCGCGATCGAGATTGACGACGATGCGCCGCGCCCTGCCGCCGGAGCGCTGTCGGATCGCCTCGAGGAGATCGTCCTCGACCTTGATCTCCTTGGCGATGAAAGCCTTTGCGAGCGCGCGGGTATCCTCGAGGTCGCAGGGCTGGGCCGGAAACCAATGCAGCACGCGGTTGTGCATGCGCTCGACGGTGAGGAGCTTCTCCGGGAGCTTCTCCTCGCCGATCAGGATGACGGGCACGCCGGATTCGTTCTGCAGCTCGCGCACCACCTCGATCAGGTTCTTGTCGACCAGCTTGTCGGCCTCGTCGACGATCAGCGGGCGCGAGGCATCCCCGCCCAGCGAAGCCTTCGCAAGCTCGGCGAGATCCGAGGCGCTCCAGCTCTTGCGCACGGTCTCGCCGCACTCCTTCAGGATCTGGCGCAGCAAGGTGCGGCGCGTCCAGGTCTCGCCGACCTCGATGCGGCGCGCCTTGACCTTGATCTGGGCGAACATCGAGGCATAGCTCTTGCCGAGCCCTGACGGCCCATGGCAGACGCCGAAGCCGGGCAGATGCGGCTCGCGCTCGATCAGCTTCATCGCCATCGCCATGAAGGACGCGACGTTCTTCAGTGCGACGGGACCTTGTACGTTCGTGCTTGTCATGGAGTCCTGACCTTCCATTGCTGTGCTTTCAAGAAGACGAGGCAGCCTCGTCGGTTGATGCGATCTCGCCATAGGTGGCGAGGAAGCCGCGGTACTCAGAACCTTCGCGATAGGAGCCGAGCCAGAGCAGATCGTCGGGCTCGACGAACTCGCCCCGCGCCACGCTGGTCTCGATCGCACGCGCCCTGTTCCAGCGCTGATGCTGGGTCTCGCCGCTGCGCAGCGGCTGCACGTTTGCGGGGATCGCCTGCTCGGCGCGCAGTGCTTCCGCGAATGCCGCGATCTCTGGCGCGTGTGAGGCCTCGACGACCGTGTGCGCATCGCGTGCCGCCGCCAGCGCGGGCGTGTCGTGCGCCTCGACGGATTTGGGGAATTCGATCAGCTTGCCCTGGTCGACCAATGCCTGCCGATGGATCGCGCCGGCGAAATCCTTCGCCTTGATCTTGCGCGCGGTCTTCTTGACCTCGTCCATGCGCTCGTTGATCAGGCGCTTCTGCTCGGCGCGGGCGGCGGCGATGGCCTTGGCCGGATCGACGCCGGCGAGATCCGGGGCAATGGCTTCGCCGAGATAGGTGTCGCCGTCCTCGCTGAAGACGTAGGCGCGGCCCATGTCGGCCGGGTCCATGCGCACCATCACGGTCTCGCCGACATCGAGGAAGCCGCCGATGTAGTGCGCGCCGTCGATGCGCAGGCCGGTCTTGGTGACGGTTCGCAGGCCGTCCTTGCCGGCGACCGGTGCCAGCAGCATGTCGAGCGCGCGGACGTCCTCGATTCTGCGGATGCTGCCGGCTGCCATCGCCGCCGCCGCGAAGGGCGTGCGGCCGCCGAGGCCTTCATGGGGCTTGGTGCCGTAAACGTCCGTGCACCAGGCGTCGAGCTTGGCTTGCAGCTCGGCCGCCGACAGCGCGACCTGGAACATGTCTTCCGGCGCTTCGCCGAGGCGGGCCGAGAACGCCTTGCGGTTCTCGATCACCTTGCGGTCGGCGACGCTATGCCCAACGAAGCCTTCGAGCGTGCGCATCAGGCCGCGCTGCATGGTGCCGATGGCGCGCTCGACGTGACCCTTCTGCTCCGGCGAGAACGGCGCCGATGTCTCGTGATCGATGCCGAGCGCGGCGAACAGGCGGCGCGTCGTGTGTGCGATGAAGTCGCTGCCGTTGTCGGTCTTGATGCGCTCCGGCACGCCCCAGGCGAGGATTGCTTTCCGGATCAGGAGCCCGACCGCCGCGGCGCGCGCGGTCTCGCTGACTAGCGTGATCATGCGGCGCGTGAAGATGTCGAGGCAGACATAGATGGTCTGGCGCCGGCCCTCGGTGGTGAGTACGTCCGCCGGCGAGGCGTCGATCTGCCAGAGCTCGTTGAGGCGCGTGGCGGGATGGGCGACGCGGGCCGAGAAGCGGATCCGGCTCTTGAATCCGTCCGGATTGCGGATCTGCTCGATCTCGTTGCGAAACGTGGTTCGCCAGCTCTTCAGCGCCGCTTGAAAGGTGCGGATCGGCGGCAATGCCACCGGATTGCCTGCGATGCTGACGGTCGGAAACGCGTCGGCAACCAGAGCGCGGATGTGATGCGCGGTGAGATGCGGCTGCTTGGCGATCAGCGCGAGGATGTGCACGCGAACCTGACCGTCATTGGCACGGTCGAGGATGCCGGTGCCGCGGCGCGCGGTTGCGCGGTTGACGGCCAGCCTGTTCTTGTGCCCGGCCTTGGCGGCGGCGCGCCAGCGCGCCAGCGTGCGCGGCGTGAGGCTCTTGACCTCGGCTTTGATCCAGGGCGCGACGTCGAGCTGCCCGGTGTTGTAAAGGTCGCAGAGCTGGCGATCAGCGCGCTTGTGACCGACGCCGGCCTCAACGGCGATGCGCTCGGCCTGGCCGAGCAGCGCCAGACGTGCATCGCGCGCGTCGGCGGCGCCAGCGCTGACGCCGGCGGCTTCCGGCTCGCTCGCGGCTTCGCGCGCCATCGCAGCCGGGATCTCGACCGCCTCGATGTGGCGGCCGACATAGGCCGCGCGCGCCTCCGCCGGCAACGACTCCAGGGCATATTCGGTGCCGCCGCCGCGGCCTGTGCGCGGGCGCGACTGCCAGTTGCCGCGCATCGCCGCGAACTGGATGCCGCGCTGCGAGGCGGGCAAGCCCGGCAGCTTCTCCGCGGCGATCTCTGCGGCTGACAAGAACATCTTCACAGTCCGAATTCCCCCGTGCCCGTTCAGGGCGAGCCCCCAACGCCTGCGCTTCAGCGCGGGCGGTCGTGCGTATTGGGCGCGAACGGAGCAGGCTCCGCGCGCGCGTCGTCGAACCAGCGGCACTCGAAGCACGCTGGGAAGCCGAAGCCGTCGTCGACGGCCTGGAAGATCTGCTGCCTGCAGCCGGCGCAGGTGAACTCGATCGAACCATCGGCGTTGTGGGTGATTTCAGGCACGGGCTCGTCGTCCGTGTCGGCGGCGAGCTGCTTCAGCGCCTTTGCATCGGCCGGCATCGCGCGCCCCTGCGATCGCTTGGAGTCCGCATCGAGTGCAGCGCGGCCTTCGTCGGTGATGTGGACGCGCCGCGTGCCGACTCGGCGAAGCAGGCCGGCGGCAACAAGAGCATCGACAGTGCTGCAGAAAACCCAGCGACCGTTCTGTGAGACTTCCCAGCGCTGGTTGTTCAAGCAGAGGCCGCCGTGGCGCGCGTTGCTGGCTGCAAGCCAGAGCGCGTCGCGTTGTGGCCTGGTCAGAAGAATCGTCGTCACTTGCTTGCCCTCCATTGCGCGTCGGCTTCACTGATTTCCTGCTCAAGCAGATCCTTCAGCTGCTCCCTGCGCACTTCGCGCCGGAGCAGCGGCTCGTATTTCGCCTCGACGGCGATGAACGGCGTGCCTTCTAGCGCCGCGTTGAGAACACGCGCGTCGCCGGTCACCATCGCGAGCGCGATCAGGCGGTGCGCAGGGATGTTGTTCTTCAGGTTGGCTTCCGACGAATACTGGTAGAGCGTGCCCGGTGTGACGCTCTCGTCGAGAAAGGCGGCCATACCGGCGGCGATCTGCTCACGTGACTGGCCGGATTCCTTGATTGCTGCCGCGACCGCTTGCGAGATCCGGCTGGCCACCTTCGGCGAGCGGACACGCTCGGCATCGAAGCGGTCGACCACCGGCGCGAGAAGATCCTGCTCGTCGCGACGCCGGCTCACTTGCGCGCCTCCGGCAGTGGCATGACAGCCCATGGCTTGCCGTGGGTGATCACGCTGGAAATGAGATTGAGGAAGACGCAAACGAGTTGCGCCACGTTCTCGTTGTCGTAGCCGCGCGCCTTGTCAGGGCGACCAGTGGTCACCGGCATCGGCAGCGTGTTATGGTCGGCATAGCGTCCGCTGAAGAAACGGGTCTGGCCGCGGTGCATGCGGGCGACGGCGTATTGTGTCATGGCCGCACCGTTGCGATCGAGACGGCCGGCTGCACGTGAGCGACAGCGGCGGTGCGGCGCTGGTCGTGCGCGCTTGCCGCAATCAGCGTGAGGCCGGCGATGGTGAGCACGGCGACTGCGATCAGGCAGCGGAGATGCAGGGCGGCGCGCGTGCTCATTCGCAAAACCCCTGCATGCGAGCCAGCACGCGAGGCATGATCAGCGTGTAGGCATCGCCCTCGGCATTGGCACCGATTACGATGCCGTCATAGGCGAGTGCGTGCGTTGAGCCGTCGGCGCGGTCGCGCACGACGAGATGGAAGCAGCTAACCTCGATCAGGTCGACCGAGACCTCGACGTTGGCGTCGGGATCGAAGACGGAGCGCGGCCCGTGGCTCATGAGCGCCCCCGCGTCGACTCAAGGCAGCGCCGCGTTTCTGAGTCTCGCTGTGCAGCGATACCGGTAGAAGTACGGGCGCCGGAGAGTTCAGTCAGGAGTATCCGATGGCCAAGCGAATTCATGCTGCGCGCTCCTCGGTCAGGAAGACCCGATCGTGCAGGCGGATGCGGCGGCGACGGGCCTCAGCTCGAATGAGCCTGATATGACGGAGGGAAGGCTCGGTGATGCCCGCTTCCCAGCGCGAGATGGTGGCTTGGCGGACCTCGCAGATCTCGGCCATTTCGACCTGAGAGATGCCGAAGAGATCGCGCCGGATGTGCCTGATAGCGTTCATCCATATATGGATATCCAGAAAAGGATAAAAAATCAACCAACAAATCGCGCGATGGATTGGATTTCCCGTTATACAGAAATGTATATTTGCGGAATGGAGATTAGCCACTTAATACAAAGGCTTCTCGACGTTAGAGGCTGGACCCAGGAAGAGCTGGCCGCAGCCGTCGATACGAAGCAGAACAATATCTCGCGATGGATCGCGGGGGTGGAACCGCGCGGGAAACCGCGCGACCGCATCATTGAGCTGGCCCGCGAATCGGGACTGATAGAGGATGAGGTTCGGTCGACGATCCCCATCATGGGCTATATCGGCGCGGGTGCGGAGATCGATCCTGAGTTCGAGCAGGTGCCGGAGAATGGCATCGACCAGGTCGAACTGCCCTTCCAATATGCCGGCGACGTCCTAGGCTTCGTCGTCCGCGGGGACTCGATGTTGCCCCGTTATGAGGAGGGGACGGTCATCGTGGTTTATCGAGAGCAGGCCAGGTCGACGATCAGCCTGGTGGGCGAGATTGCCGCCGTGCGAACACAGGACAACCGGCGCTTCCTCAAGATGCTCAAGGCCGGCGGCAAACCAAACACGTTCAATCTGGAGAGCTTCAACGCGCGCCCGATCGAGAACGTGCGCATTGTCTGGGCGAGCGAGGTCGTTGGGACCGTGAGCCCTCGGCATGTGCGGCACATTGGCCGCACCAAGCCGAGCAAGACGAGCGCACGCCGGCAGCGCTCAGTTTCGACGTGAATGGGGATAGCAGAATGCTTTGGCTGACCGAGCTTGTCGCTGTGGTCCTCCTTGCGACAGCCGCCACGAGCGCTCTTGCAGCCAGTGACTGTAAGTCGATCGGAGACAACGCCGCGCGGCTCGCGTGCTTGGATGCTTCAGCCAAGCCGCCTGCCGCCAAACTATCCCCGGCTAAGGCTGCGATACTTCGAAGCAAGTCGCGTATTTTTGTCGACCCAGATTCGGTTCGCGATGCTCGTGTGGGACAGCCCTACCAATGCCCTGCTGGGGGTGGAGATGTCTGCATCTGCCTTGAAGTCAACGCGAAGAACACCTCCGGAGGGATGGCCGGTCTCCAGGTGATCGGATTATGGATCAAGGGAGATGCGGCCGAGTCCTTTGGCAGGATGTACGATGAGGCCCGTTGCGGGAAACTGGAGCCCTTTCCCGAACTGAATGGGAGGCGAGCCAATTAGAAGCCCGCCCATGCGTTCGGGCCTTGGGACTGACAATTCCGTCCGGAAGTCCTTGAAGATAGAATTGAAGGCCCTGCGCCCCGGGACGGGGCCTTCCGGCGCCATCCCTGGGTCTTTACCCGAACCCGGAGCGGTCCGGCAGGCTGTTTCACGGGAAACCGGACGTTTCACGCCCCGAAAGGACCCCGCCATGCCCATCATCCCGGAACACGACCCCAACGAGGCCTACGAGGTGGTGCCGATGAAGCCCGGCCCCTATGGTCCGCCACCGACCTGGTGGACCGTCACCTGCAACGGCATCCCGGTCTACCACTTCACCCCCGACAGCCGCCCCGACGCCGAGCGCTATGCCACCGACCCGGCGTACCGGCTCGCCAGC
>Ga0214544_1012000_pt1 | contig 11576 bp, 9 predicted proteins | sample CNSS3metaG_FD_160074 | JGI IMG/M metagenome (GOLD analysis project Ga0214544, IMG submission 160074) | Root nodule microbial communities from cowpea collected in UCLA plant growth center, Los Angeles, California, USA - CNSS3 | ecosystem: Host-associated > Plants > Roots > Nodule | place: USA...
TGAATGAGCTTAATCTTAATTTCAGCTGCATCAACAAATGTTAAAATATCCAAAAATAATTTATGCAGCTAAAAATCACTTTTTAACACATTTTTATCACACAAGCTTAAACGGCCTAATTATCAGAATTGTCAATTAAATCACTCTTTAAGCACACAAATTCAATTAAATACCCAAAATTAAACATTAAATGAGGGCAAAAATACGCACTCATCAGTCCGTGATCATGCACTCCCTGATATGTGGCCTTCAGCCCGAACCCTTCTCATACTCCTTTTTCATAGACAGCCCCAACAACATGGAAGATTTGAGAGAGTGTGTGGTCAAATACATGATCATCTAGGAAAACAGGCAAAAAAGGGCGAAAAAACCCAATATTCCAATAGGAGGGAGGATTAGGAAACACAATGTCGTTGATCGAAACATAGCCCTATACAACCAATACACCCTTGGATGCCAACAAGGACACCATACTCTAGGAGGCATTCAATTAGAGCTCATCCAACTCTCTAAACCTTGACAACCTCCCCTTAAGGCTGTTCCGATGAAAAAATGTGCCTTCTACCGGACCATATGGCATGCAACAGAGGAATGTCGGTGATCGAGGTTGTACTTGAACAATGTACTACTCAAGAGTGAACCCAAGGTTGTCTCCAAGTGACCAATATTTCAATCAAAGGTTCCAATTACAACACAATGGGGGTGATTTTGGCATATTCAAAGAAAAAACAAACAAGTCAATAAAACGGTGATTAAAAGGTATTGATTCTTTGATTCAAATGTAATTCCATCTATCATAGATTACTAAATTAACTAATTTGTTTAGTTAACTCCCATGAAATAGAAATTAAACCACTAAGCGAAGATTAGCACAAGTTCATTATGCAATTAATCTAAGCACACATCATTTAATAACACCCACTGATTAAGCATTTTTTACAACATCAAAAAATAGCAACCCTGTAACATTAAGCATGATTCAAGTCTTTTTCAAATGCAAGAACAGAACCCTAAAATTAAGCATGTCTAGAAATCGTAGTCAACAATAAAACACTGATTAAAATGATAAAGAGCAACCAAAACAGTGGAAAACAAGAATAGAACCTCAAGGTTTCATTACATTCTCATCAAACAATCAATACTCAAAATTTAACTAGCCATGGAATGGGCTTACAACACAAATATAAACAAAAATGCATTATAAGTGTAATGGAAGAAGGAACAAATAGAATTCAAAGGAGAACACAACTCCAAAGCGTGATTCAATGTCAGGAAAAGGAAAACCCTAAGCTGGGTTGTGCTCAAACGACCACATAATGTAGAAAATGTAAAGCCCTAAGAGTGGGTGTTGTTCCAACGTGAATAATATGTCGAATGTGGTCATATCACTCGTGGTCATATCACTCTACACCTATAAACTCAATAGCTCATGGTCATATCACTCTACACCTAACTAATTAAAAAAATGCCACTCTTAACATCAAAACTGCAAAATTGCCATCACTAATGCTGACGTGGAAAAAGGGTTAATGTGGCATAGATGACATGTCAAAGCTTTCTTAGCCTAAGATGAAGTGTCAAAGCCCAAAATTGCTTCATGAAAGTCGCGAAAATAATTACAAACAAAAATTAAACCAATTAAATGAAAATTAGTTAAAATCCGAATTACTGCCGCAGAAAAGCCAAATAGATGACAATGCACTAGCAGTAGACAATAAAGCAATAAACATCCATCAAGAATAGTACATAAAAGTAAGAAAATAGGGGAAAATAATGACTAATTAAACTCCCCCACACTTAGGCTTTTGCACTCATAGGCAAAATCATGAAGCAAAGAAAGGGAAACTAAAACAAAACAAAGAGAGATATGTACGAGATAAAAGAAACAAACACAAAATAGACAAATGAAACACATCTAACATAAAAGGAGTCAAAGATGCAAGATATCTATAAACTTAAGTCAGCTCAAAAGGTGAACTGAAAGCAACAAAACCTCACAAAATATACATTGTATCACTCAAATGTCTAGGCTAATGTTTACTCTCAAAGCACCCCTAAAAAACAAACATCAAACAAACTTGGCAAGCCTCTAGAACTAATAACCAAACCAAAACACATGCAAATCAAGATCAAAAGGACTTTTCAAGGTTGTAATGGGGCTGAGGACAAGGTGTGGAACATATGGACAAGTGGCTAAAAGAACCAAAGTAAATAGAGGAGCAATCAAGCATGAAAGCAATTCCAAACTCCAACACTTTCATATTCAATTCTCACACAATGCTACAAAACCCAAACCTCCTTTTCTTCATTTTTTTTTCATTTTTCATTTTTTTCTTTTCATTTTTGAGTAGAGAAACAATAGTTTTGTAGTCCGACATAAAATGTACAAATGAGCAATCCATGAACAAAACAGGTGTGCACACAACCACACTTATTGTGCACAACCACACTTAAAAGATAGCACATATTCCCAAAACAATTCCAAAGCACCAAATTTTCGTAAGGTAAGATGAATCATGGTTTTTCAGGCTAAAGGCTTGTAATGAGTTGTAGAACAATGAACGAAAACAGTCCAAGGTAGGCTCATCTAGCTCTATGCTCATCGGAATAAAATTGCCTAAATAATATCCAAACTTGCATGTGATCAGAAAAGCATCAGAAAGAGTCAATCCAAGGCCACTGTGCGAGCATTCAAGAGGCAAATATCACACAAGAAAGAACAAAGAGTGGCTCAAATTCTCACACAGGGTAAAATAATTCAAAACAAACTTAACATGCAAAGAGAAAGCAAGGATATCAGTCCACAGAATAACCAACAACTCATCCTCCAAAAGTAAAGTGAGTGTCTCAAACAGAAAACAAAAACTTAACACAAATTAACAAAAAGAAAAAAAACAAAAAACAAACTCCCTCCACACTTAAACTACACATTGCCTCAATCTGACTTAGCACAATATAAACCAATCAAACATTGGACAAGTGTAATAAAAGTAAGGAAGGAGAAAGAAAAGTCCCTGAATCATGGTGAAACAGAAGCGGGGTCAAGTAGGGAAGTCTCCTCTATGACAATATCCACCAAAGCAGGGTTGTTGAGGAATGGCTTCAGACGATGCCCATTCATTTTGAAGCTTTTATCGGTGGATTGGCTCTTGATCTCAACTGCACCATAAGGATAAACATTACTCACCACAAAAGGACCAATCCACTTTGACTGCAACTTACCACCCATGAGACTAAGTTTGGAGTTATATAATAACAGTTGCTGACCGACAACAAACTCCTTTCTAGCTATGAAGCTATCATGGAATCTTTTGGTCATCTCTTTGTAGAACATAGAGTTTTGATATGCTTCCAAACGGATCTCATCTAACTCATTCAATTGTAGCTTCCTTTACTCCCCAACTTGATCAAGTGAGAAGTTGCATGATTTGACAACCCAGTAAGCTCAGTGCTTTATCTCCACTAGAAGGTGGCATCGCTTACCAAAGACAACCCGATAAGGAGACATCCCTATTGGTGCCTTGTAAGTAGTCATGTGAGCCTAAAGAGTGTCCTCTAGTCTGTTGCTCCAATCCTTTCGGTTGGGCTGTACAATCTTCTCCAAGATCCTCTTGATTTCTCTATTTGAGATCTCAAATTGCCCATTAGTTTGGGGGTGATATGGTGTAGAAAGCTTGTGCACAATACTTTTGAAGCAAAACCCCCATGGATCTATTGCAAAAATGGATGCCTTGGTCACTAACGATGGCTCTTGGAACTCCAAACCTGCAAAATATTTGAGACCTAACAAAGTCTAGAACAACTCGTGCATCATTAGTGCTGGTGGTCTTAGCTTCCACCCATTTTGAAACATAATCAACAACAAGCAGAATATAAGTGAAACCAAAGGAGATAGGGAAAGGGCCCACGAAATCTATACCCCAGACATCGAAGACCTCACAAAACAACATGGGTTGTTGAGGCATCTGTTGTCTCCAAGAAATGGCTCCTCTTACTCGTTAGCATTGCTCACACGTGCTACAAATCCTCCACGCATCCTTGAAAATGGTAGGCCAATAAAATCCGCAATCTAACACCTTGTGAGTTGTCCTTTGTGTGCCTAGATGACCACCAGGTACAAATGAATGACAAAATTTGAGGACCGAGTCAATCTCATTGTCCAGAATGTATCTTCTGGTAACTTGATCATTGCACATTTTCCACAAATAGGGGTCATCTCAAATATAATACTTAGCATCGCACTTGAGTTTATCACATTGAGATCTGGATGCTAGGGGAGGAAAAACAAAAGCAGTAAGATAGTTCACAATTGTGCTCCCCACCTATCACGGATCTCCAAATCGAACTCTTGGAGCCAGAGCATCCATCTTATCAATCGAGGCTTAGACTCTGCCTTCTTCAATTGGAACTTCAAAGCTGCATGGTCAGTAAATGTAAGACCCATGGAAATTAATTAATTAAATAAATAATTAATTAATAAATGCGAGTAGTGGAAGCCTTTATGGCATTAAATTCTAATTTGTGATGTTGAAAAGTACTAACTCAAATGGTTGATAGTGCTTTATTATGTGAGAGGAATTGGGTTCGAGTCCTATGTATGCCATTTATGTGTTATTTAGTTGTTATTATTTTAAATATATGTGATCATGTTGTGGGATGATATAATCATTTAATTATATTAGTCAATATGAGATATGAATTGGTTGAATGGTTAAGCATTGATTTGGTATTGGCATAGTTGTGGGTTCAAACCTTGGTGAACCTAAATTACACTTTCTTTTTCCCAAATTTTTTTTAGCATGAAGGTGAAAGGAAATGGAAACCCTAGATGACTAGGGAACAGCCAAGGGTGGACACCATTAAAAGGCTAATTGAGAGAGAGGAAGGTTTTTGAGTCTGAACATTTGAGGGTATTGAGAGATGCACAAAATTAGAGAGAAATAGTGATTAGGGAGTGGAATTGAGGGGCTGGGCAGTGGAAGAACTTAGAGGAACCATTGGAAATCAAGTAAAGGATTCAAGCACTATATTTTAAGCAAAGGAATTCCAGGTTAGAGGAGCTGGAAATCGTACTTTTATTATGTATTGTATAATGGCATGAACTTTGTGATCAATGGGTGCATTTTAACTCTCTAAATTGTATGAAATTCGCGTTTCTAAAATTTTTCCAGAAATCGCCTGGCGGGTGATGATTGGCCAACAGGCGCCCCATCTTTTCTGAGTTGATTTTGGGTTCTTGAAGAAGAACCGCCTGGTGGTAAACTCTCGATCGTCAAGCGACACGTGACTTTGTGCACCAGTACTAGGTTTCTGTTTGAACTGCCTGGCGGTGATGAATAACCGTCTGGCGACGCAAGCCATATTAGTCCGATTTTCGGGTTTTATGGGTTCTGGGAAAATTCTGATTGGGGGGAAAGCTAAATGAACTTGTTAAATGATGTTTTGATGAAAAATAGCATTCAAATTCACGCAATTGAGGGCATGATTGAATGGAACAGTGGAAAGATACTTTTTGGGATGAAAATTTGGGGTTATGTTATCCTAATGATGAATTGGTAGTTTAGTGGTACTGGAAAGAGCGAACGAATGTGCTTGGGACGAGAATCGTATGTTAAAGGGCTGTGAAATTGATTAAAACCAGAGTTGTATGAATGACTTAGGTTTTGCAGGGCATGGAGGCATTGGGGTTTCTGGAAAACTACAGGAGCCGCATGGCAGCACCTTGGCTACCGCTAGGTGCCATATAAGAAAATTGAGAATTTGTGTATTATGGTGAGTAGGGAAGGTTGGAGGGTAATGTGGAGTGTGCAAGGACCAAAGGGAAATTTTAAATATGATGGCTGAAGACTACAAGTATATGAAATGAGTGCCACAAGGTTAGGTATGAACACTAAGCTATAAATGATCTTAACCAAGTTTGGGTGCTATAGTAGTAGAATTCAGGTGATAAACTCATAAGATTAGGTTAGTGAGGAAGCTAACTGAAATGTAGAGTGGTAAAATTTGGGAAATTGCTCTAGTTGGATCTATAATTGGAATGTTGTTGAAGCATGATGGCATGTTGTATTGTGTAATTGGAGTATATCATATAGTGTAAGAGATATAATCTTACTAGTAGTATATTGTGACATGACCATATTAAAATTATGCTAGTCTCCTTAATTATAATTGTAGATTATGTATCTAAATGGTAGGAAAAGAAAGAGATTGGGCATTAAGGTTAAATCATTTGGGAGATAATTCATTAAACTGGTAAAGTTACAGTGGGTGTTTGTGTCTATTGTAAGTGTGCCATCAGATTTAGAGAACCTAAATCAGAAAGCTTTGTTGCACTAATACAGCGCCTGGCGACTAAATGAATCCACCAGGTGATAAAGGTGAAAACAGAGAGCACCTGAATCGCGTGCGCCTAGCGGTGTGGGTGGTTCCACCAGGTAGTGTCTACAGCGTTGGGATTTCTGAGTTGCTTGGCGCGTAGCGGTACGTGTCCCCCGCCAGGCGGTCTGAAAGCACTTGCGTCTGGAACGTGTCCCCCGCTAAGCGATTTCTACTGCAGCCTTGTTAGGGTTGTGATGTTGGTTGCATGATCTACAGGATTTTGTGATGCTTTAAAGGTGGGTTGTTGGTGTTCCTTAAGTTGAGCTCGAAACGTATCCCTTGAGTTGAGCTCGGGATAGGGGTTAAGCACATGGCATTCCTTGAGTTGAGCTCGAAATGGCATCCCTCGAGTTGAGCTTAGGATGGTAGATGAACACGAGAACCCTTGAGTTGAGTTTGGGTTGGCGAGTGCTGCCAGTGTGAATGTGCTGGTTGTGGCCAGTACGGATGGGTCCATATGGATTGCTCCTTAGTAATTAGCTGACGAGTTTGGTAGTCTTGAGACGTTGTGAACTATGTTCGTACTTGGGAACTCCACCTGGCGTTGTGGTGTATGATCCATAGCAATAGTTTCCCACACGTACTTTATCAGTTGTGATCGATAGGTATAGCAACAGATCTTCTTGAGGTACTCACTAGGAGATGTAGAACACGAATAACATGGTTGTAGCTATGTGAGATGGAATCAAAGGGGGGAATTTCTATGATGTGATTGTGCGATTTATATATGTATATAGGTGAGTAATATATGTATATGTGTTTTATATGATTAATCTGTTAAGCTTACCTTATCTGCTTGTGTTTGGCGATGATCGTGTACGCGGTACACGTGAGTAGATGATGTTGTTACAGGTGGTTCTAGTGAGGCTTAGCCACAGAGCAGGGAAAGCTTGGGAGTTTTTTATTTTTTGATTTGAAATAATTTGTAAACTCTTATGAGAAACTTTTATATTATTTACAGTTTTATAAACTATGGATTTTGGATTTTAATTGGAAGTAATAAAATGTTTTAAATTTTCCGCGTTTTGGGAAATGATGCAATATTAAAGAAGGTTGATGTAATATTTCTTATTTATTATTTAAATTCGTAATATCCGGTCGGGATGTTACAGTAAACACAACAACACGAGAACCAAGCAAATATGATTTAAATTTTTCAAGTGCAAAAACAATTGCAAGGATTTCTTTTTCTGTTGTGGTATAGTTCATTTGAGCAGCATCTAACGTCCCGGAGGCGTAGTAGATCACTCGAGGCTTCTTGTCAATCTTTTGTGCTAGGACAACTCCCACGACATAATTTAATGGATCACATAAAAGCTCGAATGGTGTTGTCCAATCCGGCGCCTGAATGATAGGAGTGGTGGTCAGGGACTTCTTGAGGCAATCAAAAAGCCTCTTTGCATCCTTCATCAAAGATGAAATCAAAATCCTTTTGCAACAACTTGGACAGTGGAAGGGCCTTCTGTAAAACATGTGGAATTTAATTAATTAAATAATTAATTAATTAATAAACGCGGGTAGTGGGAGCCTTTATGCCATTTAATATTGATTAATGTGAGGTGGAAAAGTACTAGCTTAAATGGTTGAGAGTACTTAATTGTGTGACACGACTTGGGTTCTAGTCCTATGTATGCCATTTGTGTGTTACTTAATTATTATTCTTTTTAGTAATATGCTTGATCATGTTGAGGGATAATATAATCATAGAATTATATTAATCATTACAAAACATGAATTGGTTGAAATGGTTGTACATGTACTTGGTAATTGGGAGGGTGTGAGTTCAAACCTTGGTGAATCCAAAATAAACTTTCTTTCTGCCAAAATTACTTTTGGCGTGAAGGTGAAAGGACAGAGAAACCCTAGCCACCTTAGATGGGCAGAAGGGAGGGCGGCAAAACCACTAAATTATGGTCATTGAATAGCAATTAAGCACATTGCTAATTAATTTTCGTTTTGGGAGTAAATGGGGTAATTATTTGGTGGTATTGGTGAGAGGGAAGGGAATTAGAGGAGAGAAACATAATGCATTGTTGTGAGTTTTTGGGTTGCAAAGTTTCAGAGTATTAGAGCTAAATTACAGAGAGATTAAGAGCTGTTAGTTGGAGATTCAAGGGAAGACCATTGGAGATCATCAAGAACTTAAGCGTTGATCCAATTTTAAGCAAAGGAAACCAGGTTAGGGGAGTTTTACTCGTTCTATTTTACATTAAGTTTGAATTTCATGATATATATTGTGAAATGCATGAATACTCCTTGTTTCTGCTTAGATTTTTGGGTTTCTGGAAATTTTCCAAAAACTGCCTGGCGGGCTATGCATAGCCGCCAAGTAGAGATGTCAAAATGGGTTTCAACCCTTGAGCCAACCCGGCTCACCACGGGTTCGAGCCGGGTTGGGTTGAGAAAAATTCAACTTTTTCAAAAGTGGGTTGAACTCAACCCGGCTCACTTAACCCACGGGTTAAACAGGTTCGAGCCGGGTTGGCCCACTTAACCCACCAACATTTTTTTACAACTTTTTTACAATTTTTTTTAATTTTTTTTAATTTTTCCTTTAATTTTTTTAATAATTATTTACTAAATCCTATTATATTTGTTCACAATTTCATATTTTTAAATGCCAGAATGTTGCTTAATTATATTTAAATAGTCTGAATGTTTAATTAATTTGATTGTCAAGTTATATATATGTTGATACTTTAATCTTTAACTATAATCTTTATAGTAAATTACTCAAGTAACCGTCTTATAAACAATTTTTTTCTAAATTAGCATGAAAAAAATGTATAGTTTTTTATTTATATTTTGTTGAATAGCGTGACAGAAAATTTGTAATATTAGCCATACTATTTTAGACTAATGGATACTTTCTTGGAAATAATTCTTCATATATTGGTGGTGAGCATGATCAAAACATTAGTTTTTGATTTTACTATGATTGTCATCTCATGGGTTACTTAAAAATTTATTTAAATATTTGAATACTAAAAAAAAAAAATTTTTTTAGGTGGGTTGGTGAGCCAACCCACTTAACCCACCAACCCGTGGTGGGTTGAGCCGGGTTACAAAATTTCTGGCTCACCAGAAAGTGAGTCGAGTTGGGTTCAGTCATTTTCAACCCAACTCGTGGTGAGCCAACCCGTGTGAGCCGGGTTGGCTCACTTTGACATGTCTACCGCCAAGCGACACATATGTTTTGGCCTAATTCTAGGTTCCTGAAGAGGAACCGCTTGGCGGTAAGCTCCCGACCGCCAGGTGATGCGTGATTACTTACCCAATTTTCTAGGTTCTGGTTGAATTGTCTGCCAATGATGAACACCCGCCAAGCGACATGAGTTAATCCGACTCGATTTGTATGTTTTTCGCATTCTGGGATGATTTTGTTTGGGGGTAAAGTGAGTTTTAACTATTAGGTGATGATTGGAGGTCTAATTTCATTTAAATTCAAGTAATTGATGGCCAAATTGGTTGGAACAGTGGGATTAGATTTTTATTGGTTGGGAAATTGGGGATTTTACGAACAATGAGGATTGATATTGAATCACATTGAACAGTTGTAGTAATCTTGTAAAAATTTACAAGTATATGTTATTGGATGCACATAGGTCAAATGAATGCGGAAAGTGAACAAAGGAATGCATTCTGGAAAGGTTAGAAGGTTAGAAGAAAGTTGGATTCGCACAGAGTGAGGTGCAGTTCTGGAATCTCCAGAACTGGTGTATCGCGTGGCAGCAAGCTATGCGCTGCCAAGCGCCATTGCAGGGCAATGTGATGTTTTGGTGCTGTGAAGTGTAGAGTGGTGCCTGGGATTTTGTGAATTTGATTAAGAATAAACGAGTGATTGGCAAACCCATTGGATAGGGACCCAAGGGGATGAGATACCTAAATTGTAGTATGAAAATTATGTGGAAGCTAATAAGGGTTGGAGGACCATGAAAGCAAGAACCATACTGTAAAGAATCTTATTAAGCCATAAGTAGTATTGAATTGAGGGATTTGGTACAAGTAAGAGTAGAGTTCCTAAGTAAAGATATGATAATGGACATGAGACACACGCCATTTCATGAGAGGGTTAGGTTGATAATATGATTTATAATTAAGGATTAATTGGTGTGGTAATTATGTTTTTGTGAAAGTACTAGGAGTTTCCTTATTGAGCAAGGCCATACTATCTGAGTTGGTGGAGCATCACAGTTTTGTGGTTAGGACAAGTGGGTTGCATACTCGGGAGAAATTGAAGGAAATTATAGTGGTAAGTTGTGAATGATTATGGATAGTGTATGGGAGTATATGTACCAATACAGACACATATATAAAAGGATTTAGAAATCTGGAGGTGTGCGATTACAGGATTAAAGTGGTGGAATCTAGTTAAGAGTGTGTCAAACAGAAAATCATGCATTACTAGTGCAACACCCGACGGTAGGCTGGGAACCGCCAAGCGGAAGCTGCAGGTTCAGAGAGTGTCAGGGAGGTGTGGCGCCTGGCGGTAATGGTTGATCCACCAGGTGATAACCGCAGGCATGGGTATTAGAGGCACGTGTGCGCTTGGCAGTACGCGTCCCCCGCCAGGTAGTCTAGAAGCAGGCAGCGCTTGGCGCTACATGACTTGTGCATGGCGATTTTGCTGTAGCAGGACTTATGTTTGCTGGCATTGTTTGCGTGATCTACAAGGCTTTTAGGATACCTTAAAGGTCGGCTTGCTGGTGTTCCTTGAGTTGTGGCTCAAAAGGTATCCCTTGAATTGTGGCTCAGGATAGGGGTTTAAGCACATGATATTGCTTGAGTTGTGGCTCAGAATAACATCTCTTGAGTTGTGGCTCAGGATGAGAGATGAACACGAGAAACTCTTGAGTTGTGGCTCGGATTGACGAGTGTTGCAGGTGTGAGTGTGCTGGTTGTGGCCAGCACAAATGGGTCCAGATAGATTGCCTTCCTTGGTATAAGACCAACGAGTTTGGTAGTCTTGGGACATTACGAATATTATTCGTATCGGGAACTCCACCTGGCGTTACGGTGTATGATCCATAGCATGGTTTCTCGCACATGCTCTATTGATTGTGGCCGATAGGTATGGCAGCAAGACATCTTGAGGTACTCACTAGAAGACGTAGAACACGGTTATCATGGTGGTGGCCATGTATTATTGAATCAAAGGATGAAATTCCTTTGTTGTGTTGTATATATATATATATATA
>Ga0214544_1012005_pt1 | contig 11567 bp, 7 predicted proteins | sample CNSS3metaG_FD_160074 | JGI IMG/M metagenome (GOLD analysis project Ga0214544, IMG submission 160074) | Root nodule microbial communities from cowpea collected in UCLA plant growth center, Los Angeles, California, USA - CNSS3 | ecosystem: Host-associated > Plants > Roots > Nodule | place: USA...
AATAAGATTAGCACGTAAAAGCTCCCCTAACCTGGTCTCCTTTGCTTAGAACTTTGAAAATTCTCCCTTGATCACCAATGGCCCTCTTTGGTTCTTCTCAACACTCTCAATCCTCACAAACACTAAATTTTCGTTCTCCCTTCTGCAACCACAATAACAATCCACCAAAACCCTCTTTCTTACCTCTAATCAGCCTTTTAAAAGTGCTCTTAATGTGGTTTAATGGTCTTAAACGAAAATCCAATTAAATTATGGTTAATGTCCTTTAATTGGTTGTCTTATGATGGTTTTCCAATCCTCTTTGGCGGATAGGGTTTTTCTCTACCCTTTCATATTCAATTCAAAACTAAGTTTGGCAAAAATAAAGTTTAATTTGGATTCTCCAAGACTTGAACCCATAACCATGTCAATACCAAATCAATGTTAAACCATCAAGCCAATTCATGTTTCTTACTAACTAATATAATTCACATATTATATTATTTCACAACATAATTATAAATATTATTAAAACAATAATAATTAATTAATACATAAATAACATACATAAGACTTGAAACTAAGTCCTCTCACACAATTAAAGTACTCTCAACCACTTACGTTAATACTTTTCCACGTCATACAAACCAGAATTAAATACCATAAATGTTCTTCCTACCCGCATTTATTAATTAATTAATTATTTAATTATTTAATTTTCACGGGTCTTACACAGCCTCTTTGCAATCCTCCATTTTGAACTTTTTCAGTAGGTCAAAACAATATTTTGACTGGCTTAAAAATGTCCCATGCTTGAGTTGCTTCACTTGCAGCCCTGGGAAGTAGGTTAGTTCTCCCATCATAGACATCTCAAATTCTCCCTGCATAGCTACAACAAACTCTTCACACATGGAGTTATTATTTGATCCAAAGATTATATCATCTACATATACTTGAACAAGTATTACATCATTTGCATGCTTTCTAATGAAAAGTGTTTTATCAACAACACCTCTAGCATATCCTTTAGATAAAAGAAAGTTGCTTAACCTCTCATACCACTATCGTGGTGCTTGTTTCAAACCATATAAAGCCTTTTTCAATTTGAAAACATGATTAGGATATAGGTGATCTTCAAAGTCACGGGGTTGTGATACATACACTTCTTCATTTAAGAAACCATTCAAGAATGCACTTTTCACATCCATTTGAGAAAGTTTGAAATTACACATGCATGCATATGCTAACAATAACCTCACATCTTCTAGCCTAGCCACATGTGCATATGTTTCATCAAAATCAATGCCTTCCTCTTGATTATAACCTTTAGCAACTAGCCTAGCCTTATTCCTAACTATATTACCACTTTCATCCATTTTATTCCTGAACACCCATTTTGTACCAATCACATTCATTGCATCAATTTTAGGAACAAGAGACCACACATCATTTCTAGTGAATTGATTAAGTTCATCTTGCATAGCAACAACCCAATTACTATCACACAATGCATTATTCACATTCTTAGGTTCAATTTGAGAAATAAATGCAACATGTTGAAAGAATGCAAGCTTGCGTCTAGTGGATACTCCTTGTTCTATATCACCAATTATGTTGTCCTTTGATAGTCCTTTGGGTTCAATCCACTCCTTGGGTAAGTTGCTGTCTGTAGCTTTTTCAGTCGACTGAATTTCCTTTTCAGCTGACTGATTTCCTGCAGCAGTTTCCAATTTTGCAGCATATTTATTTTCCTGTGCTGTTTCTTCTTCATCTGCAATCTTAGGCACATGATCTTGCAATTTTGGGTTAGTTTCATCAAATACAACATGTATAGACTTTTCAACAATCATCAATATCTTATTATAGACTCTATATGCATGACTTTGTGTAGCATAGCCTAGAAAAACACCTTTATCCGTTTTTGCATCAAACTTGCCAAGACTTTCTTTGCCATTGTTTAGAATGAAACACTTACATCCAAATACTTTTAGATGACTTAAAACAGGCCTTCTCCCTTTGAAAAATTCATAAGGTGTTTTCTTCAAAATTGGCTTAATCAACACTCTATTTAAAACATAGCAAGCAATGTTGACTGCATCAGTCCAAAAGTACTTAGGTAGTGAATTCTCATTTAACATAGTTCTAGCTAGTTCCTCAAGTGATATGTTTTTCCTTTCAACAACACCATTTTGTTGTAGGGTTCTTGGTGCAGAAAAATTATGTTTAATGCCATGCTTTTCACAAAAGTGTTCAAACCTTTCATTTTGAAATTCCCCACCATGATCACTTCGAATAGACACTACCTTGGAACTTTTTTCATTTTCAAGCACCTTAGCAAGTCTTTTAAAAGCATGAAAACTGTCATTTTTGGCAGCTAAGAACAAAGTCCATGTGTAACTAGAGAAGTCATCAACTATGACTAATGCATAAAGATTACCACCAAGGCTCATGGTTCGAGATGGACCAAATAGATCCATGTGAAAAATCTCTAAAGGTCTTTCAGTTGAAACAATATTTTTAGGTTTGAAAGAGACCTTGGTCTGTTTTCCTTTTTGACATGCTTCATACACTTTATCCTTCTCAAACTTGAGTTTTGGTAGCCCTTCAACCAACTGTTTTCTGTTTAGCCGATTAAAATGCCGCATATGTATGTGACAAAGTCTCCTATGCCATAACCAAGTGTTATTCTCTTTTGTAAGAAAACAATGGATGCTAAATGATGCATGATGCAGATCAAGTAGATATATATTGTTGACTCTCTTTCCTATCAAAACAATACTACCATGTGCATCATATATCAAGCAATTATTTGGTTCAAACATCATTTAAAGCCCTTCTACCAGTAGCACATTCTTGATGTTGAAAGAGGATCCATTGCCTATGACTCCATTTCCAAGGATTCTTCCTTTGTTGTTGTCTCCACAGGTTATAAATCCTTCTTCTTTCAATTCCAACTTTGCAAATTTGATCTTATCTCGTGTCATATGCCTTGAGCAGCCACTATCTAGGTACCATAGATCCTTCTTTTTCTGTTTTATGACCTGCAAAACAACATAGTATTACATGGTACCCTTTGATAGTTTAGGTCCAACATGGTTATGCCTTTCTAGATCCTTTTGGGATCCATTTCATAATTCCCTTAGGTACATCATACTTTCTAACATGACAATTCTTAAGAATATGACCTTTCTTCATACAGTAGTTGCAAGAAATGAAGGGCATAGCATTTGGCTCACTCTTGGAAAAGAAACTAAAGAACTTCTTGGCTTTCTTTTCATGGATAGGTGTATAACCAAGTCCAGCCTTTCCAAAAACACAATTTTGAGAGCCAAGAACAACTTCCAAGTTTCCTTTACCTCTTGTGAACTTTGCACATGTTTTCAAAAGATATTTCACTTGATTTTTCAAAGTAGTGCAGTTTTCACAAGGTTTTATAACCAGCTGTTTTTCATAACAATCGACTGAATTACTGTAAATCATTTCCAAATGTTCAAAAATAGTTTTTAAGTCGACTGTTTCTGATTCTAGTTGGCTAACTCTGTTTTCTAGCCTGCTATTTAATCCTTTTAGCAGATTTTTCATGACAACAATTTTGTTTGCCTCACTATGCAACTATTCAAAGTCATGCAACAATTGGTAATAGTCATTCTTATCTTTGGATGACAAGAAACTTACTTGGCTTGATGAGGATGATTCATATTCTGCCATGAGGCATAGATTTACTTCCTCACTTCCTTCTTGAATCATCATTGTCCTCCCAAGCTATGTAGGCACATCTTTCCTTGCCCTTTTTCTCCTTTTTCCTATCATCAACCTTCTCTTTCTCTTTGTTAACATTAGGACATTCAATCTTCATATGTCCTTGCTTTCCACAATTATAACAAGAGAATTTAGAAGAATTACTTGAATCATTTTGTTTAGAATTGTACCTCCTTTGATTACCTTTGTTGCCTTTCTTCTTGAGATACTTCCCAAACATCTTGACTAGTAGATTCAAGTTCTCATTATCACTAGATTCAACAACCTCTTCCTCGGTTTCATCACTCTTCTTAGAGACAGCCTTCAAGGCTATGGGTTTTACCTTTATCTCACTTGTTTCAAGCTCACTTAGCCTTTGCATTTCAATCTCATGCTCTCTAAGCTTACCAAACAGTGCAGTTGTTATAATGATGCTTAAATCCTTAGATTCAGATATGGCAGTCACCTTTGGTTGCCAATTTCTATCAAGACACTTAAGCACTTTGATGTTTAGCTCCTCTTTGTCAAATTCTTTGCCTAGACCCATGAGATAATTGACTATGTGAGTGAACCTCTTTTGCACTTCAGCTATGGACTCTCCTTTTTGCATCTTGAAAAGCTCATACTCTTGAATCAAGGCATGCTTCCTTACTCTCTTCACTTCACTTGTTCCTTCATGTGTAACCTCTAGGACATCCGACATTTCCTTTGAATTCTTACATTGGGAGACCCTAAAAAGTTCATCCATACTCAAAGATGAAGTGATGATGTTCTTGGCATTGCAATCATATTGAGATCTTCTCCTTTCTTCATCATTCCATTCACTCCAAGGCTTGTCTACCTGCTTATTATCAATATCACATTTAGGAGTATATGGTCCATTAACTATTGCATCCCAAATTCCCTTGTCTATAGATTCAATGAAAATTTACATCCTTATTTTCCAAAACTGATAGTTTAGGCCACAAAACATAGGTGGTCTATGAATAGAGGCACCTTCGGCAAAAGGGAGTTTACTTTCAGCCATTTCAAAAGATTTTTTATCAAACTTGAATACCTTTCAAGAACCTTGCTCTGATCCCAATTGTTAGTTTTGAAATGGTGAGTTTAGCTAAGAAGGAGGGGGGTTGAATTAGCTTTATAAAACTTTTTCGAAAGGTTAAACCTCTTTTCAATTGAATCTAATGGACTAGAAAGTTTGGATGTAAATGCAGTAGACCAGTACACTTTCAGTCAATTAAAATATAAAACAGTAGACTAAATTGTTCTTGGTGCTATGAAATAGTCGATTAAAAATGCAATTCAGTCGGTTAAAATACTGGAGAATTATGCAGAATGCAGAATTTGCGAATTCAACTCAAACAACAATCTTTTACATACAAGACATGTTCCAATCAGTATTTATAACAAGTATAAAGCCTCAGATTACACAAAAACGCATTAAATCACACCACAGATCAAATTGCTTGATTTTCTTGAGTTTTTAAAGAGTTTCAAAGAGAGAGATGAGGGAAATAAGATTGCACAACTGTTTTTATATTGGTTCACTCAATCACAAAGCTACATCCAGTTTACCAGGACAACCTGAGCCTGGTTTCCACTATATTCAAAAGTTTTACAAATCACAAACTAAGATTACACTTTTGAACACCAAAACACACAAGATTTTTGACTCACACAAAAATCTAGAACCACAACCTACAAGAATCACACTTGCAAACCTGAAATCACATTAGGCAAACCATCCAAAGGCACAAGAACATCCAAATCTGATGGTGGTTGTCCCTAGCACACCATGCATGTGTTCTTCAAGCTACTTACAAGCCAAAATGCCTCCAAAATCAACCAAGATCAATCAAGATCTTCAAACCACGAGTTCAAGTTGTGTATTGCAAAGAGAGAACGCTTCCTAAAGATGAATGACAAAATTTCGTTCAAAAAAATTCAGATTCGCACCTCTGCTCACAAAAACACAACTTATATAGTTTTGGTTTAAGTGAAAACAGTCGATTGAATTTTCCGTACAGTCAGCTGATTTCACCTGACTTAAGTGAAATCAGTCGATTGAAAAATAATTCAACTGACTGAATGCATTCATACCAGAAACTATATACAATAAGTCTTTTAACCTATTAAAACCTATTTTAACATATTAAAAGAGACACACTATGGCACACAAGACATCTAACATATGTCATATAGCCTATCAACAATGTATAACACTAACATATTGCATTTAACATGTTATATACAGATTTAACACACTAAAACTAAATCTTCAAGAGGGTCTTCATCAATCTTCATCAAACACTTAAGATCTTCATGCACATGGCTTTATCAATTCTTTGCTTGAAGCTTGCTTTTGCCAACACCTGTAAGCAAGGGAGAGGAAGTCTGATGTAAGAGGGTTTTCTTCTTATCTGATGAAGCGAAACAGTAGCCTTCATGAGATTGGGGTTTCCCCTAGTGTTAGGTAGCTCTACTTAGTTCACCCACTTAGAAACAGACACCGGGATTGGACTAAGAGAGTTCTCTTTCACCATTTGAATTTCTAGCACTTTCTTATCTCTTGTATGCTTTTTATTTTTCAATGAAATACACTGGTTTTGTTTTAATTATGATTTACAGCTTGCAAGTTTTGGTTATTCAAGTGTTTGATTGCGTTTTATGATTCTGCCTTTAAATTCTACAACAGTTTAAATTCTCTTTATTGCTTCCAAGTTTTCAATTCAGTTGTGGTGCTGAGACAGTGGTTAGGTATGGTTTAAAAATCTGTACATAATTACGGTTTCTTTTAGAAACCCATGTGACCCCAAAGTGGACACAATCTTTCAAGATGTCTTCTCGAGGGCAGAGGAAGCATATTCTACTCATTGAATTACTTTTAAGTTCCAAAGTTACCTTGCATTATTAATTTCTTTCCTAGCATAGTTTGTGGTTATCATTTTTATTATTAATGTCTTGAGAGCTTGCATAAGTTCACTGTCCATATTCCAACTTTAATTTCCTAAAGTATTTAGCTTAAGATCATATTTTCTTATTAGTGATTTTAGTAGGAAATTTCATTTCCATTCATAGTTAATTTGTGCATTTGATTCTGCATAAATAAATCATGCCACATATGCATTGCACAAGGATATGAACCTGTTTGAGTGAGTTGTTAGAAGTTCAAATCTGGATAACTTGAATTACATTTGGTGGTTATTTATTCTTGAGAATTTAGTCTTCTCAATTGGAATGTACTATTGTACTCAATCTTCTTATATAAATTTTCATGACTAATTCTCTGTTGCCACTGCCACGTATTGACCAAGCTGTCACAGATCAGATTTCTATTTTAATTTGGTTTCATGTGTGTTTCCACTGTATTTGCTTTCACACATTATCTTAATGTAAGTTTTGAATTCTACTATGAATTAAACTCGGACTTGATACTACTGTGATAATCTAGTTCATTAATGTTATATGCTGATTCAAAGTGACCTTTACTTCTAAATGCATGTGGCCTGGTTGTAGAATATGGGTTGACTTGTATCGGAAAGTTGTCATTTAAGTTCAATTCATCACTTGTAAAATTCATTGTCTACAAATCTCATTCCTTTCCTAGCATTTTAACTCTGCACTCATCACATTTGAAACATTCATGTCCCAACCAAAATCGCGACGGGACGACTAACTAAAAAGAAATTGTTTTGAAAAAAGATATTTGAAGTTGCCACCATAGTTTATTCTGGAAATATATGGAAAACCATAAACATAAAATAAAGTCTTTGAAAACCAAATTTAGGGTCCGGGAGTCGATTACGTGTAGGGAAGGTATTAACACCCTACAATGCCCGCCCAAAGACAGTATCTTTAATTAAATTTGAAAAAGATATGTGTTTATTTTATAATATGTATTTTTCTCAAAAAATAAGAAAATAAATTGAGCAAATATATTTTTGGAGTGAAAGGATCGGACAAGGATTAACATTGGTCCTACGTATTCTCATTAAAAATGAGAAATCAGGATTACGTAGTTCTTTGTAAAAAAAATAATTTTAATTTTAAAGTTGTCTTTTGACATTTTTAAAAATGAGTGTCATATGACACGTGCGGCCGGGTTGACACCAAAAATATTTTTTATATTTTTATAATTTTTGTATTTTAAAAAAAAGTGTCGTGCGACATGAGCGGTCGATTAAACACCAAAACTATTTTTATAATTTTTGTATTTTAAAAAGAAGTGTCGTGCGACACGAGCGGTCGATTAGACACTAAAAGAAAAGAAAAAAAATAAAGAAAATAATTTTAAATTTTTATTTATTCTTATTTTTATCATTTTTGAAAACTATTTTAGTTTTTATTTCAATTTAAAATATTTAAAAAAAATTATGTTATTGAAATGTGAGATTTAATTAGAAAATGGTAAAATTGGAAAATAGAAAATGAGATTGCATAAGTGAGAAACGCCACTACTAGATATTTTAGTTTTAATAACATTTAAAAAATGTTACTAAAGCCTAAAAAAATGTTGCTATTTGCAAAGGCGACATTTATACACATGTTATGTATAGTGCATGTTGCTAAAAGGTTTTGGTAACATTTTTATACATTATTAGTATCATTTTTAAAAATGTTACTAATTAACATTTTTACTAACACTAGAAGAATGTTGAGAATTTAAATTTTTTGTAACACTTAAAAAATGTTATATATACGTCTTCTAACATTTAACAAATGTTACCTATATATTTCCTAACATTTAAATAAATGTTACCAATTGTATTGTTTTGTAACAATTAACAAATGTTACACATTGTCTATTTTGTAACATTTTAAAATTATTATTAATTTATCTATTTAGAAATAAGAATAGTTCTTAAGACAAAATGATAGATGGATCCATTCAAGGATACATAAAGCTTGGTTAGTTGTCAAGATTTTACTCAAACCAATGGAATTGAGAATCATGTGAAATTTAAACAGTCATAAAGTTAAATACTAGCTATGAGAATTTTTATTTTTTCAAAATTAAAACAATATCTAGAAAAAACGCAGGACAAAATGAAACCATATCTCAACCTTATCTTTTGTTTTATTTTTCCCTCATCCACAAGTTTGATCTATAATCAAATTGGCAAGACAGTTTCCTACCAACTCTTCATATTCTATCATCGTTCATTACTTCAATTAATCAATGAGATAATAATTCTGTTGTATTCTCCTAAACTTCAATTAGTATTTAAATCCAATAAATAAAATATTACTTGTAGCATTTAATATGACAATAATGGATATAATAAAAAATAATTATTTACAAATGCACCCTTGCAGTAGGTCACAAGATTATATAGATTCGCCAACCTTAGACCTCCCATCTTTTCTGACATCCAACCTGCTGCATTTAGTTTTGCATCAATCCTTTGTATCTGCAATTCCATGACCACTTCCTCTTAACCATTTCTGACAATAGATAAAAGCAAAATATATATATAATCAGTATAGAGGTTTGTCACCTTTTATCATTTTGTGCTCCCTTTACATGAAACATTTCACTAATTACCTCCATTTTTGTTTTACTCTAGAAAACAAATTGTTTGAAACGTTGTTCGTCATAAAATTGGACATCTTGAAACTTGCAACTTCAGCTCTTTTCCTGGCCTGCTCAATAACCTCTGAGAGTTCTTTGTAACTATTTTTCTCATTTAAAATGCTAGAAGTTTCTGGTGGTTGAAGTCCATGCAGGGTCCTCTGAGCATGAGCCCATTGAGCTTCCCTCTCCTCCTGACTTGCAAATGCAAAGCAAACATCATTTCATCATGAGTCAGGTGTCTAACTCCCAATTTTTCCTGAGAAAAGTCAAGGGGGTGATATTTGTTTGATCCAAGAAAAAGACTTGAACCTGTTTCAGTTGAATAATTCTTACAGGGAAGAAATCAGTTTCTCTCATTGCCTAGAAGAATATGATGTTAAAAATAGATTTGTCTAATTATCTTAACCACAAAGGGATATGAATTGATTAACAAGCTTTTATATGGTTTAAGATGAATCTTGAATAAATCTTTAGGTTTTAAAGCTCAATTAATCAATTTCGCAGTTTTGGGTTAATGGACTGTTTAAATCAATCAAGAAAGATTATGAGAGAGAAGAAAGAAACAAGACACACAATTTATACTGGTTCGATTCAAAAAGAATCTACATCCAGTCTTCTCCTAAGTAACACACTTAGGAGGATTCCACTAAACAGAAAGGTTTCAAGAATTACAAGCACACCTATGTAATTCTAACCCCCAAAACCCAAGAACTTGATTCAACAATCAAGAACTCCCCCTAGGAGCAATGCATCCACACAATTGCACCTAGGTCCACACTTCAAACACTGAAGCAACTGTAATCAGAAAATACAGAAAACAAAACAAGAAACGAATACACCTAAGCTGTGCAGATTTGACTTGATGCTCCTTGAATCAAGCAAGATCCATCATGGTAGAATCAACCATCAATTCTTCTTGGATCTGTACTTGAGTTATCTTGCAGAATCTTCTGAAACTTTGTGTCTCTCAGATGGCTCTATCTCAGATGAAAACTGCGTGATCTTTCTGATTTTTCCTGACCCAAAACAGATTCCAAAACAGCTTTTATACAAAGGTTTTTGCTGTCACTAATTCGATTAGCAATTTACCTAATCGATTATCGTGAGTATATTTTCACTTACTTTGTACCATACTCACAGCTAATCCATTAGTTAAAAAACTAATCATATGCAGAATTACACAGCAGGCCTGAAATACATTTGATAAAGAGAAGCTAATTGCCTAATGCATATCCTAACTGGACCAAGCTATGTTTTATCCTAGATCAGTAGACATCATCAAAACTGTTCTTCATTTATGGATGAAAGGCTCCCCCTTCCAACAATCTCCCCCTTTTTGATGATGTCCAAAACATGGACTGTGATAAGCCTACCTGCAGCACATTAAGCAAACAACAACAGCAGTACACAGTACAGGCGCACAAGGCAAACAACAGCACAGGCATATAACAGATATCACTTTCATTTTATGTTCCCCCTATCAGTATAGCTTATCAATGCAGTGGCAAAATAATTCTCCCCCTTTTTGGACAGTAGCAAAAAGACATATTCAAGATGGGACAGGGAAAAAAAAACTAAATAGCGCAACAAAGTAAAAGATGCAGCAGTAGATAATGCATAACAACCAGGATAACAACCAGAATGCATAACAATTTCGCATAATGGATTAGCGGGCTCCTTTTGAGAAATTAAGTAGCAACTATGTGATGTAGAACTTAACACAGACTAAGCTTCAGACAAAACACGATAATGGATTAAGGCCAAGGTTAGGCAAGCAGCTACACAGTTTGAACACAGTAGGCATACAATGTATGACAATACTAACAACGCAACAGGTGAAATCAGTAGCGCAGGTTTACATCAGAGTGCAGACAGCCATAAATCAAATCAGCAATTAAGTATTGCAACATCAGTTTAAATCAGTTGCAATATCACAATAGAAGAGGAACTTTTCACCTTGGCAATGCCTAAAATTTGACCTTTGTTATTAACACCTCTTGTAACATGACCAATAATTGGCTTTGTAAGATATGTTGCAGAACTTCTTCACATCTCCTTTCATGTGTCTTGAGCATCCATTATATAAAAGCTACATTGTTTTCCTTGCATCAAGACACACCTGAAACAAAGATTAAAGAGAAGATGCAAGTACCCAATTGAACTTGGGTCCTTTCATGTTAGTGGTTTGAGGTGTTCCTTTAGGTACCCATTTGTACTCTCCTTTAGGAACCCCACAATTTTTAAAGTAGCAGGAATTAGAAAAATGGCCAGGTTC
>Ga0214544_1012006_pt1 | contig 11566 bp, 7 predicted proteins | sample CNSS3metaG_FD_160074 | JGI IMG/M metagenome (GOLD analysis project Ga0214544, IMG submission 160074) | Root nodule microbial communities from cowpea collected in UCLA plant growth center, Los Angeles, California, USA - CNSS3 | ecosystem: Host-associated > Plants > Roots > Nodule | place: USA...
ATTATATTTTCTGGCAGCTCGTTGTTTGGCAGCTAAATTGCGTATCTGGGCTTTTTCTCTGAGTTCGGGTAGAAGGTCGAGATGTATGGCCATGTTTTGGTGGTTGTGGGTTGGGTCGTATAGTTCTTGGCGCAGGGATGGTTCGCCAATTTCAACTGGTATCATGACGTCTGCACCGTAAACTAGGCTGAATGGGGATTCGTTTGTTGATGATTGAGGGGTGCATCTGTAAGCCCATAGCACTTCTACTAACTCTTCGGGCCATCGGCCTTTGGCGGTATCTAATCTCTTGCGTAGCTCCACGAGGATAACTTTGTTTGCCGCCTCTGCTTGTCCATTGGTTTGTGGATGTTCTACAGAACTTGTGATGTGCTTGATGCCTAGGCCAGTGTAGAACTTGGCTAGCTCTTTGTCAATAAATTGTCGGCCATTGTCTGTGATGATGGTATGTGGAACACCATATCTGCATATAACATCCTTCCAAACAAATTACTGAACTTGCTGGGCCGTGATGGTAGTTAGCAGCTTGGCTTCTATCCATTCGGTGAAGTAATCGACGGCTACAATTAGGAATTTCACCTGTCCTTTGCCAGGTGAAAAGGGACCGAGAATGTCCATTCCCCACTTAGCGGATGGCCATGGGGATAGTATGTGGTGTAGTTGTTCTTGTTTCTGGTGAATAAGGTTGTCATGTTTCTGGCATGGTTTGCACTTTCTGACATAATCCTGGTAGTATGCTTCTATAGTCGGCCAGAAGTATCCGACTCTAAGAATTCTGGTGACCATGGTGCGTGCGCCGGAATGGTAGCCACAAATGCCTTCGTGTAGCTCTTTAATAATATATTGTGTTTGTTCTGCCGTGACACACTTGAGAAGGGGTTGGCCGTATCCGCGTTTGTAGAGGTCGTCGCCTATCATGGTGTACCTGGCGGCCTTAGCCAGCCAAGTTTTGTCCGCATCTTGAGGGGGGTTGCCGGTTTTGAGGTACTGGATATAGGGGGTGGTCTAGTTATGGCTTTGGGAGGGGGTGACGTTGTTAGTTGGGGGGTGGATTAAATTTTGAAAAGTGTGTGTGATGGAGGGCGTAGATAGTGTTTGCTATAATAAGGATCGGTGATGGTTTTATAACTTGGTGTTGGCTAATTTGGAGAGGATATCGACTCTGATGTTGTCGATCCTTGGGATGTGTTCGATGCGGACTTGTTCGAAGGCGGATTGAATGACTGCACGGACCAGATGGTAATACTGTAGAAGGATGGGGTCTTTGATCTGGAAGTCGTCATTTAGATGGCCTATAGTGAGCTTGGAGTCGGTTTTGCATGTTAATTTCTTGACACCTACTTCGCGGGCCAGGGAAAGGCCAACGAGGATTGCTTCGTACTCGACTTGGTTATTTGACGTTTTGAAGGCAAAGTGAAGGGATTTTTTAATGAGGATGTCATTGGGGCCTTCTAAGACGATGTCAGCGTCGACACCTTTTGGATTTGAGGAACCATCTACATGAAGCGTCCACTGGTCCTCTGTGGGTATGTGCTGGAGGTCGTTGACGAAGTCTAAAAGACATTGGGCTTTAATGGGGCCATGGGGTTCATAGCGAATGTTGAATTCTGACAACTCGACGGCCCATGATGGCATGCGTCCGACTAGATCTGGTTTTTGCAATATCTTTTGGATTGGGTAGTCGGTTTTAACGGTTATGATGTGGTTTTGGAAGTATGGGCGTAGGCGGCGTGCTGCGTGGACGAAAGATAGAGCCAATTTCTCTACCATTTGATATCTTGTCTCAGGGTCTTGTAGCGTTCTACTCACAAAATAGACAGGGTGCTGCGTGCCTTCTATTTCTTGGACAAGCGCGGCGTTGATGGTGTAGTCGGTGGCTATGATGTATACGAGTAGGGGTTGATGGGTGTCCGACTTGTGGAGGATAGGTGGGGAGCTAAGGGTGGTTTTCAGTTTTTGAAAGATTTGTTCACAATCATCAGTCCACGTGAACCTGGTGGATTTCTTTAAGAGTTGGACTATGGGTTGGGTTTGTTCGGCCAGTTTGGGTAGGAAACGGGAAATGGCGGCCTGTGAGCCGTTGGACCTCCTTGATGGTAACGGGGCTGCGCATCTCGATGATGGCCTTGCATTTTTCGGGATTGGCTTCTATGCCGCGCTGGGTTAGCATAAAACCAAGGAATTTATCCCGGTCGACGCCGAATACACACTTGTCTGGGTTGAGGCGAAGATTGTATTGTCGTAGCGTAGAGAAGACTGTTGATAGGTCTTCAACATGTTGGTGGTGACTTGGTGACTTGACAACCATGTCGTCAACATACACTTTGACACATTGTCCCATCAGGTGACTGAAAACCTTGTCCAACAATCGTTGGTAGGTTGCTCCAGCGTTTTTGAGGCCAAAAGGCATTATCCTATAGAAGTAGTTGGCATCGTCCGTGATGAAGGCGGTTTTGTGCATGTCAGATACAGCCATGGGGATTTGGTTGTATCCGGAATATGCGTCCAAAAAGCTAAGCACTTTATTTCCTGCCGCACCGTCAACGAGTCGATCAATGTTGGGTAGGGGGTAGGCATCGCGGGGGCAAGCCTTATTTAGGTCCGTGTAGTCCACACACATTCGCCATTTGCCATTGGCTTTCTTCACCAAGACTACGTTAGAAAGCCAAGTGGTGTACTGAGCTTCTTCTATGAATCCTGCGTTCAGTAATTTGTCGGCTTCAACCTTAGCTGCTAGCCGACGTTCTTCACCAAGTTTGCGCTTTTTCTACGATACCTAGCGGGCTTATTTATAGATGGATAGTTTGTGGGATGCCACTAGAGGGTCCACTCTAGGGAGATCGGCGGCTGACCAGGCGAAAAGGTCTGTGTTGTTGGTGAGGATGGGTGTGATGATGACACGCTCGTCAGAGTTCAACCCGGTGCCTAGGTTGATAGAGTGGCCGTTGGGGAGCTCTAAAGGGGAGGTCTCTTCAACTGGCTCGAGACGAACATCCCGGCCTACTCTGGGGTCCAGGTCTTTGCCTGACAGTGCGATGCCGGAGCCAGGTGGTCGCTCAATGTGGTTGGTTTGTTGAATAGGGAGTTGTGGGCGCAGGCTGGCCATGTAGCATTCGTGTGCCAAGCGTTGGTCGCAATGGATGGTAAGGATGTCACCGGAGGGAGAAGGGAACTTCATAGCCAAGTGAGGGGTGGAGACGATAGCGCCAAGGGTGTTGAGGGAAGGACGACCTAGGAGGACATTGTAGGATGTTGGTGCACCGACAATGAGGAAGCGGATTGGAATGGTTTTGGTTTGGGTTCCCTCACGAAAGATGGTGTGGAGGTCGATGTAGCCGCGGGTGGAAACTTGCTCACCAGAGAAGCCAGATATTGGTTCATCATAGGAGACCATAGCGGTGTCCAGAAGTTGGAGTTTTTGGTAGGTGGCCCAGTAGAGGATATCGACAGAGCTGCCTTGGTCTACAAGGACTTTCTTAATGGCATAGTTTTCGATTTCAACCGTGATGACCATGGGGTCATCTTGTTGGTGGTCGAGGCCATGAAAGTCGTCATCTGTGAAGATGATGAAAGGCATGCGGCGTCTGTGGTGGGAATGGGTGATATGGTTGATGGACTGGATATGACGGAGGTGTCTCTTTCTGGCAGAAGAGGTGGATCCTCCACTAGCGAAGCCACCAGAGATGGTGTTGATGGTGCCACGTAGGGGAGGGTCGGTAGGGGTGATGTCGGTGTGGGCCGGTTGGGGTTCTAGGATGGTGGGTTGGGCGGGGCGTTTGTCGTGGCAGGAGTCATGTGGAGGGCGTCTGTGGTCGGATTGAGGGGGGTTGCGGGATCGAGAGGAAGAGGAATGGTCATCTATGTGGATGAAACGGCGGAAGTGGCCAGAACGGACCAGTTCTTCTATTTTATCCTGAAGTGCTTTGCATTCTTCTTCTTATTATTATTATTATTCTTCTTATTATTATTATTCTTATTATTATTATTATTATTCTTATTATTATTATTATTATTCTTATTATTATTATTATTCTTATTATTATTATTATTATTATTATTATTATTCTTCTTGTGTGGGGATATGAGCGGGTAGGTTCGTATGTTCTGTGCCCACACTTGAAGGATGCTACGAGCGGGGAGGTTCGTAGTTGTCGGATCACGTGTGTTGGACTACGGGCGGGTAGGTCTGTAGAGTAAGACTACGAGCGGGGAGGTTTGTAGAGCAGAACTACGAGCGAGGAGGTTCGTAGGGGCAGGACCACGAGCGGGCAAGTTTGTGTGAGCATCATAAATCCTGAATCCAAGGCTAAATATTTGTGTGATTGGAAGGTTGAAAAGCCTCAGGGTATTAAGGTCTTAGCCAAGAACTAACTAGAATAGAATAGTTGGGTGTTTTTGATATTATTAACTTTGGTGTTAATTTATTTTGAGCTCGCCCTTTCTTTTTGTGTTTGGCGATGATCCTGTGATTCGTTACACGGGAGCAGATGACATTCCAGGTGATGTTGTTGATGCATAGTGACAGAGATAGGGCTAGGCCGCTCTCAAGCCCACTGTCTTAGGGGCTATCACTTGGCGGATCACACCTTGCTGCCAAGCGCCACGCGTTGTAGGGACACCCCTGCTAGTCTTATCGCCTGGCGACACTCGTAGGTCATCAGGCGCCACACTAGTAGAATGCCAAGCGCCACACCAGTAGCATAGTTCCACTGGTTTTGGCACTTAAAATGGTTTCTTCTTCAGTCCAGATTACTTCCAAAAGAAAAAAAGTGCACACTCACATATCAGAACCTAATTCTAATTACCCAACCACATCAACCTGGTGTGATTACCAAGAATTCCTATTCACCATGACTTAATCAACTTATAAAAATGGTACACTCTTCAATATCTCATCATCAGACACTTACTTCTACTACACTATAGTAGCACCAAACCTTCCCATCAAATATCCTTACATTACATTTATACAAATCATGATTGGTAATATTGCATAATCACCTAGTATCCAACAATACATACTTAAATAGACTATGTTTTCCAGAACCTGAACTCTCAATTAGAATAATCCTTTCGCTCTTTTAATTTACCATTCCCACATCACTACCAAAACTACACATTCAATTAAACATACCCTCATGTACTCTTCATTACTCATTCCAAACCACCAAAGTTTAATTGCCCTATTCTCGTCCACCTGAATTCATTAATACCTCAAAACTCACCCACGCGTCTAGCACAGCCAAAACGCCAGGATGGAAAACTAGTGTTATCGACTGGCGGCAGATTATGCCTCGCCAGGCGGCGTATCAGGTTCTGGGAAATTCCCAGTTTCCTCCTCTGTGTGAAAATTCCCCCAATCTTTCTGCTTCACGGTTTCACCATCCGATTAGCTTGAGTTCTCAATCATTCTAGGAAGTATAATGCACCAATAACATCACTATGATTAATGGCCATTTAGACACGAAAATCAGATTCCTAATTGTCCTTTTTCAAGTTCTCTCATGATCCCATGGTCACTCACTAACCATTGCTCAAAAGATTTATTATACTGCCCAATTCCATTCAATGTATAGCATTAATCATCAAACACAATATAAAACCAGTAAATGTCCAAAAGTCTCAAGGACTCCTACACCAAACAACACAAAAATAGTGCAAATAATGTCGTGCCGCCAAGCGGTTCACATGAGAACCCAGCACACAGGCAAAATTTGACACGTCGCCTGGCGGCATATTCATGATCGTTAGGCGGTTTCTGGGCAGAAACCCAGAAATTCACGAAAACAACGCAAACGAAAAGGAGTTCATGCAATTTTGATCGTAACCAAGCACAATATATCATAGACGAATAAAACATACGTAAACAGCTCCCTTTACCCGGTAACCCTTGCTCCAAATGATCTTCTAATCTTTGTTTTATGATGCCCAAGAGCCTTCCTTTGATACTCCAAAAAATTCAACTCTCACTCTTCCAAAAGCACATATGATAGCTATGTAAAACCTCTCTTTCCAGCACTCACGAAAATGCAGTCCCAAATTCACGCTTTCTCTCCCAATCAATATCTCTTAATTACCCCTTAATGATGGCTAATGGTCCAAAACGAAATTTGTAATTAATCATGAAGTTAATTGTTATTCAAAGTCCATTATGGTTGTCTTCCAGCTCCCTTGGCTGCCTTTCTTGCAGCTAGGGTTTCTCTACCCTTTCACATTCATGCCAAAAGAAATTTTTGCAAAAAAAAAGTTTAATTCACGTAGGCCAAGTTTCGAACATGCAACCATGCAATTTCAAGTCAATGCACAACCAATTCAACCAATACATATTTCATGATAATTCTTACACCTTTAGAAATTTAATATCATGCACCTAAATAAAATATATTACTAAAACAACAAGCAATTAAATTAATACACAATTGGCATACATAAGACTCAAACCCAAGTCCTTTCATAAAAACCAAGTACTCTCAACCACTTGAGCTAGTACTTTTCCACATCATAATGACTAATACTTAATGTCATAAAGACTTCCATTACTCGTATTTATTAAATAATTATTTAATTAATTATTTAAGTTCCTTGGATCTTATAGTATCCACTACAACTCACAACAGGTCCACCATGAATGCTCTCCATGTCCAATAATGCCACAATCCACCATGTAGGAACAAAACTCTAATGGAGGAAGTGAAGATCGATATGGCGACCTTAGGTACATTTACCTTGGTTGGTAGGGATTTATACATCTTTACTACCTTTGTTGATAGGGATTTATAGATGAAGAAAATATATGTACTATACAATTTTATACGCAATATATCATTTTGTATGGAAATAATAATATAGTATAAAAACCTCAGAAGGCGTGGGAATAGTTTCACCAAGCTCCATGATGGGCATCAAATATTCTTATCAGGATCTAAAATGTGGACTTTTGGACAAGTGACAAGATCCAACGGATACTTGACTGCTCTTGACTATTGGAATCGAGTCCCTCGTTGTATAGAGGGGGAGATCCACTTGCCAAAAAAATACCTCAATGCTTGAGTTAATAAGAGAGCTTTAGAATCTATACAATTATAGTAGTGAGTATAAGAATGTAATTGTACTCCTTGGGAAAATACCACTCACATTTATAGGGTTTTTGGGCCCTATGAAATCTATTATAAACAAAAGATGATAGAAACTTAGTATATTTATGATAAATCAGCATCATATAATAGTAATATATTATTTAATTGGATTAACCATATATTACGTTGATATATGGTATATAAGTATATTTATGATTAATTAAACTGTCGATATTTGATTATATATTATTTAACAAAAAAATGAGAGTTAAATATCCTTTGAGAAAATTAATTAACATTTAAATATGTTTAAAAAAAATATTCAACATCTAGAATGCGTACATACTTATTCTTAAACAAATGAAAGAAAAACAATTAAAAAGCGTATAAAAACATGAACATCTAGCTCGCTTCAAGCACACACTCAACTCCTCATCAATGTTATGCATTCATACCTGCTTCATCATTTGCTCCCATGTAACATACATGATCATCGCAGGTGGAAACCACAATCACAAACAGAAGGGTAAGCTAATATAACAATGATTACAATAAAAAATAGTACTAATAACAAATAGATCACAACACATCATTCAGTAGTAGTCATGGAGACTTGCCCAACTCGTGGTAGTCATGGGGACCTACCCAACTTGTAGTAGTCATGGAGACCTACCCAACCGATAACACACACCTCATACTCAGAACGTTGCCTTCTTAGGCAGGGACAAACAAAAGACTCAAAAATTGAAAGGAGAAAGTCATTTATAAAACTACATTAAACAAAGCTTCTATTACTGTAGTGCTATGTCTAGAAAGCATTCAAATCTTCCAAAGAACAATTTCTAATATTGCAAACAAGCTAAAACATGTTCAATTAGGTCAGACACATCAGAATTAGTCAAACCATACTCTAAAAATAAAAATAAAAAAGCCTTCTAGGATAGTGTATTACTCATTACTCTCAAGTGTTTAAGGTGACAAATAATCTCTCAACACATCTAGAAAATTAGTATTACAATGAATTTAGGAAGATTCTAGTCTCCACTACCTATCAATCACAACAAACATGATCACCAAGGCTTTTATTTAGGCTTGTAATGAGGTTGGGGTAAGGGTAGGAGATAAAAAGGATGCAGGGTTAACATGGACATGTGAAACAACCATGGGAATCTTAAACTCAAGTGTGAGTTCAACCTATATATCACAAGACGCCTTCACTTTTCTTTATCTATTCTTACTTCTTATACTATTTTCTTTCCTTCCAACTATTTTTCGTTCATTGTCACAAATATTATTTTTTAGCTTTTTCTATTTTTATCTCTTTTATTTTTTTTAAGGTTCTCAACTTTTTTTTAAAACTTGATTTTCATTTTTTCTTCTGATCACACTATTTTTGGCTCACTTTCCCCCACACTTGAGTTTAACAGAAAATTCCACTAAATCAGTTAAAATTTAAATTCTTTCTCTATTGCCTTGAGTATTCAACACCAATTTCTTTGGCTCAGCAACACCATTAATTTCTCCATAATACATTGAAATACATCAAAATAACATTAATACTCATTTCCTTTCTTCTTCATACTTCATTCTGTAATATTAAGCTAGAGAAGGTTGAATCAATGGATAAAATGAACAATTCATGTATAAAAAGTGTCAAAATCATAATAAAAGTTAAGTAGCCTAGACGCTTATCACTCATAATACCTAACAATATATAATATCTTTTTAATTAGATAACCAATAAACTTTTTTACTTTTTACTTAAAAAATCTATTTAACCTCATTTATTTATTTTTCTTATAATTTTCTAGTGTCTTTTTGACGCAAAAACCTAACCACGGAACCAATCATAAGAAGCATGGCCAAGCATATTCAATAAGAGCAAGAGTCATTTATGCAAGGTCAAGCAAAGTTCTTATTTTATTGGGCCATCATGGAGCATCTGCAGTAGGTAAGAATAATTTGGGCCAAGTAGTGTAGGATTTCTTTTTTGTGCCTTGTATCATGGACCAAGTAGTAGAGGGCTTTTGGTCAACAAAAGTCAACACTTATAGTTGACCCAAGATTTGCGCCAAGAATGTTTGGACCATTGGGTGGTCAAGTTTTTACCTAGCTTGGTGGACAAGGTAAGGGATGTCCCATATTAAAAGTAATGGTCATGTGGCATGCTCCTAATGGAGAGGATTTTCTATAGGTAGTGGCCATGTGTCATATTCCTAATGGATAAGCTTTTTCCAAAGTAGTGGCCAAGTGTCACTCTAGAAGTGGAGAGGATTCCTACAAGTTAGTGGCCACATGTCATTTTCATGAAGTTTAATTTAAGATTAAGCTCATTTAAGGTGTGAAAATAAATTTAATAAAATTATAAAAAATCATCAAATAAGGCTAAAATCAACAAGTTCCAAAAAATTATGTTCTACACCCCTTAAATTACATATACACGACCGAAACCTATTTCTACACCTCATAATCTACTAAATTTCACCTCCCCTATCACTCAAAAAACGTTCCCCATCATAAGCGGCCACATGACAATATTCAACTTTTAAATCTATCCAACCATATTTTGCTGATCCTAACACTAAATATATTTGTTGAACATCCTAACACAAAAAAAGAAGAGGAAGATTTAACTTGTTGATTGTCTAATGAGGGGCTGCCATGTCACAACTCCCTCCTTCTCTCAAATATGCCCTCTTCTTCCTCCATGGTTGCTAGGTTTTGCAATGCAGATCTGATGAAGCTGTTTCGACGAGGCTACAGTGGAAGTTGCACGTTTTGTTGCTCTGTTCATTTGTTTGGGTTTCCTTTTTCGAAGAGTTGTAGTGGAGCTTGCACATTTTACTGTTGTGTGGCTAAATGGTAGCGTAATGGAGGTTTGTTGCAAACTAGTTTGACGATGTTCTGCGGTGGTAGTTCTAACGTGGACGACGATGAAGGTCTAGGAGTGGTGGAACTCCGTTGAACATCGTGGCTATCTACGGTTGTTGGTAGCGTGAGCATGGAGGTTCAGTGAGGAGCATGGTGCTGTAACTATTGGTGTATGACAGCCCCATGACGACGAGTGAAGTTCTGATGAGGCTACCGGGGTAGTGCAAGTGAAATTTTGGTGGTTGGTTTTGCATGTGAACAATGGTGGTCACGTTTACCTTGTGGGGAAGATGGTAACGTGGCATGTTTTGATTGGCCACACTTTTAGTGTTAGGATCATGGCCACATAGTAATATATGATTGGATAGATTTGAAAGTTGAATATTACCACATAGCATCTTATGATTGAGGCTATTTTTTGAGTGGTGGGAGGAGTGAAAGTTAGCAGATTATGAGGTTTATAAATAGGTTTTGGTGCTTTGTTTGGAAATGGTGGATTTTTTATGTAATTTAGAGGGTGTGGAGCATTATTTTATGAAACTTGCTGATTTTAGTCTAATTTGAAGGTGATTTATAATTTTAATCAATTTATTTTTACAACTTAAATGAGTTTAATCTTAACTTCAACTATTGGAACAAATATTAGAATATCCAAAAGTAATTTATGCATCTCAAAAGTACTTTTTGAAACTCTTTTATCTCACAAGCTCAATAAACCTATTTATCACAAATTCTAATTAAATAATTTTTTTAAATACAAAAATCATTTAATAATTCACAATTAGAGACTAAATGAGGGCATAAATTTGCACTCATCACATCTTCATTGTAACACCCCAATTTTGGGACGCCACGGAACGTTAAAAAATTTTTGCGTTTTGCGAAAAAAGAAATAAACATTGAAAATATACTAATTAAAAACTTTTAATTTAAAAGTAAATAGGTAATCCAAATGTTAATTTGAAATAATAATAATATTAAATAAACAAAGTTCCAACAAAATACTAGAAATTAAAAGAAAATTTCATGAAAACATTATAGTCACATTTCATCCTTGGTCTGAACACAAACCCCAAATCCAAACAATCATACTAAACCAAACATAGCATCACATTCATCTAAAATCTTTATTAAATTTCACCAAGAATTTTCAAGAAAATCCAAATACTCTCAATATTCAACCCATGAGAATTTCATATTGTCAACAAAATATACACCATCACATCATGCTTAAAAATTAAAGTCTCATAACCAAACCAAATTCATATATCTCTCGTGTATGTAATACACACCAAATATTTAATAAAATGCATAGGAAAGAAAATAAATAAATTACAACTCAACCAACACCCAAACCTTTTAAAGAGACAAACAAGGATATAACTTATCATGTATCCAAGTTTCAACCCGTTGCCCTTCCCAAATTCCTTTACGCATAAATAATAACTAAAAGAAAACCAAGAGAAAACTAATGATTTTTCACTCTTTATTCATGTGAAGTCTAAGCAACGCAAAAAGAGAACCCTATGCCACGGTCTGCACCAAAAATGAACACAATTTCATCAAAAGAAGTATGATTGGTTTAGAGAAAATGAGATAAAACAATCCCCGTGGCCTCC
>Ga0214544_1012011_pt1 | contig 11563 bp, 8 predicted proteins | sample CNSS3metaG_FD_160074 | JGI IMG/M metagenome (GOLD analysis project Ga0214544, IMG submission 160074) | Root nodule microbial communities from cowpea collected in UCLA plant growth center, Los Angeles, California, USA - CNSS3 | ecosystem: Host-associated > Plants > Roots > Nodule | place: USA...
GTGCGAGCTCTTCATACTTGGGAACATTATCTTGTGACAAAAGAGTTTATTATCCATAGTGATCATGAAACTCTCAAGTATTTGAAGAGCCAACACAAATTGAATAAAAGGCATGCAAAGTGGGTTGCGTACTTGGAACAATTCCCTTATGTTATCAAATACAAGAAAGGGAAAGCAAATGTGGTGGCTGATGCACAATCAAGGAGATATACTCTCTTAGCCATGCTTGGGTCCCAAATTCTTGGATTTGACAACATATGTGAATTGTATATTCATGATCCCTTCTTTGCTACCATTTATCATGATTGTCTGACTAAGTCCCAAAGCGGCTTTTATCTCTCAAATGGATATCTTTTCAAAGAAGGCCGCCTATGTATTCCTCTAGGTTCTCATAGAAAACTTTTGATCAAAGAAATGCATAGGGGGGGGGGACTTATGGGTCACTTTGGGGTCGCCAAAACTTTGGCCATGTTTAAAGAGAAATTATTTTGGCCCCATATGAAAAGGGAAATATAAAACTATTGCGCTTGTTGTTTGAATTGTTTGCATGCTAAGTCTAGCGTAATGCCTGCAGGGATGTATACTCCTTTGCCTGTTGCTTCCACCCCTTGGGAGGATATAAGTATGGATTTTTTCCTAGGGCTTCCAAGGACTTCTAGGGGTGTTGACTCTATATTTGTGGTAGTGGACCCTTTTTTCTAAAATGGCACATTTTATACCATGCCACAAAGTAGATGATGCTAGCAACATAGCAAGGTTGTTCTTTAGAGAAGTGGTTCGCCTCCATGGTTTACCCAAAACAATTGTATCTGATAGGGATGCTAAATTCCTAAGCCATTTTTGGAGGACCTTGTGGTCTAGGCTAGGAACAAAACTTTCTTTCTCTACCTCTTGTCACCCACAAACTGATGGGCAAACCGAGGTAGTCAATAGATCCCTTTCCACATTGCTTAGGGTTTTGCTTGAGGGGAATCATAAATCTTGGAATGAGTATCTTCCCCACATTGAATTTGCTTACAATAAAGTGGTCCATAGCACCACCAAACTCTCACCCTTTGAGGTAGTTTATGGTTTTAACCCTCTCACACCATTGGACTTATTACCTCTTCCAACTTCTTTCGATTTTGTTCATAAAGAAGGGGTTTCTAAGTCCAAGTTCATAAAAGATTTTCATGAGAAGGTTAAACACCAAATTCAAGCCCAAGTTGAAAAGATTGCTCATTCTAAAAATAAAGGCAAGAGAGTTCGGTCTTTTAATGAAGGAGATTTAGTTTGGTTGCACTTAAGGAAGGAAAGATTTCCTAATATAAGAAACTCCAAACTTAGTCTCCATGCCACATGGGCTGACCATAGGTTGGTATGCAAGGGAATTGGGTCGCAGGCCAATTGTTAATTGGTAGCTTGAAAAGTAAGCTGCAATTAGCAAACAAACCTAATTAGGACAAGTTTTATTTAATTAAAAAAATAAAGAAAATAGAATAGATTAAAAGGAATGGGCCTAGGCGTTGGCCCAATGCTAAAAGCCTTATTAGGGTCACATCACAAATTTTGTGCTACAAACACTACTACACAATACCAGAGTAGGCATTGCAAAGAAAATTCAATTTTATCCCAAATTGATATAACCAGAGCAAAAGTTATGGTCGTTTTATGTTTTACTAAAAACATACACAAATTTTTCACTACAAAAACTACTACACACTACTATAGTAAACATTGCAAAGAAAATTCAATTCCACCCCAAATCGATATAAAATTTGCTCTGTTTTCATAACTAGAGCAAAAGTCATGGTCGTTTGCCGTTTTACTAAAAAGACACACAAATTTTTAACTACACACACTACTACACACTACCACAGTACTCCTTGCAAAGAAAATTCAATTCGATCCCAAATCGATATAAAATTTCCCATATTTTGATAACTAGAGCAAAAGTTATGGCCGTTTAAAGTTGTACTAAAAACATACATAAATTTTTCACTACAAAAAGTACTACACACTACCACTGTAGACGTTGCAAAAACAATTCAATTCTACCCCAAATCGATATTCAATATGTCCTGTTTCGATACCTAGAGCAAAAGTTATGGTTGTTTAAAGTTTTACTAAAAACATACACAAATTTTGAACTACAAACACTACTACACACTACCATAGTAGGCATTGTAAAGAAAATTAAATTCTTTCCCAAATCGATATAACATTTGCTCTGTTTTGGTAAATAGAGCAAATGTTATGGTTGTTTGAAGTTTCACTAAAACATAAACAAATTTTGCAGTACAAACACTATTACAAACTAACACGGAAGACGTTGTAAAGAAATTCAATTCTACCCCAAATCAATATAAAATTTGCTTTGTTTTGATAACTAGAGCGAAAGTTATGGCTGTTTAAAGTTGTACTAAAAACATACATGAATTTTTCACTACAAAAAGTACTACACTCTAGTATAGTAAACATTGGAAAGAAAATTCAATTCCACCCCAAATCGATATAAAATTTGCCATGTTTTCATAACTAGAGTGAAAGATATGGTTGTTTGAAGTTGTACTAAAAACATACACAAATTTTGCACTACAAACATTACTACACACCACCACAGTAGACGTTGCAAAGAAAATTCAATTGTACCTCAAATAGATATAAAATTTGCCTTGTTTTGATAACTAGAACGAAAATTATGGCTGTTTGAGGTTTTACTAAAAACAAACTCAAATTTTGCGCTACAAACTCTACTACACACTACCACAACAGGCATCGTAAAGAAAATTCAATTTATCCCAAATTGATATAAAATTTGACATGTTTTGATAATCAGAGTAAAAGTTATGGCCATTTTATGTTTTACTAAAAACATACACAAATTTTTCACTACAGAAACTACTACACAATACTATAGTAAACATTGCGAAGAAAATTCAATTTCACCCCAAATCGATATAAAATTTACCCTGTTTTCATAACCCGAGCAAAAGTCATGACCGTTTGACGTTTTACTAAAAAGAGACACAAATTTTAAACTACACACACTACTACAAACTACCACAGTACGCCTTGCAAAGAAAATTCAATTCGATCCCAAATCGATATAAAATTTCTCATATTTTGATAACCAGAGAAAAAGTTATGGCCGTTTAAAGTTGTACTAAAAACATACATAAATTTTTCACTACAAAAACAACTACACACTACCATTGTAGACGTTGCAAAGAAAATTCAATTCTACCCCAAATCGATATTAAATTTGCCCTGTTTCGATACCTAGAGCAAAAGTTATGGTTGTTTAAAGTTTTACTAAAAACATACACAAATTTTGAACTACAAACACTACTACACACTACTATAGTAAACATTGCAAAGAAAATTCAATTTCACCCCAAAATGATATAACATTTGCCCTGTTTTAAATAACTAGTGCAAAAGTTATGGCCGTTTGAAGTTGTACTGAAAACATACAGAAATTTTACACTACACAAACTACTACAAACTACCATAGTAGACGTTGCAAAGAAAATTCAATTCTACCCCAAATCGATATAAAATTTGCCTTGTTTTGATAACTAGAGCAAAAGTTATGGTTGTTTGAAGTTTTACTAAAACCATACACACACTTTGCGCTACAAACACTACTTGTGACTGACATATCTTGTTTGTTCTCTACAGGAACACAAAGAAATTTCAATTTTACCCCAAATCGATATAAATTTGCCTTGTTTTAATAACTAGAGCGAAAGTTATGGCAGTTTGAAAATTAACTAAAAACATACACAAATTTTGCGCTACAAACACTACTACAGACTACCACAGCAGGCAATGCAAAGAAAACTCAATTTTATCCCAAATCGATACAAAATTGGCCCTATTTCTATAAGCAGATCAAAAGTTATAGTCGCTTGAAGTTTTACTAAAAACATACACAAATTCTTCACTAAAAAAACTACTACACACTACTATAGTAAACATTGCAAAGAAAATTCAATTCCACCCCAAATCGATATAAAATTTGCTCTGTTTTCATAACTAGAGCAAAAGTCATGGTCGTTTGACGTTTTACTAAAAAGACACACAAATTTTTAACTACACACACTACTACACACTACCACAGTACTCCTTGCAAAGAAAATTCAATTTCACCCCAAAACGATATAACATTTGCCCTGTTTTAAATAACTAGTGCAAAAGTTATGGCCGTTTGAAGTTGTACTGAAAACATACAGAAATTTTACACTACACAAACTACTACAAACTACCATAGTAGACGTTGCAAAGAAAATTCAATTCTACCCCAAATCGATATTAAATTTGTCCTGTTTCGATACCTAGAGCAAAAGTTATGGTTGTTTAAAGTTTTACTAAAAACATACACAAATTTTGAACTACAAACACTACTACACACTACCATAGTAGGCATTGTAAAGAAAATTAAATTCTTTCCCAAATCGATATAACATTTGCTCTGTTTTGGTAAATAGAGCAAATGTTATGGTTGTTTGAAGTTTCACTAAAACATAAACAAATTTTGCAGTACAAACACTATTACAAACTAACACGGAAGACGTTGTAAAGAAATTCAATTCTACCCCAAATCAATATAAAATTTGCTTTGTTTTGATAACTAGAGCGAAAGTTATGGCTGTTTAAAGTTGTACTAAAAACATACATGAATTTTTCACTACAAAAAGTACTACACTCTAGTATAGTAAACATTGGAAAGAAAATTCAATTCCACCCCAAATCGATATAAAATTTGCCATGTTTTCATAACTAGAGTGAAAGATATGGTTGTTTGAAGTTGTACTAAAAACATACACAAATTTTGCACTACAAACATTACTACACACCACCACAGTAGACGTTGCAAAGAAAATTCAATTGTACCTCAAATAGATATAAAATTTGCCTTGTTTTGATAACTAGAACGAAAATTATGGCTGTTTGAGGTTTTACTAAAAACAAACTCAAATTTTGCGCTACAAACTCTACTACACACTACCACAACATGCATCGCAAAGAAAATTCAATTTATCCCAAATTGATATAAAATTTGACATGTTTTGATAATCAGAGTAAAATTTATGGCCATTTTATGTTTTACTAAAAACATACACAAACTTTTCACTACAGAAACTACTACACAATACTATAGTAAACATTGCAAAGAAAATTCAATTTCACCCCAAATCGATATAAAATTTACCCTGTTTTCATAACCCGAGCAAAAGTCATGGCCGTTTGACGTTTTACTAAAAAGAGACACAAATTTTAAACTACACACACTACTACAAACTACCTTAGTACGCCTTGCAAAGAAAATTCAATTCGATCCCAAATCGATATAAAATTTCTCATATTTTGATAACCAGAGAAAAAGTTATGACCGTTTAAAGTTGTACTAAAAACATACATAAATTTTTCACTACAAAAACTACTACACACTACCACAGTAGACGTTGCAAAGAAAATTCAATTCTACCTCAAATTGATATAATATTTGCCATGTTTCGATAACTAGAGCAAAATTTATGGCCGTCTTAAGTTTTACTAAAACCATGCAGAAATTTTGCACTACCGAAACTACTACAGACTAGCACATTGGGCATTGTATAGAAAATTCAATTCTACCCAAAATCAGTAGAAAATTTCCTTTGTTTCGATAACTAGAGCAAAATTTATGGCTATTTGAAGTTTTACTAAAAACATACACAAATTTTGCGCTACAAACACCACAACACACTACCACAGTAAACGTTGCAAAGAAAATTCAATTCTACCCAAATCGATATAAAATTTTGACCTGTTTCGATAACTAGAGCAAGAGTTATGGCTGTTTGAATTTGTACTAAAAACATACATAAATTTTTCACTACAAAAACTACTACACACTACCATAGTAGACGTTGCAGAGAAAATTCGGTTCTACCCGAAAGTGGTATAAAATTTGCCTTGTTTCTATAACTAGAGCAATAGTTATGGTGATTTGAAATTTTACGAAAAACATACACAAATTTTTCACTACAAACACTACTACGCACTACCATAGTAGGCATTGCAAAGAAAATTAAATTCTTTCCCAAATCGATATAAAATTTGCTTTGTTTCAATAACCAGAGCAAAAGTTATGGCTGTTTGAAGTTTCACTAAAACATACACAAATTTTGCACTACAAACACTATTACAAACTAACACAGAAGACGTTCCAAAGAAATTCAATTCTACCCCAAATCAATATAAAATTTGCTTTGTTTTGATAACTAGAGCGAAAGTTATGACTGTTTGCAGTTTTACTAAAAACATACACAAATTTTGCGCTACAAACACTACTACACACTACCACAGTAGACGTTGCAAAGAAAATTCAATTCAACCTCAAATTGATATAATATTTGCCATGTTTCGATAACTAGAGCAAAGGTTATGGCCGTCTTAAGTTTTACTAAAACCATACAGAAATTTTGCACTACAGAAACTACTACAGACTAGCACATTGGGCATTGTATAGAAAATTCAATTCTACCCAAAATAAATATAAAATTTCTTTTGTTTCGATAACTAGAGCAATAGTTATGGTGATTTGAAGTTTTACTAAAAACATACACAAATTTTTCACTACAAACACTACTACACACTACCATAGTAGGCATTGCAAAGAAATTTAAATTATTTCCCAAATCGATATAAAATTTGCTTTGTTTCAATAACCAGAGCAAAAGTTATGGTTGTTTGAAGTTTCACTAAAACATACACAAATTTTGCACTACAAACACTATTGTACATTACCACAATGGTCATTCCAAAGAAAAATCAATTATATCCCAAACCGATATGGAATTTTCCCTGTTTCGATAACTAGAGCAAAACTTATAGCCGTTTGAAATTTTACTAAAAACATACACCAATTTTGAACTACAAACACTACTACACACTATGACAGTAGGCATTGCAAAGAAAATTCAATTTGATCCCAAATCGATATAAAATTTGCCCTGTTTCGATAACCAGAGCAAAAGTTATGACCGTTTAAAGTTGTACTAATAACATACTCAAATTTTTCATTACAAAAACTACTACACACTAGCATCGTAGGCATTGCAAAGAAAATTAAATTCTTTCCCAAATTGATATAAAATTTGCTTTGTTTCAATAACCAGAGCCAAAGTTATGGCTGTTTGAAGTTTCACTAAAACATACACAAATTTTGCACTACAAACACTATTACACACTAACACAATAGATATTGCAAAGAAATTCCATTCTACCCCAAATCAGTATAAAATTTGCTTTGTTTTGATAACTAGAGCGAAAGTTATGGCTGTTTGCAGTTTTACTAAAAACATACACAAATTTTGCTCTACAAACACTGCTACACACCAGCACTATAGACGTTGCAAAGAAAATTCAATTCTACACCAAATCGATATAAAATTTGCCTTGTGTTGATAACCAGAGCAAATGTTATGGTCGTTTGAAGTTTTACTAAAAACGTACACAAATGTCTCACTACAAAAACTACTACACACTACCATAGTAGACGTTGCGAAGAAAATTCAATCCTACCCCAATTCGATAAAACATTTGCATTGTTTCGATAACTAGAGCAAAAGTTATGACCGTTTAAAGTTTTACTAAAAACATAAACAACTTTTTCACTACAAAAACTACTACATACTACCATAGTAGGCATTGCACATAAAATTTAATTATATCCTAAATCGATATAAAATTTGACCTATTTTGATAACTAGAGAAAAGTTTATGGCCGTTTAAAGTTTTACTAAAAACATACACAAATTTTCATCTACAAAGACTACTACACATTACCATAGTAGGCATTGCAAAGAAAATTAAAGTTTATCCTAAATCAATATAAAATTTGCCCTGTTTCGATAACTAGATCAAAAGTTATGGCCATTTGAAGTTTTACTAAAAACATATAAAAATTTTGCACTACAAACACTACTGCACTACCATAGTAAGCATTGCAAAGAAAATTAAATTCTATCCAAAATCGATATAAAATTTGCCCTGTTTCGATAATCAGAGCAAAAGTTATGGCCAATTGAATTTTCACTAAAACATATACAAATTTTGCACTACAAACACTATTGTACATTACCACAGTGGTCATTGCAAAGAAAAATCAATTATATCGCAAACCGATATGGAATTTTCCCTGTTTCGATAACTAGAGCAAAAGTTATAGCCGTTTGAAATTTTACTAAAAACATACACCAATTTTGAACTACAAACACTACTACACACTACGACAGTAGGCATTGCAAAGCAAATTCAATTTGATCCCAAATCGATATAAAATTTGCCCTGTTTCGATAACCAGAGCAAAAGTTATGGCCGTTTAAAGTTGTACTAATAACATACTCAAATTTTTCATAACAAAAACTACTACACACTAGCACTATAGACGTTGCAAAGAAAATTCAATTTTACACCAAATTGATATAAAATTTGCCTTGTTTGAAGTTTTACTAAAAACATACAAAAGTTTTTCACTACAAAGACTACTACACACTGCCATAGTAGGTATTGCAAAGTGTCAACACCCAATTTCGTCCGCGTAAATAAATAATAATAATTTGTTTTTTCAAAAAAAGGGTAAAAAATATAAAATATAAAATATAAAAAAATAAATAAGTTTTCTCTTTGGTTTTTTTTCTTTTTTTTCTTTGTCTAAATAATAATAATAACAGGATAATAATAATAATAATAATAAATAAATAAATAAATAAAAAGAAAAAATTGTTTTAATCTTGTATGTATTTTCTCTTGAGGCTTTGTTTCTATTTTAGCCCAAAATACTCTATATACCCACACCGTTTTTTGCAACTAACGACAGCCCAACATTTAATTTTCGCATCCCCATTCTATGCTTTGTCGTTTCTGCTCTAAATTATGAAGTTAGTCTAATAGTTAGAAATAGAATATGTTCTAATATTTAGAATTATTTACTCTAATTTTGTGCTCTGATTTTATGAGACCTCCTTTTCCAGATGAGGAAAATATTAATATGTTTCTCAAGAATATCTTTTTTGTAATTCTAATTAATCTGTCCTGATCACGTTTGATTTTGTACTCTGATTTTATGACACCTCTTTTTTCCAGATAGAGAAAGTAGTAATATAATTCAAAACAACATCTCTTTTACTAATTAGAATCAATTTTGTTGATCACGTTTAATTTTGTGCTCTGATTTAATTCCCATAATGTGATAATATTAAGATCAGTTCTTGCCTTTTAAAATTTGTTGTAATTAAGACAGACCTTTATTATGAGATTACATTAGATTTATAATGTTGTGTATATAAACCCATAAAAAAAGGATTTTAGGAATGATTTTTCCGTCTTTGATAACCATAAACACATCCACCATCTGGGCTCTCTCTCTATCGAGACTTTCACTTTTTACAGCACCGAAAAGTTGGTTCGTGTGTTCAAAATATATTTGGGTGTTGGAACCATAGTGCATCGTTTGTGTGGGTCTTCTTTTGCTTGTGAGTGGTTACGAAGTGCATAAGTCAGGTTTTTGTGCCTTATCCCTTTTTATTGTTAATGCCATATCAGTGATGCTATATTTTGTGTTGTTGTTTAATTAATCTCCGCGTATGGATGTTCAGACTTTTAGTTTTCAAGTACTATATTTATTTCGATGTTGCCTGGATGCCTTAATGTGAATGATTAAATGCCTCATTATTTGTTGGTTTGGGGCTATGCTTGTCAAGGTTGAGATATGTGTAAAAAATGAAGATATTTTGGTTATATTGATTGCTACTTTCTTGGTTTCATTTTTTTTATTTTCCCTATTAAAAATGCAAAGGTAATAAGCAATTAATGTCTTCCACGTAATTAGGATAATAAATCATGTTTGTATTTTTCTTCTTAGTATGTGTGTATAATTTCTAGACCCATTTGAAAAGCTAACTGTTTTCTTGGGGTTTAATCTTTTTTTCTTTTTTCGTTTTTTATACGTAGTTTTTTCTTTCTTTTTGTAATACCCCTCTTTTTGTTTTCTCTTCCAAAAACAGAAACACACTCTTCTTCCTCATTCTTCCAATTTTTCTTTCTCTGCAACTCAAACCCTCTCCCACTCTCATCCCTATGCTGCATCTCACGGTTTCATTTTTCCCTACTCAGGCTCTGGAAGGACCAGCCAACAGGACCTTCCACAGTTCCTCCCTCAGCTTCCATCCTCTAGGTAAGTTATATCCTCAATTGGGTTCAAGTCCAGCTAGAATTCACGAAATTATCTCTGAAATTCGAATCTGATCATGTAATTCCTCCTTCTCCCTGTTGTGGTGATAGGTTCTCATAGGTCAAACTGAAAATTCTGCTGCCCTGCCAATTTCTAGACTCTACCAAGTGAATTCTTGACAGATAGGTAAGGGAAGCTGACCTTTAACTCAAATTTTGTAGGAGGTGTGTTCTTGAGTGGTAGAATTGTTTGATTCTGTATTTAATTGATGCTTGGACGTGTTTGGGTGTGATTTTGATCATGAGATGATTCTGGGCGAGGATGCATGCGTGGGACAGATGAGGAATCCTGGTATTTTTGCCTAGGCGAGCAGCTCTCGCCTGAGCGAAAATACCAGAGGATCACCTCTGCCACTGCACGAAATCTCGCCTAGGCGAGCTGGAGTCGCCTGAGCGAGATAACTTCTCGTCTAGGCGAGCCAGTTTCGCCTGAGCGAGAGTTCGCCCAGGATTTTTATTTGCCACTGTATGATGTCTCCCCCAAGCGAGGTCGACTCGCCTAAGTGAGATAGACTCTCTAGCTTAGGCGAGACCCTCTAGCCTAAGCGAGATTCCCTGCAGAAGATTGGTTTTTCCCACTGTTTTGATTTCTTGATGCTTGATTGGTTGCTTTAAGATGATGATGGTTGATAATGTATGAGATCTTTATGCATGTTAAACTGTATGCAGAAATTGAGTGTGAACTTGATGTGAATGGAAGTATGTTAGAGTTAGGATTTCAAGGGAAATCCTAAGGAATGTGGTTTAGTAAATGTAAGGGCATGAGGACTCAGATTGGTGATATCCTGACGCTTCCAGTAACCATTAAGACTCAAGTAGAGTATGATGGATTACGTCGGGGGAAGTAGCAGGAGGTCCTGGTCTATGATTTCGATCCATCATAGAGGTGATGGGATTTACCTTGAGAGTGGTTGGGTGAATACCCCTTGTGCCTAAAACTCTGCAGAGTTTAGGAACCATCTCGAGTGCAAGTCACCAAGAGCTCCAATGCCGCTTACATAATTCGGATATCGAGTCTAGATTGATGCGTGGTGTTGTGGTCAGGATTAATTTGATGATTGAATCGATTGTGTAATAAAAGTCTATTTTCTGTCTTAATATAAAATTTGCATGATTTGCTCTTTGTTCAAGTTAGCTTACCCTTCTAGTTTTTATGGTGTTCTGTGTGTCTTCTTGATGAAGGATTATCTTGTTCCTTTTTATGATTATTGAATATGGTGTGAGTTGATTAAGAAAGCTAAGCGAAATCCCCACTGGACATTAAGATAGCAAGCTATCTAGATGTGAAGGTTCCTTTCAC